>Ga0183100_1000403_pt1 | contig 37490 bp, 36 predicted proteins | sample Biomet2_FD_127789 | JGI IMG/M metagenome (GOLD analysis project Ga0183100, IMG submission 127789) | Microbial communities from bioreactor (seeded with anoxic lake sediment) at LBNL, California, USA - Biofuel metagenome 2 | ecosystem: Engineered > Bioreactor > Anaerobic > Unclassified ... | reverse complement strand
CATAAGCGGCAGCAGTGGAACCAATGTCATTTCGTTTCACATCGCAAATGACATAAAGCCCTTTTTCCTTGGCATATTCGCTCGTGCGATGGAGCAATTTCGCGCCATGATGACCTTTTAAGGTATAATAAGAAGTGTCTTTAAATAATCCCGTTATGTACTAGCAAGACGAGTACGAATTGGTACTACTGATAGTAGCGGAGGGAGGGTTTGGTCAATGTCTGAAATTAAAGTAAAAGAGAATGAATCTTTAGATAATGCGCTTCGCAGGTTTAAACGTTCATGCGCTAAAGCAGGGGTTCTCAACGAAGTGAGAAAAAGAGAACACTACGAAAAGCCGAGCGTAAAACGTAAAAAGAAATCGGAAGCTGCCAGAAAAAGAAAATTTAATTAGTTCAAAATAAAGTAGCCGAATCTTGGTTTGTCTGCTCATTCGCGAGCAAAAAGCAGGTGATATTATGTCTATGAAAGAAACCTTAGCAGCGGATATGAAAACTGCAATGAAAGAAAAAGACGTCACAAAAAAACGAACAGTACAAATGGTACGTGCAGCTATATTGCAAAAGGAAAAAGATGAAAGAATTGTATTAAACGACAACGATGTCATCGAAGTAATTGCCAAAGAGGTTAAGTCCCGCAAGGATGTCCTTCCCGAATATAGAAAAAGTGGTCGTGACGATTTGATTGCCGATTTAGAACAAGAAATTGCTATACTTATGGATTATCTACCTCCTCAACTATCACAGGATGAATTAACTGAGATTGTAAAAGAAGGCATCAAAGAGACAAATGCTTCCTCCATGAAAGAGATGGGGAAAATCATGGCATACGTTATGCCAAAAATCACAGGCAGAGCTGACGGGAAAGCCGTTAATGCCATTGTGAGAGAACTATTAGCTTAATAAAAAAGCCGTGCCTAGAAGGCACGGCTCATTTTTTTATTCATTAATAATTTGTAGCAGCGGGAGCTTTTAAATATTCGTTTGGATTCACCGCACTATCATTTAAAAACATTTCAAAATGAAGATGTGCTGCTTCTGCCACTTCGGATGTTGCCGTTTTACCAATGCCACCTATTATTTCATCTTTTTTTACTTCTTGCCCTTCTTTAATCATATTGTTATCGAGCAAGTTTGCATAAAGTGTCTTAAAACCATTTTGATGGTTAATCACCACCGTTTTTCCCAAATCATTATCCATGTACACTTTTTCCACAACACCGCCAGCAACGGCTTTGACTTGTGCATTTAATTCTGTTTCAATGTCAATACCACCATGATAGCGCCATTCGTCCAATGTCTTAGATTTAACTAATTTATCACCGGTATAATCATTTAAAATATTCCCCACTACTGGATAGCTCAAACTGTTTTTTATAAAAGCAGGTGCTTGTCCAATTTTTTTATCACTGCTGTTTGACACCGCTACTGTTTGATTTTGATTTGCTTTTTCAGCAGTTGCCGTCTGTGCTTTTGTAGTGGTCTTGGGTGTTGCTGGGGTCACCTTTTTCGTAGCAGTCGTGTTTTTAGTTTCCGTTTTCGGTTTGACCGCCGTATCTTTCTTTTCTCCGCCTTCAGCATCGGGATATACATACAAACTTTCTTGCTGCTTGTTTTGTTCTGCTGTTTTTTCTTGTTGCTCCTGCACAGCACTTAAACGAGAAAAATATCCAATTGCGACAAGTACCATAACTAGGCAAATTGCACTTAAGTAAAAACCTTTCTCATGAAAAAGTGATGAGAGTTTTCTGTCTTGTTTTTGCATAAATCATTCCTCCTTTGCCAATAGTGTTGCCTACTGTCAAAAATCTATACCTTTTTACAAAACATTCATCATAAAATAGATAAGACCAGCTGCAATAGAAGAAATGGTCCCGAAAACCAAAACAGGGCCAGCAATGACAAACATTTTTGCCGCCACGCCTAGTACATATCCCTCGCTTTTATATTCCATGGCAATAGACACAATGGAATTCGCAAATCCGGTAATCGGAATGATGGTGCCAGCTCCCCCAAATTTTGCAATATTGTCATATAGATTGAGCCCTGTTAAGATGGCGCCAATAGCCACCATCGTGATGGCAGTATAAGAGGCTGTCACTTGATCGGTACATCCAATCCATAGATATAAGTGGCGAAACCCTTCGCCTACGACACAAATAAGACCGCCAATCACAAATGCCCAAAACATGTTCTTACCAATCGGCGAATTGGGTGAGATACTTTTGACATATTTGTCATATTCATTTGGTGTGAACTTTTTCATATACTTATCTCCTTTGGCAAAAAAAATAAACCATATCAGTACATATTTTGTACCAATATGGTTTAATCATACACTTTTTTGCTCGTTATCTTCTTTTCGCCAATTCCTCATAAATATCAGATAGTGTTAGACCTTGATGACAAAGCATAACCATCACATGATAGAAAAGATCGGCCGTTTCGTAAACGGTTTCGTCTTTGGAATTATTTTTAGCGGCAATTATGGTTTCCGCGCTCTCTTCGCCGACTTTTTTCAAGATTTTATCGATACCTTTGTCGAATAGATAATTGGTATAAGATCCTTCTTTTGGATTTTTCTTACGATCGTCAATGACGTTATATACATCTTCTAATACATTATCCGATGTGCTAGATTCTTCTTTATAATCCACAATCTCGTCGCCATCAAACTTTCTAAAGAAGCATGTTTCGTTTCCGGTATGGCAAGCACTACCCATTGGTGTTACCAAAACGACGAGCGTATCTTCGTCACAATCTACCAAGATGTCTTCCACCATCATAAAGTGACCAGACGTCTCGCCCTTGACCCACAATTTCTGACGGCTACGACTAAAGAAAGTCGCTTTTTTTGTTTCGATGGTCATTTTTAGCGACTCATCATTCATATAGGCAACCATCAATACTTTTTTGGTCTTCACATCCTGCAAAACAGCTGGAATTAACCCATCTGCATTAAATTTTATATCTTGAACATTCATCATTTATCCCCTTCTTCTCATAATCTATTCCTTTATATTCTAACATCAATATTCTGTTCTTTCAAATATTTTTTGAGATCAGAAATTTCAATTTCTTTATAGTGAAACAAGGAAGCTGCCAAAACTGCATCGGCTCCTGCCTCTTTTATCACATCAGCAAAATCCTGCATACTGCCAGCTCCTCCCGATGCAATGACCGGAATATCTACCGCTTCTGAAATCGCGCGTGTCAGTTCTATATCATACCCTGCTTTGGTTCCATCAGCACGCATACTCGTTAATAAAATTTCCCCAGCGCCACGATCTTCGGCTTCTTTCGCCCAGGCGATGGCATCTTTCCCCGTATCGACTCTGCCACCATTAATGTAAACGTGAAATCCGCCTTTCCCATCGCTATTGGCATCGATGGCCACCACGACGCACTGACTTCCAAATTTCGAAGCTGCCTCTGTAATCAGTTCAGGACGGTGCACGGCTGACGAGTTAATCGACACTTTATCCGCCCCCGCCTTTAAAATAGCGCGGAAATCATCGACCGTACGAATGCCGCCCCCCACCGTGAAAGGGATAAAAACCTCACTTGCCACTTTTTCTACAACATCTAAAATAATGCTTCTAGCATCAGAACTAGCGGTAATATCAAGAAAAACCAATTCATCTGCGCCAGCTTTATCATAAACTTTGGCAATCTCAACTGGGTCGCCCGCGTCTTTTAAATTGACGAAGTTTACGCCTTTTACCACGCGCCCGTTATGCACATCAAGGCAAGGTATAATTCTTTTTGTTAACATGTTATCCCTCCGCTACTTTAAGCGCTTCTTCTAAATCTATATGTCCCGTGTAAAGTGCTTTCCCGATAATCACACCATATACACCGGCATCTTTTAGTTTACGAATATCGTCTAAACTACTGACGCCGCCCGATGCAATCACATTGACCCCTGTCTCTTCTGTCATAATGCGCATGGCATCCACATTGCAGCCAGACAGCATGCCATCGGTGGCAATATCGGTATAAATAAATGTTTGTATACCGAAAGACGCCATTTTCTTACCGAAGTCCACCGCGTCAAGGGTACTTACTTCTCGCCAACCAGCTGTCGCCACTTTTCCCTCTTTCGCATCGATGCCGACAGCAATCTTTTCGCCATATTTCAAAATAGCTTCTTTGACGAGGTCCTCATTTTCTACAGCCGCCGTTCCTAAAATAACACGCGAAATGCCAAGAGACAATTTCCGGTCGATGTCTGCCATCGTTCGGATGCCGCCGCCTGTTTGCACATCCATATTGACCACTTTGCAAATGTCTAAAATCACTTTTTCATTCACGCCGTCACCAGCCAAGGCACCGTCCAAATCCACAACGTGCAAATTTTTAGCACCCGTGCTCGCCCAACGTTTTGCCATGTCTATTGGTGAATTCCCATAAACCGTCACTTTATCAAAATCGCCCTGCAACAGGCGCACACAATTTCCACTTTTTATATCGATTGCAGGAAAAATCTCCATAATACCCTCCTTAAATGTTGATGAAATTCTTTAAAATACAGAGCCCCACTTCGCCACTTTTTTCTGGATGAAACTGCACCGCAAAAAGGTTGTCACGCTCTACCGCCACATCGAGTGGCACCGAATAATCAACCGTCGCGGTGACATCATCAGGATTTTTTGCTTTTAAATAATACGAATGAACAAAGTAAACAAACGCATCGTTTGGAATACCCGACAAAAGTTTGCTTTCGGGTTTAATTCTGATGCTATTCCACCCTATCTGCGGAACTTTATAGCCCTCTTTTTTCGGGATTTTAACAATCTGTCCTGGCAAAATTCCAAGCCCTTTCGATGGCGCCATTTGAGTTGTTTCCTCACTCGTGTCAAATAATAATTGCATGCCGAGGCAAATTCCCAAAAAAGGCTTTTTTTCTTCGATAGCATGATTGATGACCGATTTAATTTGGAATTTATTGATGCTAGCCATTGCGTCATCAAACGCGCCAACACCTGGCAGTACCAATTTATCTGCCTTTAGAAGTTCACTCTTGTCTGAGCTTATGAAGATGTCTTCTCCAATAAAACGAAGTGCCTTTTCCACACTGCGCAGATTTCCCATTCCATAGTCTATGATACCAATCATTTTTCTTCACCGACCAATTTTCTAAATTCGTCTACAACATTCATAATTCTTTCTTTTTCCATTTTCATGCTAACGCGATTGACGACAAATCGTGCGCTCAAATCACAAATATCCTCGAGTACATCGAGTCCATTTTCCTTTAAAGTCTTTCCGCTTTCCACAATATCCACAATTACTTCGGATAATCCTACAAGAGGGGCCAATTCAACAGAACCATTCAATTTAATAATTTCAATCGATCGCCCGCGCTGATTTTGAAAATAACTGCGCGCAATACTCGGATATTTTGATGCAACACGCAAATTGTTGATTTTATCTAACTGATCTTTCATTTTTAGCGGACCACAAACACACATTTTGCAGTTGCCAAAATTAAGATCGATCATTTCATATAAATCTTTGCCGTCTTCTAGGAGTGTATCTTTTCCAACAATACCAATATCAGCAGCTCCATATTCCACATAGGTGGGCACATCGGTGGTCTTTACCAGAATGAAACGGAATCCGCGCTCTTCATCGGTAAAGATGAGTTTACGGCTTTTTTCTTTCATTTGTGCTAAATCAAATCCGATTTTGGTGAAAAGATCGACAGATATATCGGCTAATCTGCCTTTGGCGAGTGCTACGGTAATATATTTCACAGTCTATTCCTCCCCCAAAAGTTCATCTAATGTCGTTTCGCATTTGCTGTTTTCAGCTATATTATGCAAAATCAGCTTGCATCCATCAGAAATGCGTAAAATTCCTCCGATTTCCTTGCTTCCCGCATAGGATACTGCCCCATCATAATTACTTGATTCCAGATACATTTCTGCCGATAAACCATTCTGGCGAACGGCTTTTATAATATTCATTGTTTCTTGGCTGCGAGCCTCGCTATCCACAAATACTAGCACATCCACTTTAGGGTCGGCAACCGTACCAGACTGTCTGTATAATGCGGTCATGAGCATATCTACATTAATGGCACTGCCTGTTGCCGGCAAATCGGCTCCTAATTTTTCAATCAAATCATCGTATCGTCCGCCGCTAGCAATGGAAAATCCAACGCCGCGAGCAAACCCTTTGAAAATAACTCCCGTATAATAATTGATACTCTGCACCATGGCAAGATCAATACTAATATAAGGATCATATCCATACAAAGACAAAATATCACATACGTCTTTTAAGTTCTCCACTGCTTTTTTGGAAGTATCATTGAGCGCAGACATGTCGATATTACGGATGATTTCCACATCTCCAAACAATGACGGCAAAGTCTGGAGCATTTCTTTTATTTCATCTTTTAAATCTAAGCCTTTCAAAAAACCGCTAAGCCCCAAAGAATCCTTATGATCGATTAGCTCTTCCAACGTCTTTTTCGAATCTTCTGCCAAATTAAGCGATTTAAGAATTCCTTTGAAAAATTCGGATTGACCAATTTCAATCTGGAACTCTGAAAGTCCAACCGCTTTTAATGCCTCGATAGTGTTCATGATAATTTCGGCATCCGCCATAGGCGAATTGACACCCACGAGTTCCATGCCGCTTTGCGTAAATTCCTTTTGCTTGTTTTTTACCGAACGAAAGACACTCCCACAATAGGACAGCCTAATTGGTAGGCTCTCATCTTTTAATTTTGTTGCCACTACGCGAGAAATTGGCGTGGTCATATCAGGTCTAAGCGCCAAAATTTTCCCATCGCTATCCACAAATTTAAAAATATCGGTTTCACTAATACTCACATTCTCTGAAGAAAATAAGTCAAAATATTCAAAAATTGGTGTTTGTACTTCAAAAAATCCGCTTTTTAGAAAAGTACTCATGATTTTATTTTCAATATCTCGTTTATAACTTGTTTCTCCCATGAGTTTATCAGATGTGTTTTGTGGCGTATATAGGTTTAACATTTATTCACCTCATTAATACTTTAATAGTTTACCTTACTAAATTATTATATCTCATGTTTTACCAACTGTCAAGACTTATTATGTCCTTATTCCTGTAAAGAAACGGTTTATTCTCTGTAGAAAGCGGGTTTGTATGTACTCTATACAAAAAAATTCTTTGGAGAAACTCTCCAAAGAATTTTTATATACATATTTAATCAGCTTATTACCTTTTTCTCAAAAATTCTGGCACATCTAAATCGCCTAATTCGCCCAAACCATGAGTTTTGAAAGCGCCACTCGGTTGAGGTTCTCTAACGGCTTCTTTTACCGGTTCTTGAACGATACCGAAGTTTGGCGTCACATTCTGCGGTGCTTTAATTTGATCGAATCCCGTTGCAATAATGGTAATACGGATTTCATCATCCAATGTTTCGTCCAAAGCGACACCAAAGATAATCTTCGCATCTGGATCAACCATTTCCTGCACTTTAGCAGCAGCAATATTCGCATCGAACATGCTAAGCCCTTTACCACCTGTGATGTTTAAAAGCACGCCACGTGCGCCCATAATCGAAGTTTCCAAAAGAGGAGAATCAATTGCCATTTTAACGGCTTCTTCCGCTTTATTATCACCTTTTGCCGTACCAACGCCCATATGAGCAATTCCCGCTTCTTTCATAATAGCGACTACATCGGCAAAGTCACAATTTATGTATCCAGGAACGGCAATAATATCAGAAATACCTTGGACGCCCTGTCTTAACACACGATCCGCTTCTCTAAAAGTATCTAAAATGCTTGTACTCTTATCAATAATCTGAAGCAATTTATCATTTGGAATGGTCACAATCGCATCTACATGCTCTTTTAATCCTGTAATACCATCTTCTGCGTTTTTCATACGCATGCGGCCTTCAAAACTAAACGGTTTCGTGATAATACCAACCGTTAAAATCCCAAGATCTTTAGCAATAGAAGCAATAACCGGCGCTGCTCCCGTACCAGTTCCGCCACCCATACCAGCCGTTACAAAAACCATATCAGCACCGCGAAGTGACTCTTCGATAGATTCGCGACTCTCTTCAGCCGATTTTTTACCAACAGCAGGATCTGCACCAGCACCTAAACCCTTTTTACCAATTTGAATTTTATGGGGAGCCTGTGAAACCAATAAAGCCTGCGCATCAGTATTGACCGTAATAAACTCGACACATTTCACGCCATCCTCGATCATACGATTCACTGCGTTATTACCACCACCACCAACACCGACCACTTTAATATTAGCAAGTCTTTCCGGTTCTGTTTCTATTTCAAACATCTATTTTCTCCTCCTCGTATCTTGAACGATATAAGTACTCAAGTTTGCTCATCATTTTTGTCCATTTTCTCATTTTTTGTACATGTATTCATTTTACCTGTTTTTCCTCATTTATTCAATAGTAAATTAGCAAATATTTTTTGAAATAGCAAAATATTTCCGTTTATTTGCTAAATCTATACAAATATTAGGGTAATTGGATTAATATGCAGCAAAATATGTTTTTCCGTCTTCCATATCGAAACGAATGCTTCCTTTTCTCTGTTCGGATTTGGATACACTGACGAGGTACTCAATTTTTCTCTCAGCTTCCTCCACACCACCAAAATTCACGGCAAATTTATTGTCATATAGGAAGGTTATGTTGTCAATATTCGATACATCAATATTACTGATGCAGCTCGCCACTTTTGCTGATTTTGCCTCATCGACTAATGTAACAAGCGCTCTAAATTGGGCTGGATTCTTAAAAATCAATTTTTCACCCACTTTGGAAGCCTTAATAGCGATTCCTTCCACGCAAAAATAGTGGGCATCTAATTCCTTTGGCTGTTCTAAAAGCATCGAATCACGATCTACTGCATAATAGCTTTCACCGTCTTTTATATAGCAATAGATTTGCCTTTCCGTGACATGAATTTTTATTCCCTTTGGCAATTGACGCTTAATATCCGCTTCTTTTACATAAGGAAGTTTCGTAAGCCGTTTTTCTATCTGGGGTAGATTCAAAGAAAATGAATTTTGCCCCAAATCAATAGCTGCCACTGTTTTAATTTCTTTCCCAGTAACTTTGCGGTTTCCCACCACATCTACATGATCAATCAAAAAGAACGGCGTTAAAAACGCCACGCAACAAAGAGCAACGGCAAGCAAAATCGTGACGATAATTGTCATAGCAATTCGTCTTTTTCGCTTTTTCTGCCGTTGCTTTTTTTCATGGCGACGTCTAATCTGCTCGATGCTTTCATGTCTGTCCGCCTGTCCATTTGCCACAACGCGGCTTTTTCTGCTACCATTTTTGCGACTTTTGATATTGGTAGATTTGGCTTTTCGCCCTACATCTTTTTGTCTTTTGTTTGTTGGCATTATTCTTCAACCCTTTTTATCTTAGCTCCCAATGAAGAGAAGCTTTTTTCAATGGATTCATATCCACGGTCAATATAATGAATATGCGCTATTTCGCTAACCCCATCTGCTGCTAGAGCGGCTAAAATGAGTGCCGCACCACCGCGCAAATCCATAGCCGACACGTTAGCACCCATCAGCTTGGGAACACCGCGTACCACGGCAACGCTTCCGTCCACCATAATATTGGCTCCCATTCTTCTAAGTTCACCAACCTGTTTAAAACGACTCTCAAAAATATTTTCTACGAATACGCTACTACCATTTGCCAACGTAGCAACTGCCATAAACGGTGACTGTGCATCCGTTGGAAACCCAGGATACGGCATCGTACGAACCGTTCCAATCGATGTAATATTGCCAGTTGGTCTGTGCAAAATGCTTTGATCTTTTATCACAAGTTCTGATCCCATATCCGATAGAAGTGAAGTGATGGACTCTATATGTGAAGGGTTCACGTTGGTCACTTCTAACTCGCTTTGTGTGATACAAGCTGCTGCTAAATATGTAGCGGCTACGATTCTATCAGGCATAATGCGGTAATCAACATCGTGTAATTTTTTAACGCCTCGAATGCAAATGACATTATTGCCAGCACCACTTACTTGGGCGCCCATCGCATTCAAAAAATCTTGTAAATCCACAATTTCAGGCTCTTTTGCCGCGTTAGCTATCACTGTTTCTCCTTTTGCCAAAACAGCCGCTAACATGATGTTTTCTGTAGCGCCCACACTGGGAAAATCCAAATAAATCTTAGCGCCGTGCAAATCTTTGGCACTGCAATTGATGAATCCGTGTTCCTCATTAATAGAGACCCCCATTTGTTTCAAACTTTTCAGGTGTAAATCAATAGGCCTCGGCCCCAGCTCACATCCACCTGGCGTAGACAAACGAGCTTTTTGCTTTTTGGCGATAATTGCCCCTAAAAAAACAATAGAAGAGCGCATTTCACGCATTAAATCATCAGCAATTTCAAAATCATTCATAGACGACGAATCTACTAAAAAAGTTTCACCTTCTCGTTTCGTTTTCACACCTAATCCATTCAAAATTTTAGCTGAAACATCTACATCCGTGATACAAGGACAATCATACAAAATGCTTTTCCCACTATTTAATAAACTCCCTGCCAGAATTGGCAAAATTGCATTTTTAGCGCCATGTACGCGAATATGGCCTGATAGTTTTCGATTACCCTCGATAACCAGTTTTCCCATGTTTGAACACCTCCATAAGCCTTTCGCTATTCAATATATAGTATGCATCACGAAAACAGACGTTACCATATATTGCATAGCTAGGAAGCTTACAGAACTCCCTTTATCGTATCGTATATTTTAGCTGTGGCATTATGAATACCCATCTTTTTTGCATTTTCAGAAAGTTTTTCTAACATCGTTTTATTTTGCAGCAGTTTATCTATTTTTGTTGCCAAAACCTCTGGAGTTAGCTCACTCTCTTTAATCATAAGCCCCGCTTCATTTTCATAGAGTGCCATTGCATTATAAGTTTGATGGTCATGTGCCACATTTGGCGATGGAATCAAAACAGATGCTTTCCCTAACGCCGTAATTTCGCTAACTGTAATGGCCCCCGCTCTTGATACGACCACATCGGCAGCAGCCATAGCCTCATCCATATTGTCGATATAATCCACCACGTTAACCTCGGGGAAATTTTCCAAATTGATCCCGCTTTTTTTTATATTCTCCAAAACCGTTTCATAATTTCTCTTACCACAACCAAACAAAATTTGATAGTTTCTCTTATTAATATTTTCTTTTAAATAAGAAACAACCGTCTCATTGATTTTATCGGCACCTAAACTTCCTCCGAAAATCAATAGGAAAGGTCTCTCATCTAAGCCCAGTTTATTTCTGGCATTTTTTACACCAACGTGAAACAGTTCCTCACGGATGGGGTTGCCGGTCAATACACATTTCTTCTTGCTTTTTATATAGTTTAATGTTTCACGAAAACTGATAGCAACGAACGTGGCATATTTAACTGACATCTTCACAGCAATTCCGGGAATGACATTCTGTTCATGAATGAGTGATGGCACTTTCATGCTTTTAGCGGCGCACATCACCGGTCCACTCACATATCCGCCGGTACAGATAACCGCATCGGGACGAAACTCACGAATCAGTTTTTTGGCCTGTGATTTGGCATGAAATATACGAAAAATGGTTTTGACATTTTCAAATGAAAGACTTCGTTTAAAGCCACGTATATCGATAAAACGAATGTCGTATCCTTGTTTTGTGACCAATTCCTCTTCCATGCCAGCTTTTGTTCCTACAAACAAAAACTTGCTATTTGACTCCTGTTTCTTAACATAATTTGCTATAGAAATAGCCGGATTAATATGACCGGCTGTTCCTCCTCCTGCTATTAGCAATTTCATTTTTTTCAGCTCCTACAACTTTTTGATACTTCGATACATTTAAGACAATACCCATAGCTGTCATTAAAATGGTAAGTGATGATCCACCGTAACTAATAAACGGTAGCTGCATACCGGTAACCGGTAAGCATGCTGTTACAACAGCTATATTAACAATTACTTGCATCGCAATTAATGTGATAATACCTGATACCATAAGCGATCCTTCTCGGTCGCGCGCATTGGCTGCAATCTTAAAACCGCGCCAAATTAAAAGAGCAAAAAGAATAATGACAAATATAGCGCCAATAAGACCTAGCTCTTCGCAGAAAATGGAAAAAATAAAATCGTTCTGTGGTTCAGGAATATACGAAAATTTTTGCCGGCTCATGCCTAATCCCAATCCAAATATGCCACCTGAACCAATGGCATAAAGCGACTGCACAGCTTGCCATCCATCGCCCATCTTGTATTTAAACGGATCTAAAAAAGAGACAAGTCTGGCAACACGATAGCTCTCTTTTAAGGCAACAACAGCAAGAATTGGAACAGCACCCAAACCTAAAAGCCCAATATGCTTTAGATTAACGCCCCCTAAAAATAGCATGACGCATAAAACGATAGTAATCAGCATAAGTGCACTATAATGGGGTTCTAAATATAGTAACCCATCAACTAAAACAATAATTCCCAAATACTTTACAAAAACTTTGAAGTTTCTAATTTTTTCCCCATCTTTTTGCAGCTTGATGGCAAAAGCCAAAATAAGCCCAATTTTTGCAAGCTCAGAAGCTTGAAATCCCAAATTGTCATTAATACCAATCCAGCGACGAGAACCCTTTACCACTTTTCCTATTCCCGGAACTAAAACAACTATCAAAAGACCGATACTAACAATTAAAATCACCTTATAAAATCGTTTATAGGTATAATAGGGAATGTGATAGGTAACAGCAAGCCCCACACTACCAATCGCAATCCATACAAGCTGACGAATGATATAATGATAGGGATTACCAACAGTCATTGAAGCCCATGGTGCACTAGCACTGAACACCATAATACTGCCACACGCCAGTAGTAAAATGAGAGTCAGTAAAAAACCGAAATCATAAGCGGTTGTTGGCCCTTTACGTTGTTTTTTTACTTTGTTTGTGCTCATGTTAACCTCCTATGGATTTTACATAGCATTGGGTAAATTTGGTAAAAATGCGAGTACTGCAATGATACATGCGACAAGTGTTATAATCGAAGCACCTGCCACAATTTTATTTTCATTAAATCCGCACATTTCAAAATGGTGATGGATAGGACTCATTTTGAATACACGTTTGCCGGTAGATTTAAAAACAGCTACCTGAATAATAACCGACAAAGCTTCAATCAGATAAACAATACCTACAAGGATTAAAAAAATAGGCATTTTGAGGCTGATTGCCACAACACTTATCATACCGCCCAAAAATAGCGAACCTGTGTCGCCCATGAAAATTTTTGCCGGATGGCGGTTAAATACTAAAAACGCACAACAAGCGCCTACGGCTGTAAGCGCTAACAATGTACTTTCTGTTTGCTTATAGATAAGTCCAGCCACTACAAAAAATATGGCAACAATGCTGGTAACGCTGCCAGCCAATCCGTCTATTCCATCAGTTAAATTGACGCTATTGACAACCGCAAGCACCACAAAAGCGGCTAGTGGTATATAAAAAACGCCTAAATCGATCGTATTAGCCATAAATGGAATGATAACATGGCTATCCAAATAACCCAAGTTTTTAAATGTCACAATATAAAATACCGTTAAGGCAAGTTGTAGTAAAAATTTTTGAAGAGAAGTAAGTCCCAGGTTTCGTTTGAGCACAACTTTGATATAATCATCCAAAAATCCGATCAAACCAAATCCCACACAAACGCCCAGCATGAGCATCATTTTCATGCTGTGACAAGTAACCAAACCAGCTACTATAACCGCCACTATTAGAACAATACCGCCCATTGTTGGCGTTCCGGATTTTTTTTGATGCCATGAAGGCCCTTCTTCCCGAATGCTTTGCCCAAACTTAATACGGTGCAAAAACGGAATAAAAAGCGGCATTAATAACACCACAATAACAGCGGAAATAATAAACGATATGACTAATGAAACTGAATCCATGTACCCTCACCCCGATTTTATCTTTCTATGTAGCTTAATATGTTTTCAAACGCCATAGCGCGCGAAGCTTTTAATAAAATAGTATCACCTTTTTGCACAATATGTGAAAACTCTTTCATAAATTCCTCATTCGTTGCAAATGAGAAAATATGAGCCTGACAAAAGCCACCATCCAATGCTCCCTGGGCTATATGCTTTGCCTTTTCGCCAATAGTCACTAAAATGCTAATATGATGGGATGCGACTGCCCTACCCACTTTATCATGAGCGCTATCCGCATAATCACCCATTTCCATCATATCGCCTAAAACGGCAATCTTCCGTCCATCTTCAAAAGCTGAAAGTACCTTGATAGCTTCTTTCATTGAATCCGGTGCCGCATTATAACAATCCACAATCACAGTATATCCATTTGCTTTTTTCACGTTCATACGCATATCAGCATTCTTAAACTGTTCAATTCCACACACGATTTCTTCTGGCGTCATGCCAAAATAGCGCCCCACTGCCACCGCACAAATCGCGTTATATACATGGTATTCACCAAGCGCATGAATGGTAGGTGCATATATTTTGTTCTCCATCTCAAATGTAAAACCAACACTCCCCGCGGATGAATAAACATCACTTGCCACATACATCGCATCTTCGTTTTGAATCCCGTATGTTAATACATGATCTGAAACCGTCGGAATGGTTCGATTTAAAAGGTCATTATCCGCATTTAAAACCAATTTGCCACCTGGTTTTAAATGTTGATTGACTTCCATTTTTGCCTTCAAAATCCCCTCACGAGAACCCAAATTTTCAATATGAGAAACACCGATATTTGTAATTACCGCTATATCGGGATTGGCTATACCCGCCAAATAATCGATTTCGCCAACATGATTCATTCCCATTTCTAAAACAGCAATTTCGTCGCCATCTTTGATTTCAAAAATCGTCTTGGGAAGTCCGATATGGTTATTAAAATTCCCCTGAGTTTTGACTATGTTGTAACGCTGGGATAAAACAGACGCAATCATTTCTTTTGTTGATGTCTTGCCAACGCTGCCTGTTATCGCCACGACCTTTACATTCATTTTGGCAAGATAGAACTTTGCCAATTTGCCAAGAGCATGTGTCGTATTGGCTACTTTGATAAGGCAAACATTATCGGTCATTTCCACATCTTTTTCCGATAAAATGACTTTAGCACCATTTTGAGCCGCTTTATTTATAAATTCATGTCCGTCTATCTTTTCGCCTTTTAGGGGAACAAACAACGTATGCTCTTCTATCGCTCTCGAATCGGTTGAAACGTGATAAACAAATTCCGTTTCACTACCGGACATGATAGTTCCCTCTACTGCCTTTGCAATTTCACTTGCTGTGAGCTTTTCCAACCTGTCACCTTCTTATCCTCTATTTAAAAATTCACGAACAATTTTACGTTCGTCAAAATCCACTTTTTCTTTTCCCAATATTTGATACGTCTCATGACCCTTACCTGCTAGAATGACGACATCGCCTTTCTTAGCGATGGACAGTGCATAACCGATTGCCTCTTTCCTATTATCAATTTCAGCAAAATCTTCGGTTACCTCATGAACACCCTCTAAAACCTCTAAAATGATGCTGTGTGGATCTTCTGTGCGAGGATTATCAGATGTAACGACACAAAAATCGGATAATTCACCAGCAATACGACCCATAATCGGCCTTTTTAGAGGATCACGATCGCCACCACAACCGAAAACAGTAATGACGCGTCCTTCGGCGAATTCTTTCACCGTGGTGATGATGTTTTTAAGGCTATCCGGCGAATGTGCATAATCGATAATCACGGTATAGTCCGTGCCCGTCGGAACCACTTCTGCTCTTCCCATAACGCCACGCACCAACATAAGACCTTTTTTTATATCCTCGATGTCAACACCTAATTCCAAACAAACCGCCGCTGCACATAAAGCATTATACACGCTAAAACTGCCGGGGATTTGCAAACGAATCTCGGCGCTTTGACCCTCATGAACTAAATCAAATAAAACACCGCGAGCCGTTAGAGTAATGTGATCGGCAAAATAATCGGCCTTTTTGTTCTTGCAGGAAAACGTCTTTACATTCTCATGCTTTTCTTCTTTGATGCGCATACCATAGGCATCGTCTTCATTAACCAATAAGGTTTTTGCCATAGAGATGATTTTCTTTTTGGCGGAAAAATACGTTTCCATATCATGATGAAAATCCAAATGATCCTGTGTTAAATTCGTAAAAGCAGCCACTTCAAATGTAAGACCCCACACACGTTTTAATGCTAGCGCGTGAGATGTCACTTCCATGACGGCATATTCATCCTTGAAATCCGCCATTTCGCGGAACATTTCGTGTAGTTCATTAGGAAATGGCGTGGAATTCTTCGATTTCACTTCTCGGCTTCCGATAATATTATTGTTGGTTCCGATAAGCCCTGTTTTTTTGCCACAAAACTCTAGAATACTGCGAGTTAAATAAGAAACAGTGGTCTTTCCATTCGTTCCTGTCATGCCAATTAGTTTTAAAAGGTTTGCTGGATGGCTATAAAAATTTGCCGATATTTCAGCGAACGCCTCCTTGGAATCTTTCACATAAATGACATCACAGGAAACGTCAATTTTATCTTCTGCCAGAATAATTACGGCACCTTTTTCTACCGCCGCATTCGCAAATTGATGCCCGTCGATATCCATCCACTTTAAGCAAGCAAACAACGAGCCCTCGCCTGCCTCACGGGAATCAAAACATATATCTGTTATGTCGATATCACGATTGGGTGTGTTAATGACAGCAACATCTTTTAAAATCTCTGATAATTTCATGACATCTTCTCCTTTACCCTTTTATTAATACGATTCTGGATTTGTCGTTTTCAGTTCAACCGATGTAGCTGGATACACCATCGTGCCTGCCGTTGGTGACTGTCCTGTTACAATATCACTATCACTTACATCTGCGGAAGCGGACGACGAGATATTAAGACCTAATCTTTGCAGAGTTTCTTTTGCCTGTTGATACGTTTTCCCACTCAAATCAGGTAATTCAACGCTCTTTTCAATAGCTTTCTCTGTAGTATATAGCACAACTGTTGAATTTTCTGACAAAGTTGCCTCCGGTGCCGGCATCTGGGACACAACTGTTTTTCCATTGCCGTCTATTTTCACTTTGAAACTGTAATCTTTCAAAACAGATTGAGCCTCTGCCACCGTTTTGCCTTTGACGTCTGGCATTTTTTGATTGTATTTTTTCATTTCTTCTGCCGTATACTGCTTATTAATTTGCAAATAATCAAGCGTGTCTTTCATGATATCATGAACCACAGGTGCCGCAATAATACCACCAAAATATTGACCACCGTTCGGCTCATCTAACATAATAAGGCAAGCAACTTGTGGGTCATTTGCGGGAGCAAAAGCAATGAAAGAAGCAATCTTCTTTTGCGCGCTTCTGGGTTGTTTTTCAGAAGTTCCTGTTTTACCTGCCACGCGATAACCAGGGATATATGCACGGCTTGCCGATCCCTCACTTACGACGCTCTCTAGCACACTACGCATCGCTTTCGAAGTTTCAGTTGAAATGACCTGACGTACCACTTCTGGTTCAATCTTTTTAGTGACTTTATTATTAGAATCTCGAATTTCACTCACAACATGCGGTTTCATTAAATTTCCACCGTTTGCCACAGCTGATACGGCTGTGATAAGCTGAAGAGGCGTAATCTGAAAACCCTGACCAAAAGATGCGGTTGCAATTTCTGTTTCTTTGAAATTGCTTCTGGCATGGAAAAGCCCCACAGCTTCGCCAGGCAAATCGATACCTGTTTTCTGGTTAAATCCGAAAGCATTGTAATATTTAATAAAGCGATCAGGTCCCAATTTCATACCCACTTGCATAAACACAACGTTACAAGAGTTTTGTATACCTTGTAAAAAAGTCTCGGCTCCATGCCCTCCGGCTTTCCAGCACCTGATGTTATATCCACCAACTCTAAGCGAACCGGCGCATGTAAACTTATCTTCCAATGATACTGTTTTTTCTTCTAAAGCAGCAGCCGCTACAACTATTTTAAAGGTGGAACCAGGTTCATATGTATCAGAAACGGCTTTATTTCTCCACATTTTCTGCAAAGCTTCACCTTTTGCTTTTGTCTGATCTGCTGCTGATAACGTCTTGAGATTATTGTTTGTTGCTTCGTCCGTTATGGTAAACGGTTCATTGAGGTTAAAGTCACCTTCCGTTGCCATAGCTAATACTTCACCTGTTTTAACATTCATGACAATTCCGCAAGCGCCATTACCAAGCTTATTATCCGTATACGCTGTTTTTAAATGATTTTCCAAAAAATGCTGCATGGATTCATCAAGGGTCAGTATCAGATTGCTACCATCTTTTGAAGCGGTTTGTTCCTCATGTTGTTCATTCATAGTCGTGCCTTTAGCATCTTTGAGTGAACTGACACGCCCCGGCGTGCCACGCAAATAAGAATCATAACTGGCTTCGACACCGGCCAAACCTTGATTATCACTACCGACAAATCCAATGACACTAGAGGCCAAAGTATTAAGCGGATAATATCGTTTGCTATCTTCGCTAAGACCTACCCCACGAAAATAATCTTTTGTTTCTTTATTTGTTTTTAGCTCACGCACTTTTTGGGCAGCGCCTTTTTCCACTTTCTTTTTAACGTCTACATAGGATACCTTTTTTGTGATAAGCTTATATACATCATTATAATCCATTTCAAGCGCTTGTGAAAGTTCCTGCGCCACAATTTTTTCGCCTTTATCTTCTTTAATTTGGGCAGGATGCACATAAACCGTTTCCACAGATGCGCTGACTGCTAAAACATTTCCATTTCGATCGTAGATAGTGCCACGTTTTGGGGTTATAATGCTATCTTTTGTCTGTTGCTCTAAGGCTTCTTTTTTAAGCTCGGGACCTTGAAAGATTTGCAAATACCCTACTCTCACAATCAAAAGCAACAAAACCGCCGTCAGAAAACAAAGAAAAAACATGATTCTCTTTTTCATTCTTTTACTCGGCTCCATCTACATTCACTCCTATACGCAAAAAAGTCAGGAAAAAGCCTTCTCTAACTTTCTCCTCACTTTTTTATCTTTCTCATTCATTCCTACGATACAACTTATTACTTATACACTGAAAATATTACGAATCTTTTCCGTAATTTCTCCAATAACTTTTTCTCCTTCTGTCATAGCATGATGTACGATGTTTTTGTTTTCTTGTGAAGTCTCCACTTTATCCTTTTTTTCGAGGTCTAGATAAACAATTTGATCCTGCGTAGCTTTGCTCATGCCAAGCTCTGTAGTAGCCACATTCTCAATGCTCGTAAGATTTCTCGTTTTTTCGATATTTAAAAGGGCTCTGTTTTTTTCATCCTGTATTTGAGACAATCGTTCGTTTGCCTTGTTAACTGCCGTTTCCATTTCATACTGTCTGACTTCACCATACACAAACAAAAATGCCATGGAAAGCATTGTTAGTATCGCTACCACTGTGCGAGCACGAAATTTCGTCTTTAGGCGCATGTTCTGTTTGTTTTTCTTTCTCGCTTCCAGTTCTTTTTTCTTTATGATGGCCAACTTCTCTTTTTCATCCGGCACATATTGATGCGCCAAATTTCCATTGCCCGAATACATTGAAATACCCCCCATTTTCTTTAGTAATGAAAAATGTAACAGATTTATAATTTCTGCGCAACACGAAGTTTTGCGCTTTTCGCTCGCTTGTTATATTTAATCTCTTCTTCAGTCGGTAAAATTGGTTTTCTAGTAATTACTTTTACTTCGGCTTTCCCACCACATACGCAGATAGGAAAATCTTTTGGACAAGTACAGGCCGTTTCTAATTTTCGAAACGTATTTTTCACGATGCGATCCTCTAAAGAATGGAATGTAATGATACATATCCGACCGCCACTTTGCAAGGAATCAACAAAATCTATAATGGCCTGCTCTAAAATTTCCAGTTCACCGTTTACTTCTATTCGAATGGCTTGAAAAGTTCTTTTAGCTGGATGGCCCATACCAGGAGATGAATGAACAATAGATGTAATAATATCCACTAATTCTTTTGTTGTTTCAACCGGCTTTTTCTGGCGTTCAAACACAATTCTATTGGCAATTTTTTTTGCCCATCTCTCTTCACCATATTCATAAATAATTCGAGTTAGGTCTTCCTCTGAATAAGAATTAACCACATCATGGGCACTCTTTTTAGCATGCTGATCCATTCGCATATCAAGCGGTGCATCATATCGATAGCTAAAACCCCTATCCGCCTCATCGAGCTGATAGGAAGAAACACCCAAATCAATAATGGCTCCGCCAATTTTTTCTATCTGTAAATTTTCTAAAATTTGTCGTATATTTTTAAAATTATTGTGTACAACGGTTACGCGATTTTCAAAACTTGATAGTCTTTCTGTCGCCGCTTTTATCGCATTTTCATCCTGATCGATGCCAATGAGGCGGGAGGTAGGATAGACCTCTAATATATGCTGGCTGTGTCCGCCACCGCCAAGGGTGCCATCTACACAAATACTGTTATCCATAAGCTCTAACATAGAAACGCTTTTTGAAAGCAAAACAGATGTATGCTGAAATTCCATATGTACCCCCGCCTAAAATTTGAGTCCGATAAGGTCCATATTAGCGGCCATATCTTCGGGACTTAAATTATCAGAATTACAATATTCGCTCCATCTTTCAGCACTCCAAATTTCTACTCGAGTAGAAACACCAATCGAAGTCACCTGTTTATCAATATGAGCATACTCTTTTAATTTGTTCGGTATCAAAATGCGCCCTTGCTTGTCTGCTTCACATGCACATGCGCCTGATAAAAAGAATCGCACGAAAGCGCCTGCTTTAGGGTTTGTTGTAATGGGAAGTTCGTTTAATTTTTGCTGGATTTTATCCCATTCACTAGCTGAATAGACGTATAGGCACTGTTCTAAACCCTTCGTCACATAAAATGTGGAGCCTAATTCTTCACGGAATTTGGAAGGCATAATGACTCTGCCCTTGGGGTCGACGCTATGTTCGTATTCACCTATAAACATCTTTCCACCCCTTACCGTATTTTTTATCCATTCCGCATCCCTTTTACACCACTTTGTTTCACTTTCTACCACTATGTTAAAATTTTATAACATTTTTTAAAAAATTGCAATAGATTTGTTAAAAAATCTTTATAAATCACCTACATTTTTTGTGAAAAAGGCATACTTTCTTTTACAAAATCAATATGCCGATGATTTTCATCCATATGACGCAAAAAAACCAGCAGTTATGAACTGCTGGTTTTTATTTCATTTTTTATTCTTATGATTACGGAGTCGTTGCTCCACCCGTTCCATCTGCCTGATTGTCTGCCGGCTGCGACGCTGGAGAAGTAGAGGGTGAAACAGAAGGCGAAGCTGAAGGAGACGGTGATGTGTTCGTTCCTCCACCAGAAGTATCCGTCGGTGCCGTGCTATCACCTTGGGTCGAATCTCCTGAATTAGTCGTACCGTTTCCTACACCATCCTGCGTTTTTGATGGAGTCTTATTATCATTAGATGGCGTTTCATCGGATGGTGTCTGACCTGTTTCATTAGCTTTATCCTTTGAATGATCTAAATTGCAATATTTCGTTGGCGCTTCTCCAGGCGAGAATGATTCCGTTGACACATTAGGGCAATCTTTCGTTGCCAAAAGCCCTGAATCTGTACAAATCTTTACACGCTCTAACTGACTGGTACTTTTTGTATCAGTGCCCTGAAGGCTCTTGACTGCAAGCCCTTCATGAATCTTGTCCATGACCGCTTTCCAAACAGGGATACAAGGATTCGTTCTTAAAAACGCAACCGAAGAAGGATGATCGTATCCATACCATACGCTACCCACATAATATGGCGTATAACCAACAAACCATCTATCTTTATCGGAATTTGTCGTTCCTGTCTTACCATAGGTAAGCATTCCACCGCTTAATTGGGCCTTTGTACCCGTTCCGCTAGTGACAACGCTACGAAGCAGTGAATTCATGTAAGATGCTGTTTTTTCACTCATGGCACGCTTCGCCGTGGTTTTATTTTCAAGCAGTACTTTTCCATTAGAATCCAAAACTTTAACATAAGAATAAGATTTACAATAATTCCCTTGGTTAGCAAAAGCGCCATACGCTGACGCAATTTCTTCGGGTGTCAAACCGGTCGTTAAACCGCCCAAAGCCAAAGAAGGATAGGTTTTATCTGAATAAACCTTACCGCCTATCTCTTTGCCATCCACTAGGGTTGTTATGCCAAGCTTCTTGGTTAAAAAATTATAACTATTATCCAGACCCACATCCTGCAAAATTTTAACAGCTGGGATATTAGCCGACTGTTCTACTGCATAGCGCACCGTAATAGGGCCTTTAAATCCACTGTAATAATTTTTGGGTTTCCAGCCTTTAATATTAATCGGCTCATCAACCACAGTACTGTTAGGCGTAATTAATCCTTGCTCAAGGGCCGGCCCATAAACCGATAACGGCTTTATCGCAGAACCTGGCTGTCTGATTGATTGTGTCGCACGATTCAAAACACGATTTTGCGTCTTTGCACCTATGCCACCCGCTACCCCTTTTACTTGTCCGGTATACGGGTCAATGATGCACATCGCGGATTGGGGGTATTCTTTTTCGCTTGTAACCGACGGATTTTTTGGAACATTTTTCGGAAACATGTTTTTATCTTCATAGACTTGCTCTACTGCATTTTGCACAGTTGGATCCATGGTCATGTAAATTTTAAGGCCGCCCATATAGATAAGGTTAGTCGCCACTTTTTTGGAATAACCCTTTTGCGCCACTAAATCACTAACCACTTCATTGATAACATGGTCAACAAAATAAGAATTAACGGTTTCATTGACGGATAAATCATCGCTTTTAAAATTTAACGTTTCTTTTAGCGATTCATCATACTCTAACTTCGAAATCATTTTAAGCTCCAGCATTTTATCTAAAACCATCTTTTGCCTAATTTTATTATTCTCCGGTTTCTTTAAAGGATCATACTTTGACGGATTCTTTGTAATACCGGCAATTGCAGCACATTCAGCCAATGTCAGCTTTGATACATCTTTGCCAAAATATTTATGACTGGCCGCCTCCACACCATTACAACTATTGGCCAAATAAATGATGTTTAAATACATTTCTAGTACTTTATCTTTGCCAAGTTCTTTGTCAATTTTAAAAGCGCGTGCCATTTCTTTGACTTTTCGAGCCGGAGATGCTTTGTCCTCTCCCGTTACATTCTTGACGAGCTGTTGGGTAATTGTAGAACCGCCAAACGATGTTTTATCTATAAATAAATATGTAAAGGTAGCCGCAATCGTTCTTCTTAAGTCCACGCCATGATGTTGATAGAATCGCTCATCCTCTATGGCAATAAACGCATTTTTCAAGTTTTGAGGAATTTTATCAAAATTCACCCACATGCGGTTTTCTTTTCCATAAAGATGTTGTGCCTGTACGGGATTACCATCTTTATCATAGTAATACATCGTCGTCGTTAAATTAAGAGCCATGTTTCCTAACTCAATATCAGAAACATCTTTCATGTATTTAACGAGCAGTGTTCCAAAAACCACCCCGCTTACCAGACTAATGACTAGAATCATTATAAAAAAAACTTTTAAAAATCTCTTTACTGCGCTCATTTTATCACTCCAAATGATTTTTCTCACGAATTTTCCGTGAACATAAAACTGGTTCCATTATATCACAGTTTTTAATAAAATACATTATTTTTATAAAAATTATACCTTTCCCTCATCAAAGCAACTATACCATTTTAAAGAAAAAGTTTTATTATATTGTATATTTCATATAGATTTGTCAAAGATAGTAATAGATTTAAGAAACAAAGGAGCGATTTTTATGTTTTACAAAAAGCAAAACACTTCTATATTAATCATCTGCCTTTGCATTATAGTAGCAGGATTTGGATTTTTAGGCGGCTACTTTGTGTCAGGATATTCCGTAAGCAAATCTTATGCGGCAAAAGTAAGCTCTTATAATAAACAAATCGCTGACTTAAAAAAAGAAAACCAAACAGCAGAAACTAAAATAGAAGATTTAAAAAAATCTCAATCTGATGGAAGCAGTGACAGCTCATCTTCTAATGATACAGAAAACGCCCAATCTAGCGCCTCCAGTCAAACGAATGATGAGAACTCGTCTAGTGCCTACAGCCAAACAACGAATGGTGATTCCAACGATAGTGATCAAACGACAGACAATTCTTCTAATGACAACGCATTGCCTAACACCGAATCGTCCGGCAATATATCCTCCAATAAGAATAGCCAATCAGATAGCACCGCTTCTAATGCTAATACCGCAAATGCAAGCAAAAAAGTAAAATACATTTTAAAAATTTATAATAATAAACCGACAATTTTTGACTATACCAACAACAAAATTGGCGATATTCAGAGCATTATCAATATGGATATTAACGCATTAAGCAAATCAGACAAAGCTCTTTTGGAAAAAGGAATTGTGATAAACAGCGAAGAAGAGCTCGCCAAAGTTTTAGAAGATTACTCTAGTTAACCCCCCTACCTTCTCATAGAAAAAAGCCGAACGATGTTCGGCTTTTTTCTATTGTCCGGTTTGATAATAAATAAGCTTAGTAGCAAGCATATCTTTAGATACAAATCCATCCCACCTGATACCGCAACCACCTGAATAATTGCAATCGGCTATGGTAAGGCCTTCCTCTGTCTTGGCAACCACAATACCAGAATGCTCGACCTTAGGCAACTGATACCGCACATGGTCCCCCACTTTTACTGCCTCATAATCATAAAACTTCGTCCATTGCTTAACATTTGTGCCAAATAGCTCGTTACCAATTTTATAAGCAAATCCTAAACATTGAATGGCATTGTTAAAGCTATTACAATCACAAGCATCCGGATAATATCCGCAAGTTCCTGTGCCATGGTGTGTGCAAGGCGTATCCGTTACGCCATCTGGATTGTTACTTCCCCCTATATGATTCCAGTAGCTTCCCTGCGGAAACTTTTGCATAAGCGCCATTATTTTTTGAGAAAGTTCGGAAGAAACAGTCGTTTCTTGCAAAGATGCCTGCTCGTTACTATTCTCTCTCGAAGCAATCGCAACACCCGCTCTTGTAACCGCTTTCTCATCCAAAATGTCTTTACCAATCAACACAGAAGATAACGTTTCACCGCTCCCCTTTATTGGTTGAGATAAGGCGTTATATGATAATAAAACCATCTCATTGCGCGTAAAGTCTTTTGTAGAAAGCAAATTCGCTTCACCCTCGTCAATCAAATCTATCTTTTGAGAAAACGCCATCGCTTTATTCCAAACAAAATCTCCATCCGTATCGGAATACCCCAAGCAGCGCAATAAAAATGTCAAATATTGATTGGCTGTCACCGCGTTCTGTGCCCCAAAAGTATTGGCAGCCATCCCACTGACCAGATGATGCCCATAAGCGTACCCAACGTATCCTGCTGCCCATGAAGGCACATCAGAAAACGGATTAACATCATGGGAGGATAAGGCTTCTTTTTCCTCTCCACTCAGTCTCAAGGCCATAATGACACTCTCTGTGCGTGTGACTTCTTTGCTAAGCGCATATCCAGACTCGTCACCATAGAATAAATTCAGATTATGTAAAAACTCTGCGCACTCTTCGCCATCCGTTTCCTTAGCTGATACATCTGTTATGAAAAAACCAGATAGCAGCATGCTAACGCACAACCATATAGAAAGCATTTTTTTCATAGGTTCGCCCCCACATTTTCCTCTAATACCTATTATTATAGAGGTATTTGCTATTTTGTCAAATAAAGTATGAAAATAGTGTGTTTCTTGTTATTATGCGCGCTTTTTTCGTTTTTTTCCGTTTTCTATTTTCTTAAATCCTTCACCTGAAATTTCCCCTGCATCCCCTACAACAATAAAAGCGTTTTCATCCACCTCATAGACAATATCATAAGTCTTATAAACCTCTTGTCGCCATACCGCACACATCAGGACTTCTCCGTCCTCGCCACTATACCCTCCGCGCGATTTTAAAACAGTGACACCCCGCCCAATTTGACTCATAATACTTTGAGCAATCTCAGGGTTTTTCTTTGACATAATAAACATCATTTTTCCTGTCCCGCTATCGGTTCCATATAAAACAGTATCCACAACACGCGATGTTATAAAAATGACAATCACCGCATAAAGAGGCGTTTCATAACTGCGATAAACAATAGCCGATGACAATACAACCGCAAAATCGATACCCAACAAGATTTTCCCCATGGATATATGGCGAAAATGTTGTTTTAATAATTTGGCTATCAGATCCGTTCCACCTGTTGTAGCACCTCGCATAAAAATAAGCGACAATCCAACGCCTGCTAAAAGTCCACTGAATATGGTAACAAGTAGCATATCTCCATGATAAGCCGGCATGAAAGATGCGGTAAAATCAATACATAAAGAGGACAATAGAGTAGCTGCCGCTGTCTTTAAGAGAAAAGGGTAGCCGACTTCATATAATCCCCAAATAAAGATAGGAATATTGCATAGGATTATGGTGATACCTATGGGAGCCCCAAACAAATAATGAATCATCGTGCCAATACCGGATAACCCTCCCGGTGCAATGTTATTAGGCGCTGTAAATACGTTGATTGATAGAGCAAATAGGATACTGCCTATTATAAAAAAAATGCCATCTTTTAAAATTTCTTTTAACACTTTACTCATATAGTTCTCCACTTCTTTCTCATAATTCATTTCCATATAGTATGCTACATTTTCCTTATTTTATAGTTTGTCCTAATTATTCCATTAAAAAATAGAAAAAGCGGGTAACATTTGTTACCCGCTTTTTCTATTCTCTATAACAACAAGGGCTGCATTTGTTGACCGTTTAATGCCAATTCAAGCGCCGGAATGATTAATTCCATATCCGCAACCAATGAATTTTCTTTTTTTTCATGATCGTCTTGACGAAATGGTACAAAATATATATACTTACGCGCCAATAAAACACCGATATTTTTAGCATTCACACCTAATCCATCGTTTGTGGAAATTGCCAAAAGTATAGGTCTTTTATTTCTAAGATGCGATTTTGAAGCTAATGTGACCGTGCTATCAGCAATACCATGGGCTAATTTGGCGGTAGTATTTCCTGTACATGGCGCAATAATAAGCGCATCCAATAATTTCCCTGGGCCAATGGGTTCTGCCTCTTTAATTCCACAAATGACAGAATTACCTGTCATATTCTCTAATTTATTCCGATGATCTTCTGCCTTGCCAAACCTAGTATCCGTCATATAGCTCATTTCTGACATGATGGGAATCACGTTATACCCACTGTTTACTAACTTCTGCACCTCGGGAAACACTTTATGAAACGTACAAAAAGAACCGGTAAGAGCAAATCCAATTGTCAATTTTGAAGGTTCCATTCTTCACACCCCCAACTCTTCTATAATATTAAGAATCGTATCCGCAATAATTTCGCCAGCGGTAATCGGGGCTACTTTTCCTGGCAGTGATAGAGCCCATATCACTTTTTTATTGAGCTCTTTTGCTACATCAAAATCCACACCACCTGGTTTTGACGCGAGATCAATGATAATACTATGTTTGTTCACATTTTGCAAAACATCCCGATTCAAAATTTTAGCGGGAATCGTATTAAAAATCACATTAAACTCGCCAATATACTTCGCAACATCTTCTGTTTTAATACTATCATATCCATAAGTACGAATGGTTGCCAGATCAGAACATTTTCTAGCAGAGACTGTCACTTTTGACCCTATTCCCCACAACATTTTTGCCAATACTTTTCCAACATGCCCATACCCCATAACAAGAGTACGGCTATTATGTAAGGTAATGGGCATTTCACGCATGGCAATCTCCATAGCTCCCTCAGCTGTGGGAATCGCATTCAAAATTTTCATTTCTTCACGATTGAAATAATCCATATCATAAATTCCATATACATTACATAAGGTTTTAAGTTTTTTGGAAATCATACCAGTGAGTAAGAGCTGGTTCTTTGGTACCAATTTCATAAGTTCACAAACATCGATTTGTTTATCATACAAAGGTGTATTTAAAAAAACGTCATCAAAACTGACCGGCAATGGTAAAACAATAATATCGGCAAATTCCACCGCTTTTTGCACATCGTTTTCAATCTTAATCGTTTTATTAAATACTTTATCCTCACAAAACCCTGTCAACATGACAGAATAACCATGATCCGAAAGTGCGGCTGCTACTTTTATTTGTCTGGCGTCTCCGCCTATTACACTGATTTTTTGATTCATGTATTTTCCCCCTTATCCTAAAAGCTACTTTCTAATACATACTATGTGATGAAAAAAAACAAGTGCTTGTCTTTGAAATCACCTTGCAAAAAATCATGTTATAGGTATATAATTAAGAAAAAAACAAAGAGGTTTGCTATGCAAAAACATATCGTGTCGCTATTTCTGCTAATTTTATTGTTTTGGAATTTTTTAACATTTCTTTTAATGGTCATAGACAAACATAAAGCAAAAAAGGGAAAATGGCGCATTCGCGAAAGAACGCTACTGACTTGTTCCTTTTTCATGGGAGGCATCGGCATCTTTTTGGGCATGGTGATTGCACGTCATAAAACCAAGCACAAAAAATTTCAAATTCTTGTTCCTATTTCGTTGGTAGAAAACGGTTTGATTTTAATTTGGATAGTCGACAGTTTCTTAAGAATATAAAAAAGGGATTTTCGCCTCATAAGCGAAAACCCCTTTTTTATCGTCATATTTAATCCTATTCATTATCCGCTTTGACAATATGGATATCCATTTTTTGATAGGGAATATGAATGCCCTCTTTATCAAAAGCAGTCTTGACGGATTCAAATAAATCAAAGTTCAAATCCCAATAATGTTCACTTTTCACCCAAACTTTTACCGCTATTTGGATGGCGTTCATGGAATGCGCACAAACCCTGATAATCGGCTGGGGATCTTTTAGGGAATATTCGTTTGCCAAAATAACCGAGCTAAGAACCTCTTTCGCTTTTTCAATATCCTCATCGTAACCAATGGAAAAAATTAAATCAAGGCGACGATTTTCTTCTGCTGAATAGTTTATCATTTTTGTGCTGGTAATCTGGCTATTTGGAACAAAAATACGCTTGTTGTCGATTGTGTTTAACGTCGTATGGATAAGCCCAATTTTCTTGACAGTACCGGCCACATTATCGATTTCCACATAATCATTTAGCGCGAACGCTTTGGTCAATAGAATGAGAAGGCCGCTTGCCATATTGGAAAGACTATCTTTTAGAGCAAGTGAAACAGCTAAGCCAACCGCACCAAACGCCGTAATGAGCGGCGCTGTGGGAACTTCTAAAATGGAAGCCACAATGATGGCTAAAATGATATATAACGCTACTTTTACGGTGGATTTTAAAAAACCAACAACCGTTCCATCAAGTTTTGTCTTTAAAAGACACTTGCGGAATACCCCAATAAACACTTTTATTACGATATACCCTATTACCAAAACTACAATTGCCATTAATATATGAAAGCTATAATTCGCTCCTTGTTTTTCAAAAAACCTCTGGACAGCATCCATTCTTATCACTCCTTATCCATCTATTATCTATATTTTATAGTATTCTATGAAAACTTTCAAGATTTTCTTGACTTTCTCTTTGAAAATCGTTTAATATAAAAAAGAAGTAAGTAAAAAGGAGATACCAAAATGAACCATTCAAGTGCTTTTTTTGCCGCAAAAACTTTAATTCCTCAAAATTGTGATTTAACCAAATGGAGTGTGGTTGCCTGTGACCAATACACGTCAGAGCCCAATTATTGGAAAGAAGTCGATGAGTTTGTGAAAAATGACCCATCCACCTATCACATGATTATTCCGGAAATTTATTTAGAGTCCCCTGATGTTGATAAGCGAATCACGAATGTCAACCAAACCATGCAGCAGTATATTAATGATAATTTGTTCAAAACCGTTGATTCCTTAATTTATGTAGAAAGAACGGAAAGAAGCGGGCAGGTTAGACGCGGAATCGTGGGATGTATTGATTTAGAACAATACGATTATCAAAAGGGAAGTTCTTCGTTTATCCGCGCAACCGAAAAAACGGTATTAGAGCGCATCCCTGCACGCGTCAACGTCAGGCAAAATGCCGCGTTGGAATTGCCGCACGTTATGGTATTAATCGACGATGATAAAAAAGCGATCATCGAACCACTGTCGGATTTAAAAGAGAATTTCTCTGTGCTTTATGATTTTTCTCTCATGCAAAACAGCGGACACATTACGGGCTACCAAATACCAAAAGATGCCGAAGAAAACGTGCTAGCCAAATTAGCCGATTTGGAAGATCCACAGTATTTCGCGCAAAAATATCAAGCAAAGGATGCGCCAGCCCTTGCTTATGCCATAGGTGACGGCAACCATTCACTGGCATCGGCAAAAACATGTTATGAGAACTTAAAGAAAACACTGCCTAAGGAAAAATATGAAAATCATCCTGCACGTTACGCATTAGTGGAACTTGTCAATCTGCATGATGATTCGTTAGCATTCGAGGCCATCCACCGCGTATTGTTTAACGTCGATGCCCACGACTTTTTGTCAGAGATGAAAACATACTACGATGTATCGGATACACCGATTGAAAACGCACAGCATTTTGCCTATGTAAGCGAAGATAAAGAGGGCGACATTTATGTGAAAAATCCGTCTTCCAATTTGCCAGTTGGAACATTCCAAAACTTTGCCGATGATTATTTGGCAAAACATTCTGGAAAAATCGATTATATTCATGGCGAAGACATCACCAAAAAATTAGGAAAAGAAAAAGGCAACATCGGCTTTTTATTCCCTTGCATGAAAAAAGAGGAACTGTTCGCCACTGTCATAGCGGACGGGTCACTCCCCAGAAAAACATTTTCCATGGGACATGCAGAAGACAAACGGTTTTACTTGGAATGTCGCACAATAAAATAATAAATCCTAAACACTTAAAAAAAGCCGAGAATATATTCTCGGCTTTTTTACTGTTTATTTTCATTTCTACGAAATCTTTATGCCTTGACAGATATAGTTGAGTCTGTTGCAGTTTTAATATCGCCTTCAGACGTATAGGTTTGAGATATATCAGATGCAACAGTAGCATTTTGCGATAGGCTTCCTGTAGCTGCCCATGCACCATTCGAAACAGTTTGCGCTTCCCTGCTGATTTCTACAGTATCAGTAGTAGTTGTTGCAGTCGTGCTTTGACTAACGTTCTGCTGCTGTTGCTCCTCTTGCTTTTTTGCATCGACTTGCGCATCTTTCAAAGCCTCTCGCGCTTCATCGCAACATTTATTCGCCTGATCCATTAAGTCCGTCGCATAACCTTTTGCTTTTTCCATAGCGTCTTTATCTTTTTTAGCCTTTGCCACTTCATATACGGCCATGGAAACGCCTGCTAATTTCATATTAGTAGCTGCTCCTACTAAACCTCTTGTCACACCACCATTTAAAAGATTCATTCTTATAACCTCTTATCATATGTCAATTATTTTATTATCTTCCATATTTTATATCGTTATAACAAGGATTTACTTTATAGTAACGTACATATTTTTTATTCATCTGGCTATAACACTTTTGCTAATTTCTTCAATGCCTTTTTTTCGATGCGCGAAACATAGAACCTCGCTTATTGTAAAGGGCTAAGCGTGAGGATATTGAAATGCAAAATAAATGAGCACCTTTTTATGTTGCGTTAGTTCCACTCGTTTTACCAAACTAACTAATAATCCCTTGTTAGACTCAATGGTATCCATAAAACGCTGAACTAACTCATGGCTTTTTGCAGTTTCCCAATCCTGACTAGAATCCGTCATTTTTTCTAAGCTTTTCACTTGTTCTTCTAGTTTGCTACGTTCTGTTTTCATTTGCTGATACACCCTCTCAAAATCGCCTTCATCCAATAAGCCCGATAATTTATCGCGATAACTCTCATCCATTTGCGTCATCATCGTGTGAATCTGATTTTTGAGATCCCGAATTTTATGTTCTTGACTATTTTTCAAGTCAAAAAATCTGCGTAGCTCACAAACGGCCATCTCACTCAGTTCTTTCTGACTAACATATTCATGAACTATTTCCGTTACTTTTTCCATAACCGCCTCTTCGACATATTCTTCCCTGACAGTGTGGCAAGTGCAACAATTCAATTTAGTAAACCTCTGATATGTCCGGCAGATGAAATATAAAGTATCGCGATTACCCGCTAATGTGCGCTTAATAACAGCCAAAGGGTACCCGCATTCATGGCAAAATATCAACCCCTTTAGCGGATATTCATACGTACGCGAACGAGTTTGTTTTCTACTACCTAATAACAGTTGCACTTTTTCAAAGATATCGCTATCGATAATTGCCTCGTGCGTATTAGGCGAAACAATCCACTCTCCCGGCGGCATTTTGATACATTTTTTGGACTTATAGTTCACTTTTTTTATTCTGCCTTGAACCATATCGCCTACATATACTCTGTTTTTTAGCATAAAAGCAATGCGCTCTGCGCTCCATTTGCCCGAATAGGGGCTTTTACTGGAAAGGTTAATATGGGCATATACAGCTGGTGTATCAATACATTCTTCGTTTAATTTCATGGCAATTTGGTGGCACGACATTCCATTTACCGCTCGTTCAAAGATTTTCCTGACCACTTCCGCCGCCTTTTCATCAATCACAATGACATTCTTTTGGTCAGGCGACATTTTGTATCCATAGGGGGCTTTTCCTCCAATAAACAGTCCTTTTTTCTGTTTATCATGCTTAACACTTTTAATTTTTTTCGAAATATCCTTTGCATACATATCATTCATAATCGCCCGAAAAGGGGTAATATCATTAATTGTACTATCCACGCCTGTGTCGATACCATCTAGAAGCGAAATATAACGCACCTGTTTTTCGGGAAAATATTTTTCCATGTAGTATCCGGTTTGTATATAATCTCTCCCCAAACGCGACAAATCTTTTGTCATGACCAAATTAATCTTATTTTGCTCAATATCAGCAATCATTCGTTTAAAATCGGGTCGGTCAAAAGAAGTTCCGCTAAATCCATCATCTATGTATATATCCTGTATCTTAAAGCCATGCTGCTCAGCAAATGTTAAGAGCATGCTTCGCTGATTGGTAACACTTTGTGATTCATTTTCGCTATCGTCCTCCTTGGACAACCGGATATAAAGTGCCACTTTATATGTCGCAGCATTATCTATTTCCCAATACATGGCAAGCCTCCTATATGAAACAAAACATCTTACATTTTATCATGCTGAATCTTTATCATTTCATTTTTTATAAACAATAGAAAAGACTGTTTTAGAATTTCTCTCACGTCTGCGCTTTCATCTTGATAGTGACACTCGACCTCTACTTTTGATTTTCCCTCATTTTCCTGCTCCATAACTATCGCCTCCAATAGTTAAACCTATGAGAACAATAGCCGTTTCTTGCCTGTCCAAAAAAATAACATGAATAAGCATAAAATAAAAAACTGCCACAAAAATATTTGGGCAGTTTTTTATATATAATTGGAGTTGGATTTTGTTAAGTTCACAAAACCAGTAAAACTCTATTTTACTTAATTAATTCATATCTAAAGCATTACGATCCAAACGTTTAGATGGATCAACTTTTCCATCTGTATAGGAGAATGCTGCACGCATCATATCCTTGTAATACCATGCGCCTGGATCTAAATCTGTATAAGGGCAAGTTACCGTATTTCCGTTTACGTCTGTTGTATAATCATAATAACTATCGCGACCAACAATTGAATTGTAAATGACGACAAACTCAGCACGAGTGATTTCATCATTTGGTCTTATCGTATTCACTCCTTTATCACCTTGCATGTAACCACCTGCGACCATCGCATTAATGTATTTGTAATAACGATTGCTTGCATCTAAATCTGTAAAATTACACACATTATCGGACGACTTAATTCCCATTGAGAATGCAAATAATTTTGCTGCTTCTCCACGAGTAATTGGTCTATAAGCAAAAACTGAATCTTGTGTGGTATCTTTATTATATACACCTATATAGGTCATAAATTCAAGAGCGTTACTATACCACTCATCGCCTTTTATGTCTTGGAATGATGAATTTGATGGTTTACTAAAGCCATCTAATTTACCGTTTTGTTTTAATAATCTATATAATAGTGCAGATGCTTCACAACGAATAATGGAGTCTTCTGGACCCATTGTCGTATCACTTTTACCATAAATATAAGCATAATCGTTACAAAGCTTACCAACGAGATTTGGTGTTGCTGGATCATTGTTAGGAATTAAATCTTTAGAATAATCAACAGCAGGTGTAGAATTGACAGTTACAACCGTTGATATGATACTACTCGTTGTTGTGGCCACTATCTTTCCTACCGTATTCGTGATAACACAATAATAATACGTTGTTCCTGCAGCCGTTGTTGATGGCGCATATGTTGCACTTGTTGCTTCGTTTATGGCGATACCATCATTCGTGCTATTTGATGAGCTACTGTACCATTGATAGCTCAAATTTCCTTTCGTTACACTAGCTTCTACGGATAACTTTGCCGCATCACCTACGTGTGCTGCCAAACTTGATGGCTGCGTTATAATAATGGGTGCCTCTACAGTTGGAGCTTCTGATACTAAAGATTTCACATTAGTATCAAAGTCGGTAACAGCAGTAGCTGCATAGCCAATATATCCGCTTCCGGAAATATCAAGAGAACTTGTTACAAGCTGACCCTCAATACGTCCACTATTAGATACAGTAGTCGCTGCATTAGGGGCATACACAACACCATAAACCTTGGCATTACCAGTTACAGATGCAGTTTTAGCATTTGTCACAACGTGACCATGGATTGTGGCACCACTTGTAATGGTAGCATCACTCCCCGCTATATACACATTAGCTGCTATGCTGGCATTGGAGAAATTCATAATACCTGTAAGGTAAACGTTTACTCTACTGCTATCACCATTGTTATTGATTTGGCCGCCAGCACCATCAAACTGATTGACATATAAATTAAGTTTATGGGTATTTCCACTTGTACCCGAGACTAAAATTCCAAAAGAATTAGGTAGCGTTAGCTTATTCACGACCATTGTAACGTCGCCTTTAGATAAATCTACTATCAGGCCATTTCCCTGAAGTGTCAAAGTTCCAAAAGATGTATCCTGATTAATGGTGATAGATCCAGTAGACCCCCATTGATTGGCCACTAACGTATCATAATGTTTAGCACCACTAAGCGTAGGAACGGTAAATAGAGGATCTAACACATTTTCTGCATAGGTGACAGTTGAATCTGTTTTAAATCCACCCGAAACTGTAGGAACTGTATTATAATTTGTGGTAAATTTATGCTTACCCGTATAATATTTGTAACCCTTATCCGTGGCAATGGGTGAAATAAGAGACCCATTTACATTATTCCCACCACTATTATCAGCCCAAATCTCACCGGTCGTATAGACGCTACCATCTATTGTCATTGTGTTGTGCATATCAACCGTGCCTTTAGCGATTACCGCCAATTTTTTATCAGCATAATCATCTGTTCCAGTTGCCATAGCCACAGGTACACAAGAAACTAACATGGCTGCTGTTACTAACAAAGAAATCATTCGTTTCATAAATCCATCTCCTTCAAATTAAGTTTCCCTTTGGTCAAAAGTAAGGTAAAAAAATAGCCGTAATCTAGCAAATAGATTAGCGGCGACTGGCTATCTTCCTTAAAAAACGAAAGACCCTTTAGTTTTGCGTCACCATCTTGCGATGGTTTTGCTTTTCACATTTTATAGTTTAATATTAACATGCTTTTTCAATTTTGACAATAGTTTTTCTGAAATAAGTGGCTCAATTTTGCAAAAAAATTATATTAGTTTTTAAAAAAACTTTTCCACTGTGAACTACGCCTCTTCATTATTCTATGACCTATTATGCCACTTTCTAGTGTTTTGAGTGCCGTTCACTTATCCATCTTTTTACTATCATTGTATACAGGCTACATGTGAACTGTTCCATGAAATCTCATAAAATGGCACTATCTAGTTCAAGAACTGCTGCCTCATTGTTACTCGGTACAAACAATGTCTCTTTTTTAGTGTGTATGATTTCCTTATGCAAAAGAAGGTTCGCTAATATTTCGTAAATACTTGTCTCATTATTTTCACAAACCCAACCAATGTTACCTTTCTCGACCATTTCCATGGCTGAAGACGTTTTCGTGCTAAAGACAGGCACCCCTAAGCTAGCTGCTTCGTGAAACACCATAGGAGCCGCTTCATGATAAGACGGGACAAACAGGAAATCGGCATTTTTCATATAGCGATATGGGTTATCTTGCTTTCCATAAAGGTAAATCAGCTCTTCCATTTTTTCTTCTGCAACATATGTGAGCACTTGATCTCGCATGGCCCCATCGCCCACAATGTGCCATCTTAATGCAATCCCCTCATCGTGCAAACGTTTCACAATGGGAAGACATCGTATAATTCCTTTTTCCGGAGCCAACCTGGCTACTGTTATTATATTAAAATAGTGGTTATCATAGACCACAGGATTTTGCTCGGCTAAATCTCTGATTTGTTCAAAATCATAACAATTATGTACACATCTCACTTTTTCCTTCAAATGTGGCATCACTTTCAAGAACGAATCCTGGCAGCCTTTCGAAACGGCGATGATTCTATCAAATTTTTCATACATATTTCGATTATGTGTATTATTACCCTCATAATTTTCAAAATCACAATGCAGAAATGAAATCTTCTTCCCCGCTTTCACTCTCTCTAATACAAATTCATTACACCCGCCATAAAACATCTTCTTTGCACTATTTTGCATATAGGATATAGCAACATCGAACGATCCTATTTTTTTGGCAGTATGTATCAAGCTGGCAATAGAGAGCCTATTTCCTAAAAATTTAGAAAAAAAACTGAGTCCCGTCCTGATTAAAAAATACAAAAATCCCATTTTTTTTGACTGTTGGAAAGAAACACCCAACAACGATAACAGCGGATTTGCCTCCACGACTTTAACAGATGTAGGAATATCCTTTAATAGTTCGCCGTGTTTATGAAATAAATATAACGTAACATCGTATTGGCTATGTATTTCCCTCAGTAAATTGACTAAAGCCTTTTGTATGCCACCAATTTCCATATTGTTATTCACGATGAGCATTGATTTTTTTGGCAACTATCTCACTCCCTATTATGAAACAAAAAACTGATGGATTTTATCGATATATATGGCATCTTCTTTCAGCACATCATCTAAAATTTGTTCTGTTTTATTAAAAAACTGTTCTTCGTCCAAGGCGATATAA
>Ga0183100_1000402_pt1 | contig 37573 bp, 33 predicted proteins | sample Biomet2_FD_127789 | JGI IMG/M metagenome (GOLD analysis project Ga0183100, IMG submission 127789) | Microbial communities from bioreactor (seeded with anoxic lake sediment) at LBNL, California, USA - Biofuel metagenome 2 | ecosystem: Engineered > Bioreactor > Anaerobic > Unclassified ... | reverse complement strand
TTGAGTCTCTTTGCTAAATCTCTTTGATTGGGCTTCAAAAATACGATTATTTTTATTTGTAAACTCATTTGGCACTACCTTTTCATCTGTTATAATTGTTTTTGTTCCATAATAGCTTTTCCACCGTCGCTGTATGGGGCCTTTGATTTGTGCGGCTTGGACAGGTGGCATATAATTTAGACTTTGGTGTATCGTCCTAAAAATACTGGTTCTTTTGCACTTTAGTTGAAAAGAACCATGTTTAATAGGAATTCATATTAACCGCGTCTCTCGGATGTTCGCATTTGTAAAAACAAGGACGCTATTTGTCGGAACTGCAACAAAGAAATTTTAAAGCAAGTCGTATGCTCAATTTTTCGGAACAAGTAGGGTTTAGTTAAAATCCTTATAGGCCCCCGTGCGAACCTTTAAATAATATAGCAAGAAAATCAGATTTGGAAACGAAATCTGATTATTTTAGGCTTTCGCGGGGATACGATTCTTGCAGGGTCACAATAATTATCCATGGGTATGCAGAGATTCTATGGTCAATGTTTTATTTACCAATTCGATCTAGGATGAAAGACGTGATCAGACTTAAATTGAAATTTTTCTTTTTAAAATGAGTCTTCTTTAAACATGTCTCCTAATTTTGCACTTGCTCGTTGACTCTGTGTTTGTTATCATACCGGCTGAAACACTTTAGAAAAGTAAGCAAATTATTTATTCTGGCAAAATTCTTAATCATGTAGCTGTATTTATCGAAACTAATCCATCTTTTTTTGTCATAATATCGAAGTTAAATACTAAATATTTTTGTTTTTATCGAAGTTTTATTATCTTCGCAGCGATTAAAATTGCAGATATATGGATTCAATGAAATTACTAACGGTGTTCGCTGATCAGAAAGAAGAACTACAGAATAACGATATGACTCAGTTTTGTACGAGATTAGAAGAGAAACAATTGTCTCTGACAAGTAATCTCGCCCAAGTCATAATTGGTGTCAGAAGAAGTGGGAAGTCTACGCTATGTGAAAAGTTCATTCGCCAAAACAGAATTGAATTTGCATACGTTAATTTTGATGATGACCGTTTGGTAAATTTGAAATCAGAGGATTTTGATCATGTTCTTGATGCTCTATACCAAATATACGGAGATTTCAAGTATCTGTTTTTGGATGAGGTTCAGAATATAACAGGCTGGCAATTATTTGTCAATAGGATGCTGCGTCAGAAGGTACATCTGTTCGTTACAGGTGCCAATTCTAAATTGTTAAGTAGCGAATTAACCACCTATTTGACAGGTCGGTACAATAAAGTAGAACTCTATCCGTTCTCGTTTTCTGAATATAGTATGATGAAAAAGGTAGAACTCAAATCCTTGTCCACGAAATCAAGAGCTTTGAGAAAGAGAGCACTCAATGAATATTTGTTGGATGGTGGTTTCCCTGAGCTGATGAACGAAAAAAACAAGCGAGGATATATAGAGGCTCTCCTCAATTCTATCATCAAAAATGATATAGCCAAAAGATTTAAGGTGAGATATGTGGAGGTGTTGCGTCGATTAACAGAGCACCTCTCTGACAATTTCTGTCAGGAGTTTGTTGCGTCAGAACTTGCTAAAACATTTGGAGTTTCCGACCATACCATTGAGAATTATTATTCATATCTGAAAGAAGCATTACTGTTACAAGGCATCCATAAGTTTTCTTATAGGAGCAAAGAACGGATCCGCAGTGAAAAAGTGTATGTCGTAGATGTGGCTTTTGTTTCAGAAAGGGATAGCACTTTCTCTACTGAAAATCTTGGTTGGAGATTGGAAAACGTTATTTATATAGAACTTCTCCGTCGCTTTCGCCCTCAATATGCAGATGTCTTTTATTATCGTGACCAACAATGTGAAGTCGATTTCGTAATAGCCAAAGAGGGAAAGGTTAAGCAATTGATACAAGTATCTTATGATATAAGTTCAGAGAAAACGCTAAGACGAGAGATTAGTGGACTTGTAAAAGCTGCAGAAATGTTCAAATGCGAGAATCTTCTCCTTATAAACTTCGATGTCGAACAAGATGTTGAGAAAAAAAATCATACGATTCATATTGTACCAGCGGCAGAATGGCTTTCTCAAAACAGATAGTATTGGAGCAATAATATGAAGTAATATGCAAACTACGAAGGAATAGTTTTATGAATGAACAAAGAATCATATAGTAGGCTGCCAAAAAATGTTTTTAGAAGCCATTCCCGCTGAATCCATAATAAAAGTTGGCGGGAAACATTGAATATTTATAATTTCCATTGACGTTATCAAAAAGAAATTCTATCTTTTTCGAAGAATATAGATCCATATAACTCATGGAACTACATTATATAATATTTATCACTCCAAATCTCGGATGAACCATGTTCTGTGGTTGGCATCAATCCCCCATGCAATGCTACAGAACTGGTACATTTCCGCAAGTATATTCGATTACAAAATATAACCCACTCCTTAATGGACGACCAACTATATTTTTCTGTGGCGAAGATTTGCAGTTGTCGCCGTGTAAACTATAGATATTGAGACACTAAGATTGAAAGTAGATCATTCCGTTTTATTTTTGCAGGGTTTCAATCTTTTTTTTATGAGTTGCAAAAATAATTCATAAATAAGGTGGTAAGTTTAGAATAAAATGTTTAAACTTGCAGATAGTTAACATGATGGATATGAAAGGTAAGGAGCTGTTCGATAAAATCTATTTAAGGCATGAAGACGGGATTATTTCCATTTAAACTTAAAGAAACAGAGATAGATCCTGCTGCTTATGCTGCAATGTTGGATAAATGGAGAACTTTTAGTTATTTCCAACCGTTTTTAGGGAATACTTGTTTTGTTCTGGATTATCTGAAACAAGAAGTCGTTTTCTTTGCTGATGGCAATCGTTCTTTTATGACCGATCCGAAAGAGGCTGAAATCTGTTTAAGCAAATATTCTCTGCCTCAGAATGAGCGGGAAATGTCCCTTTGTCATTCTCGTCTCGCAGGAGTGCGTTGGCTTCGAGAAAATGGCTGCAAGGATTACAATCAATTTTGTTTCTTTCATTTTACCAACATTCGAAAAGAGGGTTATCAGACGGATTCCTTTATCGTGATTAAAGGCCAGATTTTGTTGGCGACCTCTCGCGGTGTACCTTATTTATCTTTGTTTACGGTGTTTCAAAGCCATGATCGGCAGTTGCATCCCGACAGCTTAATGGATATGGAAAAGAAGAAATTATATTGCAATGTTAAGGATCATGAATGGACTGCATTTGAGGTCAAAAATATTTCTTTGGAAGAAAGGCAAATATTGAATCTTTTGGCTGAGGGATGTTCCATGCAGGAAGTTGCACATTTGTTGGGGATGAACTATCATTCGTTAAGATCAAAAATTCAGAGGTTGGAACGTTATTTTGAAGAAAATAATGTGAGGAGTTTACTGTCTTTGATGAAGATCCTCAGATTGATGTAGGAACTCTCTTTCACGAAGCTTTAAACAATAAGCTGTTCGAGAATGCATTCCTAAATGATGACTCGCTTTTAATGGTATAATAGAATCTTTGTGTGTTTCGAATAATCATAAAACAGTGTTGGGCGCCAACTTTCTCTTTTTTTTAGAGACCTGTAATGTTTGGTGTGAACCCCAAAAGTTGGACAAAAACAACTTCAGAAAAAGAAGAGCTGTTCTATTGGAGAAAAACGGAAAGGTATCAAGTTCAAGACTTTGGGAAAAGGTGTTTATAAAAGTAGACAAAATCGATAGGATAAACGCTGCTTTTATTGTAATCGATAGTTTTACTTGTTTTACAACATAAAATTAACAAAGTTTGACTTAAAATGCATACAAATGTATGCAAAAATGTTTGTTTTTGTGATGCAATGTAGAAGAATTTCTTTATATTTTTGCAAGAACTAAATCAATATACAATGAAAAATATGCAGAACACAATTACCATCATGCTTCCCGTCTATAATTCCGAGAAGACCATTGCGGTATGTGTAGACAGTATTTTGTGTCAGACGTTTACAGATTTTGAATTGCTTATTGCAGATGATGGCTCCACAGACGATACCTTGAAAATTATAGAGAGCTATCAGGATCGTAGAATCCGTGTACTTCGGCTGAAACATGACTTCATTCATACGTTGAACACTTTGTTAGATGAAGCAAAGGGAAAATACGTAGCCCGAATGGATGCTGATGATGTGATGTTACCCAAACGTCTTCAAGTTGAATTTGATTATTTGGAACAGCATCCGGATGTGGATGTTGTTGGTGGTAGTATGGGCTCTTTTGATTGGAAAAATAAAAAGATCAAAGAGGCGGACAAGGTTTTATTACTGAATATGTTGGAGACCTGCTCTCTCTGCAATTCTACCGTATTAATGAGACAGACCGTGTTGCAAAAATATCAGATTCAATACGAGGAAGCCTACATTTATGCCGAAGATTACCGTTTTTGGGTAGAATTACTTAAAAAAGGAGCCGTTATTAGGAATTTGTCGCAGGTAGTAATGGGGAAGCATCTAACCATAGAAGAGCAGATTACCTATAAATATAAAAAGGAACGAGAAAAAGCATCGGAATACATCAGAGATGATATTGTGAGATGGACGAAAGCTCGTGAGGATGAAGTAAAACGGGATTTTACAGTATTGCCTGAAAGCGGAAATAAGTTAACTGTAGTGATTGCTTTTCTTGACGAATGTGAGGAAGTGGGTCGCACAGTTCGTTCGGTACGTGAAACAGTAGGAGATCAGGTGGATGTCATTGTTATCAACGACCATTCGAAAAATGATTATGACTATGAGGCAGATTTAAAAGGATTGGGCGTTCATTATTATTTCAATAAGTTTCGTATTGGAGCTGCAGCTTCCAAGGAAAAGGGTGTCCAAATCAGTAGTACACCATATTTTATCCTATTGGATGCACACATGAGGTTTTATGATAAAAACTGGCTTAATCGTTTGCTGGAAGAATTGGATCAAAATAGCAATCGATTATTATGCTGCCAGACTTTGGTCCTCGTCAAGAGAAAAAATGGCAAAATCATTAGGAAGAAAGGGGGTAAAACTTTTGGAGCCTATTTCCTTTTTAATAGAAAAGATTATATGCCTCAAATTCGTTGGAATTCTCATTGTCAAACAAGGTATTTAACAAATAATCAGATACCAGGTGTTCTTGGTGCCAGTTACTGTACTTCGAAAAACTATTGGAATAAAATTTATGGACTTCAAGGTCTAATACATTACGGGCAGGAAGAGGCATATATAAGTTTTAAAGCTTGGCTTGAAGGCGGAGGATGCTATTTGGTTCCTGATGTTGTTATTGGACACATCTATCGAGAAAAATTTCCCTATCCGGTATTTAGTTCTATGATGATTTATAATACGGTGCTTATAGATGAATTACTGTTTCCTCTTCCTTTGCGTTCTATGGCTTTGGCGATTGCGCGTCAGAAGAATATAAGAGAATATAGGAGAATTGAAGCAATGTTATTTAGGAATAAGGAAGAAAATAATGAGTTGAAACATTTTTACCATGAATTTGCTGGCCATGATTTTAAATATATTCTTCAAATAAACTCTTTATTGATACCTCAAGAAGAAAAAGTCACTATTAAATTAGGACAGAAAATTGATGAAATAATGCAATTTTTGTCAGAGCTGAGTTTAAATGAAAACCACATTGGATTAGTTGATGGTTTAATGGGCTATGTTCTACTGTTTTGCAAGTATGCAGATTATTCTGGGATCAAAAAATATGAAGAAAAAGCTTCCGATTTATTTCTTCATGTTTTGGAAAATTTGAATAACGAATTACCGGTATCTTTACAATCAGGTGTTCCAGGTATTGGATGGGGAATACTGTATCTTCAAACAAATGGTTTGTTGAACGATCAAATGGAGGCAGAACTTTTAAATATTGATCGAATGGTTATGGAGAGAAATTTGACTCGAACAATCGATACTTCTATGAGAACGGGAGTTGGTGGTATCTTGGCGTACGTAGCTTTACGTTTGGCAAATAAAGTTCATCATGGGTTTACAAAGGATTATTTATTGGAAGTGAAAGATGTTTCTTCTAAAATGCTTCAGCAAGAAGATGTGGAATATCGGACTTGGGCCTATGCTTTTCAAATTCAAGAAATCATTCATTCTGATCCAGACGAAGAAATGCTTCCATTAAGAGTCGAAGATTTGTTTGATTTGCCAAAATCTGCCCCTGAAAATTTAAATCTTAGTCCTCTCGGTTTGCGGGGGCTGTCGGGATATGTATTGAATATGATGGACAAATTATCACAAACAACTTTTAAAAATATAAAAAATGAAAAAAAGTAAATACAATTACTTGGTAAAAAGGGGAACTCAAAGTGTTCTTTACAATGTAGCTTCAGATAAACTGTGTATTTTAGATGAGCGTACAAAAGGCATTTATGTCAAGAACAAGCCTGAAGAGATTAAAATAATCCATCCGGGATTCTATGATTTTTTAGTCGAAAAAAAGTTTCTGGTTGATACTGAAATTGATGAAGTTGAGGAAGTGATTAATGAATGGGTAAAGCATGATACTTCTTCTGAAATATTTAAAATAACGATCAATCCAACACTTAATTGTAACATGAGATGTTGGTATTGTTACGAAAAACATTATAAAACTGCCAATATGTCTCGTGCAGTTTATGATGCAGTTATGAATCTTGTTACTCAGAAAGTAAAAGAACCAGAATTGAAGCGTTTGAATATAAGCTTTTTTGGAGGAGAACCTCTTTTATCCTTTTCTAATATTGTGCTACCGTTAATGAAAGAAGCCAGTAAACTTTGTAAGGTTTATCAGAAACAATTTTCGGTATCATTTACAACAAATGGGTATTTGTTAACAGACAAGATCCTTGATCAATTAGAGTGTATTCCGCTTGATAATAAATTGATTTTTCAAATTACTTTGGATGGAAATGAAGAGTATCATAACTATACGCGATATACCATAAATCATGGAGAAACCTATCGAACAATTCTTGAAAATATAAAGAATGTCTTGAGTCGTGGTATGTTGGTAACGTTACGCTTAAATGCAACAGTAAAAAACATGCTTTCATTTGCAGATTTGTTAACAGATTTATCTGATCTGACAGATGAAGAAAAGACATATCTAACAATTGAAATACATCGCGTTTGGCAAGATCGAGGAATAACAGATAATGTATATGAAGAGTCGGAAGATCATGTTCGCAAAATTTTATGCGATGCAGGGTTAAATGTAAGTGAAAAAATTGCATTTCAGCGTTATCGGTGTTATGCGGATGAAGAAAATCATGTGGTAATTAATTATGATGGGAAACTGTTTCGTTGTACAGCAAGAGATTTTAAAAAAGGGAATGCAGAAGGTGAATTGTTAAGTGATGGAATTTTAAAGTGGAATGAAATGGCAAAAAAGCGTACAGCTATCAAATATGGGAACGATTACTGCAAAGAATGTATGATTTATCCGCTTTGTCATGGTTCTTGCAGCCAAAATAAATTGGAAAGTAAAAATACTCAAGGTTGTTATTTTAATTATGATGTTATTGAAAGACAAAAATTAATTGAAGAACGAATCAATGTGCTCGTTGATAATAGTAAAAGGGATATTGGAAAAGATAGCATATAGTTGTGCCTTTTATTATCAATTTTATAAAACGATGGAACCACCAGAAAATTAGATTAAATCTTTTCGGAATAGTTGTCGCGCCGAGGAGTCGTTGAAATAATGGCGACCGTAGCCGTAATGCGGTATATATGGATCTGAATAATTGATCTTTTGTTTAATTTAAAAAATGATATTATGATTAAAACAAAAAAATTGTCTGATGTTGTTGCTACAAATTTTACAGCATTGGAAGAAACGCAAGAGGGACTTTTACGTGGAGGTTTTGGCGAAATTCTTACAGGAATGAACACCGTAGCTACTGTGGGTAATAATTGTCAATGTAATGACGGAAAGGATAATTGTTCTTGTCCTGATAAAGGGTGCTCGTGTAAGCGTAATAATTGTCAATGTGGACCGACTTCGGATACAACTTCATCCGGTTCTACATCGGGAAAAGCAGTGCCATTTAGTTTAGGCCTATTTTAATATGATTGGGGAATAAAGTAGTATATTTGACTACTTTATTCCTCTTTATAGATATCATCAAGATGGATAAAGATTGCATACTCATATTGTTATCATGTTTTTGCTTACACATCACGGCACAAACCTATTATTTTAGTGGGAAAACATTTGATGCTGCCACCAAACAAAGTGTAGACAGTGTGAAGGTTATTCTGATGAAAATGGATAGCACAAAAATAGATTCATTGTGGACGCGAGGAGATGAATATGAGTTTGATTCAAAAACAGCCGGAAAATATATTTTGAAATTTGTGAAGAGGGACTATTATCCATTCTGTATAAATGAGGAATTAAAACCTAGAAAGATTGATTATGGCGTTTATAAAGATATCTATCTGCGACAGAAACTGGTTGTGAAAGAATTAGGCCCTGCGACAGTAAAGGCGACTTTGATAAAAATGGTGATGAACAAAGATACGTTGGTCTACAATGCCGCAGCTTTTCAATTGGCAGAAGGAAGTATGCTGGATCAATTGATTCGGCAACTGCCTGGAGTGGAATTAAAGGACGGGCAAATCAAGGTGAATGGCAAATTTGTGAGCAGTCTGTATGTGAACGGGAAGGACTTTTTCAATGGAAATCCTAAAATAGCATTGGAAAATTTACCGGCATATATGGTGAACAAGATCAAAGTGTACGAAAAGGAAGATGAAGAATTACAGGGCCTTCATCGTGCGACACGAGAGGATGAGAAGAAATTGATCATGGATGTCAGGTTGAAAAAGCAATACAGCATCGGTTGGGTTGCGAATGCACAGGGCGGCACGGGAACGCGAGATCGTTATCTGGCTCGTATTTTTGCCTTGCGCTTTACTCGGAATTCGCGTTTTTGTGTTTTTGGGAACATGAACAATACGAACGATGCTTATAGTCCTCAGGAAAACGGCAGTTGGAAACAATTGTATAGTTTCGAAGGAAAAACTTCGAACAAACGAGGCGGGATGCAATGGAATACGGAGAGTAAAAACGAACGTTACAAATTATCACTGCAATCGGTGATAGAACATAAAGATGGTGACAATGAACAAAAATCATCCCATGAAAGTTTTCTGCAGGATGGGGATGTTTATTCGCGAACGTTAGATAGGAACAGGAATGAAGAAACGAACATCACGGCGAACGGAGAAATTGTATTGTGCCCGAGAATAAATGGTGAAAGAAGTTATATTCATCTTGACCCCACCTTGTTTTATCGTAAATACAATAATAATGGGAACTTGTTATCTGCAATGTTTTCAAAAGAACCGACGGAGCAGTATCGTGGAGCAGCCATAGACAGTTTGTTTTTGTTTCAAAATGGGCGTTATATGAGCCATTGGCTTATTAACAAATTGAAAAACAGAACATACAGCTTTGGGCATAGTCTGAATGTTTCGGGAAGCTGGTATGCAGGATTGACATTTGATCCGTACAATTATGTCAGATTGGAGGGAGATGCAACCTATGGAAATTCCACAGACAGAAGTTTTTCACAATATGATTTGCGTTATCCGGAAAATACATCTGACGAAGGAAACAAGAATGTCTATCATAATTACTATACGGATTTGCCGAGGATGAATTACAAATACAATTTTGGTTTTGTGTATAAACGATTTACAAATAGAGATGATGTGATTATGCTGCCGTATTTTTTGTATACCTACTCGCAGGAACATCGTGGAGCTGATCGTGATCGTTTTCTACTTGAACGATTAAAGGGCTGGGGCCAGGACAACGACATGCCGCTTGGCAGTTTGCCTTCTCTGCGTGACAGTTTGCAAATGGCGATAGATGCCTCCAACAGTTACCATTCAATCAAAAAAGTTTATTCGCACAAACCGCAAATTTCGTGGAGCTATGGATGGGAAACAAAGAAGAAAATAAAGTATGATTTTAGCATTGATGCGCCATTGAGAATAGAGGCCAATCGGCTATATTATGATAGAAATCTATTGGATACGCTCGTAACGCGTCAGGTATGTTATTTTGAGCCAGAAATAAAGTTGTCAAGATCTTTTAATGAAAAGTATGAGTTTCGTCAGGCAATTTCATACAAAGTCACCCATACTGTGCCTGAAATGACCTATCTTTTGAATATTCGTGACGATGCAAATCCGCTGTATGTGAATTTGGGAAATCCACAATTAAGCAATTTATTGACGCATCATGTGAATTTATGGGGAAGAGAAAACGACTCAAAATCACAAAAGGCATTAGATTACAGCATTGATTATCAGGTTACAAAAGGTGCTATCGCCATGAGCCGGGAGTATGACAGACAAACCGGTGTGACGACTTATCAACCACAAAATGTAGATGGCAACTGGAGTCTGGAGGGTAATTTGAATTACGGCAAACCGGTAGACAAAGCGATGCACTTGCGATTATCGGATGTAACGAATGTATCCTATTATAACAGTGTGGATTTAGTCCAGATAACTGGAGAGGATAAAAGTGTAAGAAGCAGTGTGCATACGTTTACAACGAATGAAGAGTTGAAAGCTGATTACAGTTATGGTCTTTATTCAGTAGGTGGCCGAATTGGAGTGAATTGGATACACGAGGAGAGCTCCCGCAGTGATTTCAAAACCATCAGCAGTCGAAATTGGACGTATGGTTTGACAGGTGTTTTACCGTTGCCGTGGAAGATGCAATTGAGTTCTGAATTGACGTTGTTGATGCGTCGTGGTTACAACGACAAGAGTATGAATGACGAAGCCTGGTTATGGAATGCACGTTTGTCGAAAACTATTCTGCATGGGAATATGACTTTTATTTTAGATGGTTTTGACATATTGAACAGTCTGAAAGACATCCGGCGAAACATAGACAGTCAGGGTCGTACGGAGACATGGTATAATGTGGTAAATCGTTACGTGATGTTGCATGTTTTTTATCGTTTTGATATCCAATCCAAAAAGAAGTAGAATTAATGCGTTTGAAGTTTACTCGGCAGTTTGATCAGATCGACTGTGGTCCGTCGTGTATCCGCATGGTGGCGAGTGTATACGGCAGAACTTATCCGTTGAGCTACTTGCGCACACGTTCTTGTCTGAGCAGGGAGGGCGTGAGTGTAGCGGGAATCCGCAAATGTCTCGGAGAAATTGGCATGGAGAGTGCCTCGTTTGAGTTGACGCCGGAACAGTTGCGGGAAAAGTGTCCGTTGCCGGCAATCTTGCATTGGGAGCAGAACCATTTCGTGGTCTTGTATCAAGTGAAACGCAGTCGTTGGACGGGGCGTTGGCTTTATTATGTGGCCAATCCGGCGTATGGCAAGCATGCCCATGAAGAGGAAGACTTTATGCGAGCGTGGCTGGCGGGAGATAAAGGTGTGGCGATTGCCATGGAACCCACACAGAAGTTCTATGACTTGCCGGAGGTGAAGCAGAAACACAGCCTGTTGGCTTTCGGGAAGAAATATGTGTTGCCTTTCAAAAACGAGATGGTTCAGTTGTCGATGGGGTTGCTCAGCGGCATGGTTCTGTCACTTGTAACACCGTTTTTGACGCAGGCCTTGGTGGATCAAGGTATCGGAACACGGGATTTCAGTATCATCACGAGCTTGCTCATTGCTCAATTGTGTCTGTTTGTGGGGAGTTTTACGATGGGAATCATCAGCAGCTGGGTGACGCTGTATATGGGCACACGCATCAATATCAATATTCTACACGACTATTTGTCGAAGTTGTTGAAACTGCCGATGACGTTTTTTGAAACAAAAAGCGTTGGCGACTATCAGCAACGCATCAACGACCATTACCGTCTGCAGGGTTTCACGACGCAAAGCAGCATGCAAACGCTGTTTTCACTCGTGTCGGGAGTTATCCTGTCCGTGATCATCGGATTTTACAGTTGGAAGATTCTGGCATTTTATCTGTTTATGACAGGTCTGAGTACGCTGTGGATGGCGTACTTTTTCCGCAAACGCAAAGCACTGGACTACGAGCAGTTTAAAATCAATGCGCGGAACCAGAATAAGGTGTACGAACTGATGACGGGTATCACGGACATTAAGCTCAATGCTTATGAAGACTATAAAATCAACGAATGGCAAGACATGCAGGAACATTTGTACACCACGAGTCAGCGAGTCCTGAAGTTGGATCAGATACAGAACACGGGTTTTACGGTGATTGGGCAGGCCCGCAACATTTTAGTGACATTCTGGATTGCAGCAGCGGTCGTATCCGGAGATTTGACGTTGGGTATGATGATGAGTATCAGTAACATCATCGGTCAGATAGACGGTCCTCTCTCGCAACTGATATCGTTCCTGCGTCAATTGCAGGATGCAAAAATCAGTTTGGAACGTTCGGAGGAAGTGCATCTGTGTGAGAACGAAGACCAGCCGGAACAATGGGATGTGCCGTCTGACGGTCCGCGCGATTTGGAGGTGCGCCATGTAACTTTCCGGTATACAGGCAGCATCGGCAAAGCGGCACTGGAGGATGTGAACTTGAAAATTCCGAAAGGAAAAACCACTGCCATCGTCGGCGAGAGTGGCAGCGGCAAGACGACGCTGATGAAATTGTTATTGAAATTTTATGCTCCCACGTCGGGCGAAATTCTGTTGGGCGGGCGCAACCTGCAGAGTTACAAAGCCGAATCGCTGCGTCAGCGGGCAGGCATCGTGATGCAGGATAACTTTGTCTTTTCAGACAGTTTGAAGAACAACATTGTGCTGGGGGAACCTTTTGACGAGAAAAGGCTCGAAGCCGCTTTGTCGGCGGCTTGTCTGACAGATTATGTATCCGGTCTGCCGTTGGGCATCCATACGAAGATAGGTTCCGAAGGCAACGGCCTGAGCGGGGGAGAAAGACAGCGTGTGATGATCGCCCGCGCCGTATACAAGCATCCGGAATATATGCTGCTCGATGAGGCCACGAGTTCCCTGGATGCTGAAAATGAACGCGCCATTACGGAAAATCTGGAGGCGGGTTTTGCCGGTCGCACCATGGTGGTGATAGCGCATCGCCTTTCGACGGTACGCCATGCAGACAATATCATCGTGATCCACAAAGGGAAGGTGGTGGAACAGGGACGTCATGAGGAACTCATTGCGAAACGGGGAGCTTATTACAACTTAATCAAGAACCAATTGGAATTGTCCGAAGAATAAAACGACCATGGAGAAGGAAAAAACAAACACAAAAAGGAAAAAGAAATTCTGGATCAGGTGGGGTATGAGTTTCATTATGCTCATTCTGTTGATCTTGGTGGCGATTATTCTGGATGTAGTGAAAATAAGGACGAAAGTGGCTGCGGAGCTTATCGTGGAAAAAACGGAATACGTACTCTATGTGACGAAAGATCCGATTCTGAAAATAAAACGTGGCGATACGTTACAGGTGGAAGCGACGGGAGGGATAGAAATTCCGTTTTTGATTCGGGAAGTGCATGAAGAACCCGACAACACGGTATGTCGGGTTACACCTGCGGAGGGAGGTTTGTTGGAACGTTGCTTGTCGGGAAATACAAAATTACAGGGTTATGTATTTACGCGTTACGTGAAACTTCGAAACCTTGTCTTTGCGAAGAAAATAGGGTTGTAGGAAGTGCATCGCCTAAAAACACTTGACTTAATATGAATAACCCAGATAGAGGTTGACTATCAAACAACTATTCCCTGTCAACCTGTTTTTTAGACTTGAACAAGACAGCAGACTGATCATGATCTGGTATTTGGGTACACGTAGACTTAATGACAAAACTCCATTTAAAGGGATGCCGGCATGATTTCCTGTAATTTTTCAGTAATTTTGCAGTCAAACAAGAAAGGAAATGGTAAAACAAAATTCCATCCGGGCCTGGATACTGGCTGTGCGTCCAAAGACTTTGACCGGGGCTTGCATCCCCGTATTGGTGGCATCGGCCCTGGCTTATTCCGATGACCGACTGAAATGGGCGCCGGCATTGGTATGTCTGGTGTTTGCCTCATTGATGCAAGTGGCTGCAAATTTAATTAATGATCTGTTTGATTATTTGAAAGGTAGCGATCGTGCCGATCGTTTGGGCCCTGAACGTGCTTGTGCGCAAGGTTGGATTTCGGTGAAGGCCATGAAGTGTGGTATTGCCGTGACGGTGGTTTTGGCTTGTGCCTTCGGGTGCCTGCTGTTAAGCTTTGGAAACCCTTATATATTGGTACTCATCGGAGTGGGGTGTGTAATCTTTGCTTTTCTGTATACAACGCTGCTGTCTTATTGTGGCTTGGGAGATCTTCTGGTATGGGTATTCTTCGGATTGGTGCCGGTTATGGGTACCTATTATGTAGAAACCGGAAGGGTGACAATGGATGCAGCTTTGTGTGCCGTTGTGTGTGGCGTTTTGATAGATACCTTGTTGGTACTCAATAATTATAGAGATCGTGACACCGATCGCCGGGATGGCAAACACACGTTGATTGTTCGATGGGGAGAACGTTTTGGACGATATTTTTATTTGGGACTTGGACTTTTTGCGTGGGTCCTATGTCTGGTGTTTTTATGGGAAGGAAGAATCTGGGCCTGTATTTTGCCTCTTTTGTATTTGCCGATGCACTTGAAGACATGGCGTGAAATGGTTCAAATTTTTCAAGGACGGGCGCTCAATGAGATCTTGGGGAAAACGTCCCGCAACATGCTGATTTTTGCACTTCTGCTGGCTCTTGGCTTTATATTAAGTTGATTACCAAAAGTATTTTATTTCAGTTCTATAACTTCTAAATCTTTAATGTCCTTGCCGTCGATAGAGAAACGAACGAGGGTGCGTACTTTTTGCCATCCTTGAATGCCGGCAGCTCCGGGGTTGATATGAAGCATTTGAAGGTGTTGGTCGAACTGTACTTTCAAAATATGGGAATGTCCACTGATAAAAAGTTGTGGAGGTGAGGCCAGCAGACTGTCAATCACACTGCGATCATAATGACCGGGATAACCGCCGATATGTTTGATGAGTACTTCAACTTCCTCACAGCGGAAACGGAGTTTTTCGGTATAAAAATAGCGCAAGTCGCCACCGTCACAATTGCCGTAAACGGCCATGAGAGGATGGAGTGCTTGTAATTTCTCTGCTACCTCAATAGAACCAATGTCGCCGGCGTGCCAAATCTGATCGCAGGAAGCAAAATATTTCTCGTAACGGTCATCCCAATAGCCGTGCGTGTCTGAGAGGAGTCCTATATGAGTCATTACAAGCTGAAACGTTTACGAATATAATCAGTGATGAAAAGTTCTGTATCTTCCAAACCGAGTTTGCTTGAATTTATGCAGAGTTCATATGTAGAAGCCATACCCCATTGATTCTCGCTGTAAAAATCATGAAAGGAGGCGCGATGTCTATCGTTATTGACAATGACACGTTTGGCATGTTCTGCTGAGATGTGTTGGCTCTCCGTGAGGCGGTCGATTCGATCCTGCATATCGGCAGAAATGAAAATGCTTGTCATGAGCGGTTTGTGACGGAGAATATATTCTGCGCAGCGACCGATAAAAAGGCAATTGTCTTGTTCGGACAATTCGCGGATGGTCTGGCTCAAAATAGAGAAAAGGGATTCTTCATCCACCTGGTTCCCGTAGAAATCCGTATCACCCAAGAAGGGAATGAAATTTGTAAAGAACGTGTGTATGTTACTTTTCTCCTCATCGCTTTTTTCAAACAGCTCTTTGCTATATCCGCTTTTTGAAGCAGCGATGTAGATGAGTTCCTTGTCGTAAAACTTGAGATGAAGTCGGTCTGCTATGTGTTTTGCAATGGTGTGACCACCACTGCCTAATTCTCGGCCGAAACAGATGGCAAAAGTTTCTTGATTATCCATGAATAGCAATTTTATCTTTTTTCTTGAACGTTCTAATTTGATCGTATAATAAATAGGCTGTGGTGAAAGTTGCCAATAAATCGGCACACGGAATGGAATACCAGATGCCATCAGTACCGAAGAAGCGGGGTAGAAGAATGAGCAAAGGAAGTAGAAAAATGAGTTGGCGTGAGAGGGAGAGGAAGATGCTCTTCTTTACGATGCTGATGCTTTGAAAAAAGCTAGTGGTAACAATTTGGAAACCAACGATGGGATAAGTCACGAAATAAATAGGCATGTCGTGTGCAGCTCGTGCAATGAGAGATTTGTCAGTGGTGAATGCACGGGCAAAAATGGCAGGAAAAAAGAAGCCAATGACAAAAGCGACAATGCAAATGATTGTGGCGATCAGGATGGCCTTGACCAATACTTCATTGAGACGACTAAAATTGTGGGCTCCGAAGTTATACCCGGCAATAGGTTGCATGCCTTGATTAAGCCCGATGATAACCATGAAAAAGAAAAACCCCAAACGGTTAACAATGCCATAAGAAGCTACTTCAAAATCACCTCCGTAGTGAGTGAGTTGCCAATTATAAACAATTGTAATGAGACAACCACATAAATTAATGAGAAACGGTGACAAGCCGATGGCAATGCATTGGGTGACTATTTTCCGATTTAGGTGGTAGATTCCTTTTTGAAAATGGAGAAATTCATCCGGGTTATTAAATAATTTAAATTGCCAGCAAAGTACGATTGCTTGCGACAATACAGTAGCAAAAGCGGCACCTCGTATGCCCCATTTGAACCCATATATAAAAAGGGGTGCGAGACAGAGATTAATAAGTACCGTGTAAATGGTGGCCAACATGGCTTGGCGGGGGTGGCTGGACGAGCGGAGGAGGGCATTGAGGCCCATATAAATATGAGTAATGACGTTGCCCGCCAAAATGATGCGCATGAAATCGCGAGCATAACTGACGGTGGTTTCACCGGCACCAAAAAAATAAAGAATCGGATTGATGAAAATTTCCATGATGCCCCCAATTAAGAGTCCCATAATGATATTCATCATGAGAACATTTCCTAAAATGTGGCGAGCACTGGAATAATCTTTTTGTCCCAATTTTACAGAAAGCAAAGTTGAGGCTCCCACACCCACCATGGCACCAAAAGCAGCCGTAAGTTGCATCATGGGAAAGGTGAGTGAGATGCCTGCAATCGCTAATGGACCAACACCTTGCCCGATAAAGATGGCATCAATGATGTTATAGAGCGAAGATGCTGTCATAGCAATGACAGCAGGAGTGGCGTACTTAATTAATAATGAGCCAACCGGCTTTGTTCCAAGTTCTGTAAATGAGGTGTTCAGAGGCATGTACTTTCTTAAGAGTCTGCAAAATTACGACTTTGTTTGATATACTCATTCTAAAAAGACTTTTATTCGAAAAGAATAACCAAAGTTTTCAGTAAAATGAATTGGAAAATAGATGCAGATATGAATAAAAGGAGTATCTTTGCGATGCCAATAAAGTAATTGGGAATACAAAATTAGATGATAACAAATATTCAATAACATATTATGAGTGTACAACAGGACAAGATTAAAAATTTAGTAGAGCTTCGTGCCAAAGCACGTCTGGGCGGAGGTGAGAAGGCTATTGAAAAGCAGCATGCAAAAGGAAAACTTACAGCACGCGAACGCATCAATTTACTCTTGGACCAAGGCAGTTTTGAAGAGATGGATATGTTTAAACTCCATCGCTGCACGAACTTTGGCATGGAGAAAAAACAGTATCTGGGTGATGGTGTCGTTACCGGTAGTGGTACGATTAACGGTCGTCTTGTATATGTTTTTGCACAGGACTTTACTGTAAATGGAGGTTCTCTTTCTGAAACAATGGCGCAGAAGATTTGCAAAGTAATGGATGAATCCATGAAAATGGGTGTTCCCTGTATCGGATTGAATGATTCCGGTGGAGCCCGCATTCAGGAAGGTATTACCGCATTAGGAGGGTTCGCTGAAATTTTCCAGCGCAATATCGAAGCGAGTGGTGTAGTTCCTCAAATTTCTGCTATTTGTGGCCCTTGTGCGGGTGGTGCAGTTTATTCTCCCGCGATTACAGACTTTGTTTTTATGTTGGAGAATGTTTCCTATATGTTCCTGACTGGTCCAAAAGTAGTCAAAACCGTAACAGGAGAGGATGTCAGCCAGGAAAATCTGGGTGGTGCCTCGGTACACTCAGCTAAGAGTGGCGTTGCTCATTTCTCTGTAGCTTCAGAAGAAGAAATGGCTCAGAAGATTCGTACACTTCTTTCTTTCTTGCCACAAAACAATTTGGAAGAGTCTCCTCGCGTAGAATGCAATGATCCGATAGATCGTAAGGAAGATAGACTGAATGAAATTCTCCCTGATGATCCGAATAAGGCCTACGATATGTATGAAGTTATTCAGACTATTGTGGATAATGGAGAATTGTTTGAAGTTCATGCCAATTTTGCTAAAAATATTATTGTTGGTTTTGCTCGCTTTAACGGCCAAACAGTAGGTATTGTTGCCAACCAGCCCAAATTCTATGCCGGCGTATTGGATTGCAACTCAAGTCGTAAGGCTGCACGCTTTGTACGTTTCTGTGACTGTTTCAATATTCCAATCGTAACGCTTGTAGATGTACCTGGATTCCTTCCCGGAACAGGTCAGGAATATAATGCCATTATTGATCACGGAGCAAAATTGCTGTTTGCTTATGGAGAAGCTACTGTACCAAAAGTAACGGTGACACTGCGTAAGAGCTATGGAGGTTCTCATATCGTAATGGGTTGCAAACAACTCAAGAGCGACTTGAATTATGCATGGCCTTCAGCTGAAATGGCTGTGATGGGTGCCAGTGGTGCTGTTTCTATTCTTTATGCCAAAGAAGCAAAAGGAGAGGCAGATCCCAATGCCTTCTTGGTTGGAAAAGAGAAAGAATATAATGATTTATTCACCAATCCCTATCAGGCTGCCAAGTACGGCTATATAGATGATGTGATAGAACCTCGTAATACCCGTTTCCGCATTTGTCGAGCTTTGGCTCAATTGGAAAATAAGCGTCAAACTCGCCCGGCCAAGAAACACGGAAATATTCCGTTGTAAATTCTTAGTTACCGTGTGTACGAAAAGAATAATAGGTTTTCTAATCCTTCTCCATGTTGCTGTAATGGTCATGGGGCAGGGATTGGAAAACTTTAAGTTGAATGAAGTCGTAGTGAACAATACGAAAGGACTCGTTGATGAATATGGTGAACATTCTGCATGGATTGAGATTGCCAATACATCTTGGAGTTCTACCAATTTGAGTGGTTGCTACATTACAAATGATCCGTCTGTGCTAAATAAGAGTCTTACGGCTCCTGAACGTATTGCCAAGATGTCGCTGATTCCCATAGGCGATGCACGTACGGAACTGGCACCTAAAGGGCATCTGACTTTTTTTGCAGACGGAAAACCAAATTTGGGAACACTGCATACAAACTTTGTTATTCTTCCCGGCAAAAAAACTTTTCTGGCCCTTTACGAAGGAAACGGAGTGAAAATGATTGACTGTATCGATATCCCCGCAAATTTACCTGCAAATTCATCGTGGGCACGCTTTTATGATCGTAAAACGGATGGATATGTTTGGATGACTTGTGACTCTACTAAAGTGACACCGAATTCAGCAAATGATAATACAGTCAAAAAAGAGGATAAAGTATCTGAGTTCAAGGCTAAAGACCCTCATGGTATCGCTATGACTATTTTAGGCATGGGTATTGTGTTTTTTTGCCTGATTTTACTTTGCGTTTTCTTTAATATTTTTGGATTCGTAGCTCAGCGATTGGCTAAAAAAGACAAAGGAGGCGATGACGGAATGAACTTGGCAGTTTCTGCCAGTCATTCGATGCCAACGTTTCTTGATGATGATAGAACCGTCTATGCGGCAGTTATAGGTCTGGCTCTCTATGAATTTGAACAAGAGGCTCATGATGAGGAAAGCGATGTAATAACGATTATACCGAAAGCCTCTCCATGGCGTTCTCGCGAATTGGAAATGAAAAAATTACCACATAAACAAATATCACAATATGAACGTTCTTAAAATTAAGTCGAAAGATTTCCAGATGGAATTATCCATGGACGAAAACGGCGTGACGGAATTAAAATCAAACGGCGTGGCAGCAGTGGACAACAATATAGAGATGGCCCTCATTGCCCTCGCTCTTAATCAGTATGGCGAATCTTCTATTCATGATGAAGAGACAGACGTCATTACTATTGTGAATAAACCTACAGAATGGAATTCAAAGTCTTTTGGACTTAATAATAGTAGAGGTATCAACTTATTAAAGAAATAGAAAACAAAGTAAAGATGAAAGAGTATAAATATAAAGTGAAAGATGTTGAATATAAAGTAAATATCAATTCAATAGAAGGCAACATTGCCAATGTAGAAGTAAACGGAATTCCATTTGAGGTCGAAATTGAAGGAAAATGTGAAACTGCAAAACCTGTAGCCGTTTCTCGTCCAGCAACAGCTCCTACACCTGTGGCCCCTGCACCTGCTCCGCAAGCGGCTCCTGCACCTGTTTCCCCAGTGGCTCCTAAAGCTGCTGCTCCTGCAACAGGAAAAGGAAAAGCTCTGAAATCCCCATTACCCGGTGTGATCAATGATATTAAAGTTGCAGTTGGTTCTCAAGTTAAGTCAGGACAAGTGGTTCTTATTCTCGAGGCCATGAAAATGGAGAATGAAATCAATGCCGAATGCGACGGTATCATTACGTCAATAGCTGTGAATAAGGGAGATTCTGTCATGGAGGGCGACGTCCTGTTAACAATTGGTTAAATATGGACCTCACCAGTTTTTTAGTCTCTAAATTTAATGATTTTCTTACCTTTACGGGCTTTGCTTGCGCCGAATATGGTAACATCATCATGATTTTAGTAGGCGCTGTCTTTATTTGGCTTGCTATTAAGAAAGACTTTGAGCCTTTGCTACTGGTCCCAATAGGCTTTGGTATTATTCTGGGCAATATTCCTTTTAAGGCTGTAGGTCTTGAAATAGGACTTTATGAAGACAATTCAGTATTGAATTTTTTCTATACAGGAGTGAGAGCCGGGTGGTATCCTCCGCTCATTTTTCTTGGAATTGGTGCATTGACAGATTTTTCGGCGCTTTTGGCTAATCCAAAGTTGCTCTTGGTGGGTGGTGCGGCTCAGTTTGGAATATTCGGTGCTTACATTATTGCACTTCATTTGGGATTTGAGCCTAATCAGGCTGCCGGTATCGCCATTATTGGAGGTGCAGACGGACCGACTGCTATTTTCCTGTCTTCCAAGTTGGCCCCAAATCTTTTGGGAGCTATCGCGGTGTGTGCATATTCTTACATGGCGTTGGTGCCGCTTATCCAACCTCCTGTTATGCGCTTGCTTACAACCAAGAAGGAACGCGTGATACATATGAAACCGCAACGCCAAGTATCGCAGACGGAACGTATTTTGTTCCCGATTGTGGGTTTGCTGATGACGGCTTTTCTGGTTCCTTCCGGCCTGCCGTTGCTGGGCATGTTGTTCTTTGGTAACTTACTGAAAGAAAGTACAAAGACCACGCGTTTGGCAAAGACTGCAGGAACAGCTCTTAATGATATTGTCGTTATGCTGTTGGGCTTGACCGTAGGTTGCTCCACACAGGCCAGTGAATTCCTGACTAAAAATACCATTTATATCTTTATTCTTGGAGCTTGCGCCTTTTTCATTGCTACTGCTTCGGGGGTATTGTTTGTAAAAATCATGAACATTTTTTTGTCAAAGGAAAAAAAGATGAACCCATTGATTGGAAACGCAGGCGTTTCGGCTGTGCCCATGTCTGCACGCATTTCAAATCAGTTAGGGTTGCAATACGATCGTAAAAATTATCTGCTTATGCACGCCATGGGGCCAAACGTAGCTGGAGTTATTGGCTCTGCAATTGCTGCTGGCGTGTTACTGGGTTTCTTGAGCTAATAAAACTGGTTGAGTTCTTAATAATAGATAAAAGGTCGCATCTTCAGGATGCGGCTTTTTATTTTTTCAAATATTTATTTTTATGAAGAGAGTAAGCAGATATTTTGCAGAAAGAATAGTCATCAGATGAAAAATAATTAACTTTGTGGGCGTAATCAGATATTTATTTTTTAATATGAAAAATAAGAAAATCATTATTATTGCTTCTGTAGCAGGAATTTTACTTATAGGAGGCTTGGTTTATTTGTTTCATAATTTACAAAAACAGCGCCGTGCCAATGACGACTTGGAGCAACTTGCTGCTATGGATAAAAAAGAAATGGAAAATGAGTATACACAGTTTGCTCTTCAGTATGATGAACTAAAACGGTCTATCCGCAACGATTCTCTCATGCAGCGTTTGACGCAGGAAGAAAACAAGACCAAAAGTCTTCTTTCTGAATTGAAACAAACGAAAAGCAATGATGCCAGAGAAATTACTCGCTTAAAACGAGAATTGTCTACGGTTCGTGCCGTGTTGCGCACTTATATTATTCAAGTGGATTCCTTGAATCGTTTGAACGAGAACCTGACACGTGAAAATCAGCATGTCAAGCAGCAATATTCGGAGGCTACCACCCAAATTTCTAATTTAACGACAGAGAAACAGAGCCTTTCGGACAAAGTAGCCATAGCGTCTCAACTTGATGCCACGTCTATTTCGCTCTCGCCTCAAAACAAGAAAGGAAAGCCAGCCAAAAAAACAAAAGATGTGACGCGCTTTGTTGTTAATTTTACAATTGCAAAAAATATTACAGCCCAAACGGGAGAACGAAAATTGTTTATACGTGTGACAAAACCGAACAATGATGTTGTTGGACAAAGTGGAACGGTTTCTTACGAGAGTACCACAATTTCATATTCTGCCATGAAAGTGGTGGAATATTCCGGAGAGGAAAAACCGGTGACAGTTTATGTTCCCGTTAATGAATTTCTGAGTCCGGGAACCTATCATGTTTATATTTTCTGTGAAAGTACGATGATAGGCTCCTCCAGTTTAAGTATAGATAAATAAGATTTCTGTATCGACGAAGGATAAGGACCGTATCTTTCTAAAATGCATTTTTACGTAAATAGTAAAGTTCCCCTTGTCAGTTTTTACAAAATATGATAGGGGGAATTTTATGTCTTTTTCTTCTCCATCTGCTACCTTCTGATGGAAAAGCATCGCTGTCTCACCAAAATACGGAAAATTTGAGAGGCTACTTTATTGATTACTTGTAAAGAATCAGTTAAAAGGAGATCCTATTTATGTTTGAAACAAAAAGAGGTGTTTCAAACGATGTAAAATATTTTGCGAATAACTTGTATTTGATTTGCTGAAAGAGACTGTTTTTTTATTAGGCAACAATAAATCGAAATATTTTATTTTTCGAGATTGAACTTGTCTCGGTCTTCCAATACAGGGAATTTCTTTCTAAAGGCTTCTAACCATTCCAAATCAATTTCGGCGGAACATACGTCTTGTCTGTTTGTTTGACATTCTGCCAGCGTGTGCCCGTATGCATCGATAATAGCAGATGCTCCCGGATAATTGCAGACGGGGTCATTGCCCGTGCGGTTTACTCCTGCCACAAAGCATTGATTTTCGATGGCGCGTGCGTGTAGGAGGGTTTTCCATACTTGTAGCCGACTTGTAGGCCAATTTGCTACGTAGAGAATAGCGTCATAATCTTTGCAGTTCCGGCTGAAAACAGGAAAACGCAGGTCATAGCATATTTGCAATAGGAAGCGCCATCCTCGGAAGCCAACAATGACACGCTCTTGCCCTGCCGTGAAGTGCTTATCTTCGTCACCGTAGGAGAAAAGGTGTCGTTTATTATAATAGGTAGTTCTGCCATTGGGAGAAACAAAAAACATTCGGTTGTAGAATTTTCCGTTTTCCAAAATCATTAAGCTAGCTACAATGGCTGCATTTGTTTCGTCTGCCAGGCGCTTCATCCAAAGAAGCGTTTCACCATTGGCCGGTTCCGCGAGTTCTTGGGGATGAATGGAAAAGCCTGTGTTGAACATCTCGGGTAGCAGGTAGAGATCAGCTCCCGGGTGTTTGGATATGGCCTGTTCTGCGTTTTGTCTGTTTTGAAGAGGTTTTCCCCATTCAATGTTTTGTTGAATTAGAACGATTCTCATTGTTTGCTGTATGCTCTTTTTAAGATAGAAAAATCTATAGAGTTCGTGTGGATTTATTCTCCTTCCAGTATTTGCCAGAATACATTTTCATCTTCCTTGAGAAGATTACCGTAACTAAAGTTAAATCCTTTGGGTACTCGTTTGACACTGCGTGATTTAATGTTGAAGTTTTTGGTTTCGAATTCACATTCACTGCGTTCGTGCGCACTCAGTAAATAAAGGTGAAAAATAGACGAAGATTATTTCCTGATCAATTTAAAACGAAACAATTTTACGATTATTACTTATTCAAATGACTGGATTTAACAACTATAAACACACAAAATATCAGAAATGTAACATTAAGAATGCTGTAGTTCAATTAAAAAAGTTGATTCGTTTGAACAGATCTGTTCAATTAAAGACGTTTAACTACGGCAGCAGCCAAGTCCGCAAATGCACGCCCTGAAGGAGATTCCGGATGAAGGGCAACTGGCTCGCCGTTGTCGCCGCTTTCACAAATGCTTTGCACAAGAGGAATCTGACCCAGTAACGGCAGTCCTATTTCTTCAGACAAATGTTTCACACCTTCGCGTCCAAAGAGATAGTATTTGTTTTCGGGCAGTTCGGCAGGCGTGAACCAAGACATATTTTCGACCAAACCTAAAATGGGTACATTGATTTTATCATTGCGATACATGTCAATGCCTTTGCGTGCGTCGGACAACGCAACATTTTGAGGTGTGCTCACAATGATGGCACCTGTTACGTTCAGTTCCTGTAACATGGTCAGATGAATGTCACTTGTGCCGGGAGGAGTATCGAGAATGAAAAAGTCCAAATCACCCCAGTTAGCTTCAGAAATCAGTTGTTTCAATGCGTTCGAGGCCATCGGACCGCGCCACACGGTAGCCTGCTCGGGACGGACAAAAAATCCGATGGAAAGAAGTTTTACTCCATATCTTTCGGCCGGCACAATCATTTGACGGTCGCCAACGGTCTCTCCTTCAGGTTGAAAGTCTTCCAATTGAAACATTTTGGGTAGTGATGGACCGAAAATGTCTGCGTCTAATAATCCAACTTTATAGCCGCTTTGAGCTAATGCTACAGCCAGATTCGCGGCGACGGTGGATTTGCCTACGCCTCCTTTGCCGGAAGAAACGGCTATGATGTATTTTACCTGCGGAAGGAGTTTCTCTGTCTCTTTTTTAAGATGTTCGGGGAGCTCAGTGGAAATAATTACTTCTACATCGTCTCCCACAGCCATGTGAATGGCAGCTTCGGCTGCTTTGATTACAGATTTCATGAACGGATCCGGATTCTTTGGAAACAGGAGTGTCAGATTGATGTTGTTTCCGTTGATGCGAAGATTATCTTTGAGCATTCCGCCTTCTACAATGTTTTTGCCGGTACCTGGGTAACGTACCGACTGAAGGGCGTCGGTGATAAGTTTTGGATAGATTGTCATATCATTGAGCTTTTAGGTTCGAAAAAGTTGTTTTATTTAGCTTTTATCAGCGAAGAACGCTTGTTACGTGCAAAGCTGCGGTAGTCGTCCAACTCAATTTCTACGTCAGGCTCTCTCAAAGGCTTGTTGTGGGGCAATTTGAAAGAGAAAAATTTTATGGGAATGTTGCGCTGAAGCCATTGTTCTTCGTAATATGTTTTGATTTGCAACAAAGAATGTACTTCCGGGGGAAGTAGGGCTGCGGAAAGTGGACTGTATAGATCTTCGGTGAGGCAAATCGGGGCCAGGTGATTTTCTCTAAGCAAACATTCTGTATATGCAAATAGAAAATGACTGTCGGTCTTTATTTGAATCAGACCGCCGTCGATGAGAAAAGAACGATACCGTTGCAGAAAATAAGAGGAAGTGAGCCGTTTGGTAGGCATTTTCATTTGCGGGTCACTGAAAGTGAGCCAGATTTCTCCTACTTCGCCAGGGGCAAAGTAGCGTTCAATGAATTCAATGCGTGTACGAAGAAAAGCTACATTTGTGAGCCCTTCTTGGAGCGATTGCGTGGCGCCGGTCCACATACGTGCACCTTTGATGTCTACGCCGATGTAGTTCTTGCTGGGAAAGCGTTTGGCCAAACCTAGGGTATATTCACCTTTGCCGCAACCAAGTTCAAGTACAATAGGATTGTCATTTTTAAAGAAAATATCGTGCCAATGACCTTTCATGGCAAATGTACCCGTTTCCTCCCGAATATCGTCCGGTTGAAAAACGTGAGGATAAGTAGCCATTTCGGCAAACTTTGTAAGTTTGTTCTTTCCCATCTGAGCTATTTTATTGCAAAGTTAACGCAAAAAATGAGGAAACAAAAATATGAAAGAAACTTATTGTGTGAAGATAGTAGAAAAACGCATGGTACGATAGAAAAAGAAGGAGGGCTATTTTTGTTCTTGATATCACTAGTGTCCATTAAAAAATCGACATGGTTAAAATTTAAATAAATTGGATTCCTCTCCATTCAATACAAACCAAATGTCTTTTTACGTAGTTTTTTATAAATATAAAGGTTCGCACGAGATTCTTTATAGGTATTTTCAATGGAATTTTATTGATCCGAAAGATCGCGCTACAAAGTACGACTCTTTTTAAAATTTCTTTGTTGTGTGTTCGACGAATGACCTCACTGTTTTTACAAATGCAAAGATTCGAAAAATACGTTCAGGATAGAGCAATGTTAAACTAGGAGGTTTCCAGTGACACATAGCACGTTAAATTTTGTAAACATAGATTCAATGATCCATTTAATCTACTGTGAATGTGTATGTTAAATAATTCTTCGATGGTCTGCACTTTTTGGCCATTTTGGGCCTTTTTTTGCAAAAATGCAATTTGTACGTGGACAAACGGGTAAAAAACACATGTTTTGAACCGAGTTGTGCATTCAAGTGAAATTTAACATGCATTTTTTGCCCGTTTTCGAACAAAAAGATCAAGTTTAGACAACATAGATCCAGTCAACACGGAGAAATATAGTCAGAGAGGAAACATTTATCAATTGGCAATAAACAACCTACAATAAAATAAGAATTGTAACGTGAGAAAGCGTTCAATAATCGACAATCAGAAGACAAACAAAGAAGAGAATATGACTATAATGTGGCACATTCTCTTCTTTGTTATGGATGAAAATAAATTTTCGGATAACAGTTACATCTTATATTTTTAGGATAATGGAGTGGGAATATATTCCGGACTACCAGAACTATCCAGAGATTCATTGTTGGACGCATCTATACTGAGTAGGTCCTGATAGAATGCGGCTTTGGAAGCCTGAATATAAGGTTCTAACAGGAGGAAGCCCAAGCCGAGTGTGAGTACACAGAGGAGGGCCCAACCGATGAAACTAAGGTAAAGTATAAAAAGCTTCATCTTACTACCTTTCATAAGGCGCATACTCTCTTCAATGGCCGCATTATATTTTAATTCCGGATGGTCCTGTAATACGAATGGTGTCATGGAGTAGGAGAGAGCTTTGACGATGCCCGGAATAATAAGAAGCAGGCTCCAAAGTAGAGTATAAATGCCTTGTAATAGAGATGTGAAAAGGATTCTGAAAAAATCGCTATATCCGTTAAAGAGATTTCCGTATTTTACTTGTTCTCCACGTACGATATGAAGAAAAAATACGAAAAAGCCCCACTGGAAAGGCAAACAGAGAAATACCCAGAGAATAGAAGAGCTCTTGAACATAATAGCTTCGGGCCACATAAAATTAATGATGTCAGGGTAAACGCCAATTAAAAGCATGTAAATAATAGTGGCGATGATGCCTTTTCCCCAATTGCCACCATCAAGAGCCTGGCGTGCCTGTTTGCGAATTTCAGAATTAGTCCTTTTCATAATATAAGAGGTATGGTCTTAATGTTTAATTGATAATGGTAATCCAGTTGTGATTATCAGGTTCTATGCCATACTGGATATCACGTAATTTATGGTATAGTTTCGAACAGATCGGCCCCGGTTGTCCATCTTTACTGATAACGTAGCTCTTTCCGGTTTCCAAATCGTCGATTTTATGAATAGGAGATATAACTGCAGCTGTGCCGCAGGCTCCAGCTTCATCAAAGGATGGAATTTCTTCTTCCGGAACTTGACGTACTTCTACCTTCATTCCCAAATCAAGAGCCAGTTGTTGTAAACTCTTATTGGTAATGGATGGCAAAATAGACGTGGATTTCGGCGTAATGTAGGTGTTGTTCTTGATTCCGAAGAAATTAGCTGCACCACATTCGTCAATATATTTTTTTTCTTTGGCGTCCAAATAGAATTCACAAGAATATCCTTTTTCATGTGCCATCTGATTGGCACGTAGGCTGGCAGCATAGTTACCACCTACTTTATAAATACCAGTGCCGAGAGGGGCAGAACGGTCAAATTCACGGATAATAACGTAGTCGGTGCAGGCAAAACCTCCTTTAAAATAGGGACCAACTGGTGTTACGAGAATCAGAAATGTATATTCAGCGGAAGGGTGTACACCAATTTGTGCACTGGTGCCAATCAGCAAGGGACGAATGTAAAGTGAGGCTCCACTTTCGTATGGCGGAATGAAACGTTCATTGAGCTTGATGACTTTTTTGACCATGTTGACAAAAAGTTCTGTGGGAACTTCTGGCATGACAATACCGCGTGATGTACTCTGTAAGCGTGCTGCATTTTCTTCAATGCGGAACACACGAATCTTCCCATCGGGGCAACGGAAAGCTTTCTGACCTTCAAAGGCTTCCTGTCCATAATGAAGACACGTTGCGGCAATGCTGAGATTTATAGAGTCTTCTGAAGAAATTTCAATTTCGCCCCATTGGCCCTTGCGATACGAACAACGCACATTATAGTCTGTGCGAATGTAACTAAAAGGCAAATTGCCCCAATCAATATTTTCCATATAATAATATATTAAGTATAATGTACCTTATAATATAATGAATATGCCAAAAAAACCACTGGTTTGTTTTGATCGATCATTTAACGAAGATTGTGAAAGACCATTCTTTATGGCCAAACACTTTTTGGCTTTATTCCAAATGCAAAAATAGAGAAAATTGCATGAAAAACAAAGCGATGTGTCTACTTTTTACTTGTTTGAGTGTTTTTGCTGGTATAAACTTTTACAAAACACAGGATTAGTCCATAAAATTGTAACGAAAAAATAATAAAGGTAGATTTAATTGAGAATTAACATAAAAGAAATGTCTTGAATTCAAATATTATTCCTATTTTTGCAAGACAAATTTTTGAATTTAATCGTCCGTAAGGACCTAATAAGGAAAATACTATTGAACTAAAAAATTAAAAATCAATTCAATTCAACAAAATGGAAACAAAAGAAAACAAAGCTACGGTGAACGTTAGCAAGAAACCGGCTACTAAAAAAAAGAGCGGTTTTAAAGGTATTAAGGCTGCAGGTGTTGTAATTATTATCTGCTTTGTCATTGCATTATTAATTTACAACTTTATTCTGGGAGCTCCTTCACACTTTCAAGGCGGAAACTCATCCAATGGACCTGCTGACTTAGCTGGTACAGTGTATAAAGGTGGTGTTATTGTGCCTCTGATTCACACGTTGCTACTTACTGTTCTTGCTCTGGGTATTGAGCGCTATTTGGCTATAAAGACTGCTTTTGGTAAGTCGAGCCTCTACAAATTTGTTCAGGCAACTCGCGCTGCTCTTGAGAAAAAAGATTTGGTTGCAGTTCAGGCTGTTTGTGACAAACAAGGTGGCACGGTTGCCAACGTTGTATCTGCAACACTTGCAAAATACAAGGAAGTTGATCAGGATACTGTTATGACAAAAGAACAGAAAATATTGGCTATCCAAAAAGAGCTTGATGAGGCTACTTCATTGGAAATGCCATCACTGCAACAGAATCTGGCTATTATTGCTACAATCACAACGTTGGGTGTACTTTTCGGATTGATGGGAACAGTATTTGGTATGATTCGTTCCTTCCAAGCTCTATCTGCTGGTGGTGGTGCTGACTCTGCTGCCCTGTCACAAGGTATCTCTGAGGCTCTTGTTAATACCTTCTTTGGTATCGTAACCAGTGCTACAGCCGTTATTCTTTATAACTATTTTACAAACAAGATTGATAAACTGACATACAGCCTTGACGAGGTTGGTTTTACACTTGTACAGACCTTCTCTGCTACTCACTAATCATAAAAAATAAAGGTAGAAGAATATGGGACGATTTAAAATAACAAAGAAAGACACTTTCATAGACATGACGCCTATGAGCGATGTCATGGTCCTGTTGCTTACCTTTTTTATGCTTACCTCAACTTTCGTTAAAAAAGAGCCAATTAAAGTCAACACTCCGGGTTCCGTCTCCGAAATAAAGATTCCTGATAGAAATATTTTGAATATTTTGATCGATAAGAGCGGTAAAATCTTTATGAGTTTGGATAAAAAAGGCGACTTGATGACGACGCTCGACAATATGAGTGAGAAGTATAATCTTTCTTTCACAAAACAAGAAGTTCACGACTTCGGCGAGTTTTCAACTTTCGGAATTCCAATTGAGCAACTTAAAGCTTTGTTGAAATTGCCGGCAGATAAAAGAGAGGCCTACATGAGTAGTATAGCTAATAAAGGTATTCCTTGCGACAGTACCAATAATCAGTTCAAAGATTGGGTCTTGTGTGCTAAACAGGCAAATCCGGATCTCCGAATTGCCATCAAGGCAGATGCAACGACTTCATATAAGGTGATTAAAACCGTTATGACTTCTTTGCAGGACATCAAGGAAAATAGATACAATCTGATTACCAGTCTGAAGAAAGTAAAATCATTAGATCAATAGGAGGAAGAAGATGAAAACGAAACAGAAAAAAATGAATGTTCGCGTAGACTTTACGCCTATGGTGGATATGATGATGTTGTTGATCACCTTCTTCATGCTCTGTACTTCTTTGATTAAACCGAAAACAATGGAAATCAACATGCCGTCCAATAAGGATGACTTGAAAGAAGATCAACAGAACAAGGTTAAAGCCTCCCAAGCCATTACTTTGATTTTTGATAAAAGCAATAAGATTTATTATTATGAGGGTATTCCTGAAATGGGTTCCTTGAAAGAATCAAATTATAGTGATAAGGGACTCCGTGAATATTTACTCAAACGTAACATTGTTGCTATTCAGAAAGTAAAGGTTCTTCGTGATAAATATAACACGGCCTCTCAGACCGGTAATGCTTTTGCTGAAACAAAGGCGAAAGCAACATTGAACGAAGAAATAGACAAAATTAGAGGTGAAAAAGGTGTTCCTAACATCATCATTAAAGGTATGGACGAAGGATCATACAAAAATTTGATTGACTGTCTGGATGAAATGCAGATTTGTGATATTGGTAAGTACGTCATTGTGCCGATTACTGATTTCGATAAGCAAATGATAAAGTATTATAAAGAGCATGGCAACGTAAAGCCAGCTGCTCAAACCGCCCAATAATTAAAAGTGTAGAGATATGGCAAAAATAGATTTATACTCAAAAGATTGGTGCGAACTGATATTCGCAAATCGTAATAAGAAATATGGTGCTTATCAGCTTCGTGCAGAATCTGGTGAGCGCAATAACAAGGCGTTGATAACATTACTTATTATTATCGCTTTGGCTGTTGGTATTCCTTTGTTTTTCAAATATGTTATTCCTCACAACGCCGACAATAGTGTAACGAATGTTACAAATTTGGCTAAATTGGATGAAGCTAAAGTGAAGGACAAACACATTATCAAGAAAGTTGAACCCAAACAGACTGAACCGCAGCGCATCAAGAGCTCCATTAAGTTTACTGCTCCTAAGATTACCAAAGATGAGGATGTAACGCAGGAAGATGAAATGAAGAGTCAGAAGGAGCTGGGTGAAAGCAAGTTGTCCATCTCCATTGCGAATGTACAAGGTAATGATGATGCCCATGGTAAAGATATTGCCGACATCAAGGAAGTGATTACCTCTAAAGCACCTGAAGAAGACAAGGTTTATAGTTTCGTAGAGCAAATGCCTGTATTCCCTGGTGGTGATGCAGCTTTACTGAAGTACATTACCGATCACTTGCACTATCCTTCAGTGTCTCAGGAAAACGGGACGCAGGGACGTTGTATGGTTAGATTTGTTGTTACAACCGACGGAACTGTTGGTGACGTAGAATTACTGTCTCATGTTGATACATATTGTGACCGTGAAGCTATCCGCGTTATCAAGTCACTGCCTAAATTTATTCCTGGCCGTCAGCAAGGTAAGCCTGTGAATGTTTGGTATCAGGTTCCTGTTATCTTCGAATTGATGTAATATTCAGAAACATAGGCCGGAGGGTTTACTTCTGGTTGATGACTTATAGAATAAAAAATTAAACCACTGCAGATTTTTTCTGCGGTGGTTTTGTGATATGCTACTTTTAGATTTGTTGTTATAAAGAAAATAAACAACAGTCAATAGATCTTTTTTGTAATTGCCGAAGATATTGGCGTTTTGATTTTTTAGGATAATGTTACTCGATGTTTTTTAATCAATATAAAATATGAAAATTGCGTTTTAATAAATGATTTTATTTCGAGTATTGATTTTGAAGACTTCATTGTGAACTTTAATAGCCTTGTTTTGAACCTATAATCATGATTTTAGAAATAGTTGTGTTGAGTAATATCAGAAAGCTGTCTTTATATTTGTTCGAAAGAAAAACATCAAGTAAAAATATGGTTCTTCTTTTTTAAAATAAACTGAAAACGAATTTCTTATCCTCTATTTAGAAAGATTATGATAGAATGTCGTTGAAATATTATTTTTTCATGCTACCTTTGTGGCAAAAGTGAATTTATTTATTCAAAATGAGCAAATACAAGTTTTTTATTATAGCGGTTTGTACATTTCTTGCAGTTTCCTGTGGGCAAAAGAAAACAGGTGAAGACAAGGACTACTATGATGTAAATATTGCTGTTGACGAAACATTTCGGCCTATTATAGAGGAAGAAATGCATGTTTTTAATGCAAAATTTCCGGAGGCAGTATTGAAAGCTCACTATATGCCTGAAACGGATGCCATCAATATGCTTTTAAAGGATAGTGTGCGGATGGTCGTTGCAACTCGTCCTCTCAGTAAAAAGGAAACAGAGGCTATGCTCAATGTTTATAAACTGGTAGCCCGCTATCAACCTCTTGCCTATGATGCAGTTGCATTGATTGTGAATCCGGCAAACGTGGATACACTAATATCTGTTCCTGAGTTGAGAAAAATTATGTTGGGACAGATTACGCGTTGGGAGCAACTGCAACATGCTAAAAAGAAAGGAAAAATTGAAGTGGTTTTTGATAACTCCAATTCAAGCTGTGTACGATACGTGCGTGATTCCATTTGTAATGGAGCTGAACTGAAAGGAAACATGAAGAGTGGGAAAACCAATAAAGATGTAATTAATTATGTTGCGCAGACTAAAGATGCCATGGGCATCATTGGTGTGGACTGGCTTCGAAATCCCAAAGATACGAGTAACTTAACGTTTGATCCGCGAATCCGAGTGATGAGTGTTAGTCGTTCCAGTGTGACGGAGTCGGGAAATAGTTTTCAACCAGTGCAATATTATATTGCAACGGGAGATTATCCTCTGACACGCTGCATTTATATGATAACTACAGATCCGCGAACAAGATCGATGGGACTTAATTTCTATTACTACGTAAGTGACCAGGATGGTCAATTGATTATCACAAAATCTTCACAGTTGCTGCCTTATATGCCGGTGCAGGTTAAGGTGGTTGATTCTGACCAATAAGGGTTGTATTTATTTTGAAACAATAATATTTAATTTATAATGAAAAAGAAAAGAATTCTATCTCTAGCTGCCGGGCTTCTCTTGATGTGCAGCTCAAATTTTGCCTTTGGACAGGCTGCTACCGATGTTCCTCAGCTGTCTGCTGATGAACAACAAGATGCTCAAACTCTTCTTAATGCTGTTGTAGGGAACAATGCTGGGGAGGTTCAGAATCAAACAAAGGGAATTATAAAAAAGTACAAGAAAGATGAAAATGCCCTGAATGCTATTGGATACTTCTTTTTTAAGAATAAACAGTATGACGAGTCTGCTTTCTTTGCGAAAGCAGCCTACGAACGTAATAACAAGTCTTTGCCAGCCATTTTGCTTGAAGGTGATTCCTATTATGAACAGAAGAAGTTTGGAGATGCCGTTCAAAAATATGAAGAGGCCATTTACAATAATCCTGAGGATAAACGAGCTTATTTTAAACGTGTGAGTGTGTACAAGTTTATTAATCCCCAGTTGGCATTGGAAACGATGGAAACTATTAAAAAGAAATATCCTGATGATCCGGCTATTGACAAAACAATGGCTTCTATCTATTACCATTTGAATGATACAGCAAAGGCTAATGTAAGCTATAAAACTTATTTTAAGGCTGTTAAATATGAAGAAGATTTGGATGCTGCCAAAGAATTTGCGATTGTCATGTTCTTGAATAAAGATTATACCGAATCTTACAATATTGTAAACAATATTATTAGTCAGGACCCTAAAGAAATCAGTTTGAATCGTATGAAGTTCTACGACTTGATAGAAATGGGCAAATATCAGGATGCTGATGCTGCTTCGAAGAACTTTTTTGGACAGTATGTAGATACACTTTATAATTTTAGCGACTACAAATATATGGGAAAACTTCAAGCAGAATTGAAGAATATTGATGGTGCTGTGGCTGCTTATAAGAAAGCTTCCGATCTGGCTCCAGAAGATAAAAAAGCTTCTTTATTGAAAGATTTGAGTTTAGCATATGAAACAGTAGGAAAATATGATGATGCGGCAGCTGCTTATCAAAAATTTATTGATTTAGCTGCACCAGGAAGTCTAGTTGAAACATACAATAAGGGACGTATTTTCTATAAAGCGTTGGCCGATTCCACAATTACGGTAGACCAGAAGAAACATTATATTGAAGCTGGCGATGCTCTGTTTAAGGAAGTGGCCGCAAAAGATAGTAGTTATCTGGGACCTTTCTGGAGTGCCCGTATCAATTCTGCTCTTGATCCTGACAATCCAAATGAAATAGCAATGCAACAGTATAGTCAGGCTTTTAAACGTTTGGAAAGTAAGGATGGTAGCTATAATTCACGTCGTGTTGAGTGCTTGCGCTATATGACCTTCTATTATTTTAAAAAGGATGATTTAGCTAATTGTGTTGCCTATGCCGACAAAGTTCTGGCACTTTCTCCAGATGATTCATTGGCTAAGCAGATTAAAGCAGCAGCTGCTCAATTAAAGAAGAAATAAAGTTTGAGATTATAGTTAATTAAATGAAAAGGTGCTGATTTTCCAGCACCTTTTCATTTTGAAAAAAACGCTAACTTTGCTCGTCTAAGATTTTCTTTACATTGTTTTCTACGTCAAAAAGCTTCTTCTTGCAAAAGGCAAGCAATTCTTTGGCCTCTTTCAGTAAGTCGCAAAGTTTGTCAATGTCCTGATTGTTTTCTTCAATTTGATGTACAATTTCTTCTAAGCGCTTTTGAGCCTTGTCATAAGTGAGTTGTTCTTTCTTCATATGTTGGAATGATTTTTATAGACCATACTTGTGATTTTCCCGTGAGCCAAAATTGTCTCCAGTTTATCGCCCGGTTTAACTTCGGAAGCATTTGTTACTGCTTTCCCATTTTTTAGAGTCAGGCTGTAGCCTGCTTCTAAAATTCGTTTGGGATCAGAGATTTTTATTTTTGCCTCTATTAGTTGTAATAAGTTTTTTTGTTCTGATAATTGAAACTGAAGTAAATTAGTTAGATGTTCTTGTTGATTTTGGATTTTGAACTTGTTCATGTTGATCTTGTCCAAAATAATTTGGCAAACATGTTTAAAAATTAAATTTAGTTTGTTTTGTGTCTCCGTACTGAAATTTTTGAAAAAGAATTCCAATCTCCAAGAAATGTCATCGAACAGTTTTTTTTCTGCTTGTATTCTTTCTGTTGTAGCTGATTGAATTTTGTATTGTAAGTTGTCGAGGATTGTGGCTGTATTTGTCATTTGTGAAATGAGAAAGTCGCCAACAGCCGTGGGTGTTTTTAAATGAGTGTGGGCAACCAAATCTAAGATGGTCAAGTCTCGTTGGTGACCTATACCGGTCAAAATAGGAAGAGGAAATTGTGCACAACTGTTTGCGAGTTCGTAAGTTTCAAAACCACTAAAATCACTAACAGCGCCACCGCCTCTGATAATAACAACAACATCCCAAAGCTCCATTTCATTGGCAATTTTGTCGAGAGCGCTGATGATAGTTTTTTCAGTATCGTTACCTTGCATAGCTGCAGGGAAAAGTTTATATGCGAAGTGAAAACCCTTTGGATTGGTGTCCAATTGGTGACAAAAATCTCCATATCCTGCGGCTGTCTGAGATGAAATAATAGCAATTCGCTGTAATAAAGGAGGTAGAGATAATTCTTTCTGTAATTCGGCAACACCTTCTCTTTCAAGTCTGTCAAAAATCTTTTTTCTACGAAGTGCCATATCTCCTAATGTATATGTGGAGTCGATGTCTGTAATTATCAACGAATAACCGTAGATTTCACTAAATGTTGGTTTTACTTCCAGCAATACTTCAAGTCCTGCACGAAACGGTTGCCCAGTGGTTTCCTCAAAATCCATTTTGAGTAGGGGATAGATATCTGACAAAATCACTGCGCGTGCTTTAGCAATAGGCGTTATCGAGTGATCGATTTTTTGAATGAGTTCTATAAAGCAGTGTCCTTTGGCAGAGAGTCTCATTTCGCTTATTTCGGCTTTTATCTTGTATGTATTCGACATGTTGATTTCAACCAGTTCACGAACTAGTGAATTGAGTTCATATAAAGTCATTGCTTCTTTTTCTGCCATTTTTTTAAAAATAATAGGTGAAACTATTTTATCGTAAAGTTACTTAAAGGTGAGTAGATGTGGAACTCTTCGGATGTTTTATTCGATAAAAAATCCACATTTCATTATGAAATGTGGATTTTTTCTTTCTGCTTGAGTGGTGCCACCCTGAATTGAACAGGGGACACACGGATTTTCAGTCCGATGCTCTACCAACTGAGCTATGGCACCATTTTGCTTTTTGCTACTGCAAAAGTAGCATTTCTTTTTCTATTAGCCAAGTTTTGCCGTATTTTTCTTTTTATAGAATTGTTTTTCAGAAAAAAGATGTAACTTTGCACCAACAAAACGGAAAGTAGCGCAGTTGGTAGCGCACTACGTTCGGGACGTAGGGGTCGGGCGTTCGAATCGCCTCTTTCCGACTTTGTATAAGCCCTGTGTTAAAATTTTAGCACAGGGCTTTTGATTTTTTTTAATAATCAGAGTCATTGAAAATAAAAAAGGGCTCAGTAGAAAATTAATGGGGATAAGCAAAAAGATTAGCAAGTCTGAAGAGAAAGAACTTAGTATCAGCTACACCTCTGAGGTTTGCTCTGAAGAGTTTGATTTTAGCATTGAAAGACTCAGCCAT
>Ga0183100_1000400_pt1 | contig 37789 bp, 34 predicted proteins | sample Biomet2_FD_127789 | JGI IMG/M metagenome (GOLD analysis project Ga0183100, IMG submission 127789) | Microbial communities from bioreactor (seeded with anoxic lake sediment) at LBNL, California, USA - Biofuel metagenome 2 | ecosystem: Engineered > Bioreactor > Anaerobic > Unclassified ... | reverse complement strand
GAAAAATCTTTATAAAATATAAATGATAAATAGAGCATCAAAACCTGTTATAAAAAGAAAAAGTCAACAACTATTTAGAAAAATTTCTAAATAGTTGTTGACTTTTTCTATGCCGTGTGTTATCTTCTATTTGGAAATATTTCTAAATAGAAGGAGATGATGATTTGGGATTTCCTGAAACATTTAAGGCTCTATCCGATCCAATTAGGCGTGAAATATTGGTTATGCTAAAAGAGGGGAAAATGTCAGCGGGAGACATAGGGCAGAAGTTTGATATGGCAGGTGCTACTATTTCCTATCATTTGTCCCAATTAAAAAAGGCTAGGCTTATCGTTGAAACAAAGTACAAGAATTTTATTTATTATGAAATCAATGTATCCGTTTTTGAAGAAATGATGCTTTGGTTTTCACAGTTTGGAGGTAATAACGATGAAAATGAAAAAAGATAGAATGTTAATGATTACGACGATTGTTTGTCTTCTTCCTATGATACTTTCGTTAGTCATGTATAAGGACTTGCCAAAAGAAGTTGCTATCCATTGGAATGAGGCAGGTGTGCCAAATAACTATGCACCCAAATGGGTTGCAGCGTTTGGTTTGCCAATTTTTATGGCAGCCATTAATATTTTCACGCATTTTATGCTGAATAATGATCCTAAAAAAGCAAATGCCGCTCCCGTTATAAAATTAATCAGTAAATGGATCATACCCATTATGACTGTGATTCTAGTTCCGCTAACTTTATTTATATCCGTAGGACATAATATTCCAGTTCATATCGTAACCCCAGCCATTTTAGGTGTGATTGTCGTTGCTTTTGGAAATTATTTGCCTAAATGCAAACAGAATTATACGGTCGGTATAAAAGTGCCATGGACACTTAATAGTGAGGAAAACTGGAATAAGACGCATCATATGGCCGGGTATTTATGGATGATCGGTGGTATTTGTATCATCATGAGTAGCCTGACGAAATTATACGCTTTATTCATAACACTTGGAATTATTGGCGTTATTTCTATCATACCAATTGTTTATTCCTATTTACTCTATAAAAAAGGAGTATAAGACACTATCTATCTGCAAGGAATATATGCCTTATAAAAAAGCAAAAACTTAAAAAATTTAAGAATTGATGGAGGCTTCGATATGGGAGAATTAGCAAAGCTACCGAATATAGGTGAAAAAGTAGAACAGCAACTGAATGCGGTCGGAATCGAAACATTTGAGCAATTAAAAGAAATGGGAAGCAGGCAAGCTTGGCTAAAAATTCTGGAAATAGATGATTCCGCTTGCATCCATCGGCTATGCGCTTTAGAAGGAGCCATCCAAGGGATAAAAAAGAGTGATTTGTCGCCTCAGAAGAAGGCGGAGTTAAAAGAATTCTAACATACTTTCAAGTGAATATGACACAAAAAGAAAGCGGTGAACTTTCGGATTTTTATCATACCTTTGCGGTTTTTCGTATGAAAGACGGCGTAGCTACAACATGGACAATGACCGATAACTTTGGACCGAAAACGCATATTTCTTTGGGAAAGTAAATTTCACATAATCATCATGAGGAGCCGATTGGCTCCTTTTTTATTTAATTTTTCTCTTCTTCAGATAAAAGCATTCATGGTGAGTTGTTCACAGTGAGTGCTTTTTCTTATGGAAAAAACAGCATTTCTATAAGAAGATCTTAAGGATTACATAAGAGAGTATTAAAAAAGGTTTTTTAGGTATTTGGTAGAATGAGAATATACCAGCCAGTAACTGTTCCGCGCGGAACAGTTCATAGATAGGCTTAATAAAAAGGAAAGAAGAGAGTTAGTGAATGAACATAGATGATTTAAAACCAAATGAGAACAAGGAACTTACAATTGAAACGGATTGTGGCACTTATGCGCGTTATCCCGTTAAAACACATGTCATCATGAAAGGGGACAAGCTAGAGGATGTTTTCACAGAATATGTAGACCCATATCTGGCACCCGGCGACATGATTTTTATGAGTGAAAAGATCGTTGCGATCAGTCAAGGGCGAGCATTCCCTATCGATGAGATTAAGGTCTCACGGCTTGCTAATTTTCTATACAAATTTGTCTATAAGTCGCCATTTGGAATCGGTCTTGGTAGCCCGTGGACAATGGAGCTTGCCATTCGCGACGTTGGACGTCCACTTATTTTATTTGCTGCTTTTTGTTCCGTGATAACCAAACCATTTGGCATAAGGGGGGCGTTTTATAAAATAGTTGGTACAAAGGCTCGCGCGATTGATGGGCCGTGTGACTGCACCATTCCGCCGTATAACAAATATGCGAAACTGGCACCCGAAAATCCAAGTGAAGTTGCCAAAATGCTCTATGGCAAAAGGGAGCATGAAGTCATCATCATCGATTCAAATGACCTGTCTTGCGAAATACTAGGTAAATCGAGCGCTAAACTTGATAATCATTTATTAAAACAAATATTTGCAGACAATCCTCTTGGGCAATGTTCTGAGCAAACCCCGATTGCTATCGTCAGAAAGATTTGCGAAGATTGAATGGGATATAATAGAGATGTATAGGGGTGCCAATCGGCTCTTTTTTTGTGTTTTTAACCGTAATGCAACATGACGATGCAAAAAAGTATTGCCACAAAAATTTCTGTTTGATATAATGTCATAAAACAGAGAGTTTTTAAATCTCATAAAAGTGTTTGGGGTAGGGAAAAAATGAAGCATAAAAAACAAGTGATTTCTTTTTGTATAATCGTTCTGATAATTGGTGTCATAAGTCTTTGTATGTTTGCCTTTGCTAATAAAGGTAGCGAAGATAAAATTCCGCTTATAAACGGCGTTCTCGATTTGAAGGATTGGCACGATCAGGATCATAAAGTTATTCCGTTAACGGGTAGTTGGGAGTTTTACTGGAACAGGTTTGTTACTTTTGCTGATCTCCAAAACGGCACAGAACCTGATCTTTTCCACAATATGCCGGAAGTTTGGAATCGGTATGAAGTGAACGGAAAAAGCCTCCCCGGTTTTGGATATGGTACATACAGGCTTAAAGTGACGGGTGCTATTAAAGGCAAACCGCTGTCTTTATCGATTCCAACTTTTTCTACGGCGTATCGGCTTTATATTAATGAGAAACTCTTGGCATCAAATGGAACGGTTTCAAAGGACAAAACCGGTAGCAAACCGGAATATAAGCCAAAGCAGGTTGTGTTTACTCCAACAGATGAGGATTTCGACATTATCATACAAGTTTCTAATTTTACGTATGCACGCGGCGGCATGTGGTATACGCTATATCTGGGTACGCCAGAGAAAATCATGAGTATGAAAGAAAATATCCTCTGCCGTGACTTGTTTTTTTTAGGAAGCTTTTTCGTGATGGCTTTTGCCTATATTTCTATCTTCCTTTTGCGCAGACAGGAAAAAGGTCATTTGTATTTTGCCATTCTTTGTGTTTTGTCTGCAATTCGAATGTTGCTCCATGGAAGCTATTTTATCAATACTATTTTTCCTTTCATAGGATTTTGGGGCATCATACGGTTGGATTATTACGTCATGTATTGGTTCCCGGTCATTTTAGGGCTTCTACTAAGGGAAATGTTTAAAGAAGAAATCAGTAAGAAACCTTTGATGATTTTTATCATGTATGCTCTATTTATGACGATCCTTACGACTCTGACCCCCATCTCGTTTTTTACAAGATTTGTCTATGTGGCGGAGCTTGGGATGTTTCTTATTGCGCTCTACCTATTTGTGAAAATGCTTGTAGCCATTTGGCGCAGACGAACAAATTCTGTCATCATATTTGTCGGCTGTGTTATCATTTTGGCTGCGGTGACCTATGATACCATGTTCCAAAATAGCATGATAGCGGGCGGACTTTGCGAGCTGACCCCTGTAGGATTCTTTATGATACTAATTTTGGAGGCATTCGTATTGGCGCGGAGTTTTACAAAAGCGATTCACAAGAAAGAAGAAGTGCTGGCAGAATTAATTGATTCCTTAGAAAGAGAGCGGAAGTCGGAATTAAAGTTCTTTAAATCACAAATACGCCCGCATTTTATTTACAATTCCTTAAATACGATTATTTCTATTTCGCGCAAGGATTTACCGCGTTCACAGAAATTGTTGATTCAATTCAGTAACTATTTACGTGGATTTTTTGACTTCAAGACTCTTGATGATATGGTGCCTATTGAAAGCGAAGTCGAGTTCATACGCTCCTATGTCACTCTTGAGCAGGCTCGTTTTTGTGAAAAACTACATGTCGAATATGAAATAGAGGATAGTGGGCTTATGGTGCCGCCACTCATTTTGCAGCCACTTGTTGAAAATGCCATTGTTCACGGCATACGTCATAATCCAGACGGGGGCAACATCCTTGTCTATGTAAAAAACTGCAGTAAATTCGCCCGAATTGGTGTGAAAGACGATGGTGAGGGCATCGCTCCTGAAAGGATTGAAAAGCTGATTAATGGAGAAGAAATCAGCAGAAGTGTCGGAATTTTTAATATTTCGAATCGTTTAAATAAGCTTTATGGGACATCCCTCCATATTGAAAATTTGGATAGTGGTGGTCTTGATGTGTATATGGAACTACCACTTTGTTAAAATGTTTTTTAAACCCCATACAATCTATAAATTTAGATAGTATACTATTTTTATGAGGCGGTTTAATGTGTCTACCGTATCCGCGGTTTTTTACTTCATGTAATTTCAGCAGGCTAAAGTGTATATTTATTTCTATTAATTTTCACGCAATGTTCACATCTTTAACTTTTTTTGGACACAATGGAATGTTAAATTTATATTGTAATCAAAACAAACCAAATTGACTAAAAAAAGAAAGAAGAGTGGTTATTGTGAAGAAAAATTTAAGAAACATGGCTCTCATTGGTCTAACAATTGGTACATTGACATTAGGAAGTAGTTTTTCTGTTTCTGCGGCAGGTACCGATACTACTTCATCCAAAAGTGCCGTTAAGACTTCCCAAAATGGAAAAGGTAATCGTGGGCAAGATAAAAATCGAGGAAATGACAAAGGACAACGAGGCAAGATTGATACAGCCAGTTTAGTAACTAGTGGTGTTATCGATCAAACCACGGCGGATGCTATCACAGCTTATCAGGCGACACAAGAAACCGCACAAAAAGCTGAAATGGAAAAAGTAAAAGCGATGACCGATACGGAGAAAAAAGCTTATTTTGAGAGCAAAAAGAGCGAAACAAAAACAAGTTTGTTAGATCAATTAGTGAGCGAAAGCATCATTACCCAGACCCAGGCCGATGCCATCAAAGCGGCGCAGCCTCAAAAAGATGATAATAACGAAAACAGAGGACAACGAGGCAAGATTGATACAGCTAGTTTAGTAACCAGTGGCGTTATCGATCAAACGACAGCAGATGCGATTACAGCTTATCAGGCGACACAAGCAACCACCCAAAAAGCTGAAATGGAAAAAGTAAAAGCGATGACCGACACGGAGAGGGAAACATATTTTGAAAGCAAAAAGAGCGAAACAAAAACAAGCTTGTTAGATCAATTGGTGAGCGGAAGCATTATTACCCAAACCCAGGCCAATGCAATTAAAGCGGCGCAGCCTCAAAAAAACGATAATGACGAAAACAGAGGACAACGAGGCAAGATTGATACAGCTAGTTTAGTAACCAGTGGCGTTATCGATCAAACGACAGCAGATGCGATTACAGCTTATCAGGCGACACAAGAAACCACCCAAAAAGCTGAAATGGAAAAAGTAAAAGCGATGACCGATACGGAGAGAGAAGCTTATTTTGAGAGCAAAAAGAGCGAAACAAAAACAAGCTTGTTAGATCAATTGGTGAGCGAAAGCATCATTACACAAACACAGGCCGATGCAATCAAAGCTGCTTTCACTAGGAATTCAGACAAATAATATATCAAAAACCATTTTGGGGACTTTTAAGTTAAAAAATAGAACAATTTAAAAGCAAAGTCGCTTAAGAAATTTTTAAGCGACTTTGTTATTTTGCACATTATATTATTTTTCTTATCTTTCCAATTGTAAATATGATGATCGGTATAATAAATTCTAATACAATGCTTCCAGCCGGCAAAATAAAACTCGAAAGTGTTTCCATCTCAAATCGATTTTTAAAGAAAATGAGCGAACCAATTCCTGCAAACAACAATACTGGACTAAGCATTGATCTTGTGCCTGAAAGGTTGAAAAGCGATTTTAAAATTGAAGTTGACATGATTGTGAAAATCGAGATGATGATAAAATCGGATATAATCCATAAGGCAAGTATAATCGACTCTATATGACCAATTGTTCCAGCAATTGTTATGTTTTTAACAACCATAAAAAATGGCAATCCCACATGGCCTGTTAGGATAGAACCAAGTGAACCAATGGTCATGATAAGGAGCAAGGTACATGTGATAAATAAGGCGCCTAGCATTCGAAAGCTAAATCTTTTGATATGCTCCTTATTGCTGATTTTATCACCAAAAAAGAAAATATATAGGAAAAATCCCCATACAGAAATAATAGCAAAACTGGATTTACAGGCAGGCCATGCATCTTTATAACTTACTTTCATGAGATAACTATATTTTATTTGTGGCAAGGTAAAAACAAACGAGAGCACGAAAACAAGTATAAATATAATAAAGAAAATTTCATTCGCTCTAGCAATCGTTCCTAAACCACATTTTGTTGCAAAAAATACTAAGCAAAGCATGACGATAATCAAATAAGGATGTGAAATATTTGGCATCATGGAAGATAGAAGCCGTTCGCTATAATAGCGAATGTATAAAGACAGTAACACTAAAACCCATATTAGATAGAGAGAAATGACAATTTTCCCAACAATTTTGCCTAAAATATTACAGTAGACATCGGAAAGATTCACGCCTTTGTTTTTTTTGAAAAAAGCATTAATGATATAAATAAGGATGATGATAGGAACAGCTGCTACAATGGGAGCTAACCATCCTGCTTTCCCACTTGTTCTGGCAGCCATCTGTGGGAAAAGACGTATCGTCGGTGACAGGGATGCCATAAAGAACAAAATGACAACTTGGCGAATGGTTGTTTTATCTTTCGATACAATCACGAATTATCCCTCCTCTTACATTAGATTTAAAAAAATACCTGCAATGCTGAAACGAATATTACTTAAAAAGAAAAACACCCCGAAAGCGGCAACGAAAATCATGCTTCCCAAAAAAACAAACATATCTTTAGTTTGACCTTTATCATATAGGTTTTTAGACTCAACTATACTAAGTCCTATAACTAAAATTAAATAGGCATAAATCATTTGTGTTCCTCCTCAAAAACTCCATTCGGCTCTCTGATGCTATACGTTCTATTGATTTTTGATTCAACTTCAACGTTAATTGGAAGAGTAGGAAAAATCTCTTTCCACTTGTTCTCATAGTCATCCCATTTGACTGGATGACTTGTTTCAAATGATTCAGCAATATCTACAAAATCCGTGTTTTTTTCCTGTGCGAATGCAATGACTTTCTTAATTTCGTTTTTGACTACTTTTGATTGTTCGTTGGTTATGAAATCCAGATCTTTATCAGTAAATATATTCGATGTCGAATGAACCTCGTCTATATTTGAAGTAAATACAACTTTTACATCAATTCTTTTTAGTTTGCCTTTCTCAAAATAGGGGCTAATTTTAGTACCGCTATTAATAATTTCCAAACCGACTACCTTTTTATGGGAATCTTTTACCTCTATAACGCCAGTTTTAACTTGATTTAATAAAAAGTTTTCTCCTATGGTCATTTTTTTATCTAAGAAATCAACTAATTTTAGGTTGTTAAAGACGGCATATCCATTTAGATCAATAGATTTTTGCCCCGGATTTCCTCCGTCTTTCGGTTTTAAGTAAAGAACAGGAACCACTGAAGAACCGTTTTTATTATTCGTGGATTCCATAAATTCTAAGAGTGTCAATTTCTTGGGTCCTGTTACTAAAATTGAGTTGTCTCCAATCCCATTTAGCAGATCTGGCATAAATGGACCGTTCATGCTACCTTTTCGTATAAATTCTTCGGCAGTTGTCTTTTTAATAATATAGATACTAGAACTTCCACGTGTTTCATGATCACGGGCCAAAAAGTCAATATATTTTCCAATGCCGCGTCTGGCTGCTTTCTCACTAATTAGATAGTAATCAGCATGTCCCCAAAACATTTGTTTGTCTGAAGAGGTTTGCAGGGAACGCTCCGCTTCAAATAGTGTTGCTGCTGAACCGGATACTATTTCACTTTCTGGCGGCTGCTCTCCTCCACTAGATTGATTGCTTTGTCCTTGACTTGATGGTGACTGCTTTTTGGAAAGTATCGTTAAACGAATATTATTTGGTTGTTTCGGATCAATATCCACTCCAACTATTCTGACCATATCTAGTTTGTTTATTTCATTCATATTAGGTGTTATAGAAGCACAACCGGAGAGTGATACAATAATCATCACGATGACTAAAAATAAAGTTGCTTTTTTGAACAAGTATACCCCTCCTATTTTTGTTTTTGTCTATTGACAGATTTAAGATTCTTAGGTCGTTTTTTCATTAGCCACAGAGGAAGCCGAAAAATGGTGTCTGTTGCTATATCTACATCCTCATTTGCGGAGTAGGGGGAAAGGTAAGGGACTCCAAAGGTTTCCATAGAGGCCAAATGGATGGTTAATACAACAAGCCCAACTGTCAGACCAAAAAGTCCTGATATGGAAGCAAATATGGTAAGAATAAAACGCCATAAGCGGAGTGCATTAGCAAAATCCTGATTTGGCATGGTAAAACCGGAAATAACGGTTATGGCAACAACAATAACAACACCAGGCGAAACCATTTTCGCTTCAACAGCTGCTTGTCCAACAACTAATGCACCGACGATGGATACCGCTTGTCCTATGGATTTAGGAAGCCTGATGCCCGCTTCCAGCAAAACTTCAAATGCTAAAAGCATGATGATAACTTCAACAAAGGTTGGAAATGGAACTCCTTGTTTACTCGATATGATGGCAAGTGCGAGGTCTGTGGGTATCATTTCCTGATGAAACGATGCAACCGCAATGTAAAACCCAGGTAGAAAAAGCGTCATGATAATGGATAGATAGCGAATAAAGCTAATCATAGAGGCAACCAAAAAATTCTTTGAATAATCCTCAGGGGCTTTTAGAAATTGGCTAATAGCAGCAGGCGCGACAAATGCAGTCGGCAGGCCGTCAATTAAAATGCCTACTCTGCCATCTAAAAGATTCATACAAAATTTGTCGGGTCTTTCTGTATAGAGAATTTGTGGAAAGGCAGATGTCCGATTATCGGTAATATATTCTTCGATAGAAGCGCTCGTTAAAACGGCATCAATATCAATTTTTTGAAGCCTTTTTTCTATCTCATTAATGATTGATTTACTGGCGATGCCATCAATATAACAAATGGCGACTGGCGTCACGGTTTGCTGACCAACAACCATTTGTTTAATGCGTAAGTTTTGTGTTCGAATCTTTCGTCTGACTAAGGCCGTGTTAACACGAATGACTTCAATAAACGAATCTTTTGAACCTTTGATAACATTTTCATCGGTAGGCTCTGAAACGCTACGCATTTGAAAACCTTTTGTGTCAAAGGTCATTGCTATTTTTTCTTTATCAAAGATTAAAGCGACTGATCCATTCAAAATATCATTTATCGTATCATCAACTTCATCTCTAGTCAGTACAGACGTTGTATAAAGTGCACCGTGTTTAATGAGATCGATTATTTCTTGACCGCTTTTTGCTTCTTTGAGCGCGGATTCTTGTTGAAGCGGTTTCAGAATATCATCACTTACCAATTTGCTGTTAATCATTCCATCAACAAAACAGAGCGTTACTTTCAAATCTTTATCTTCATTTACATAAAGCTCTCGAATTATAATATCACTACTATCGCAGAGAAGTTTTTCGACATTTTCTCCTGTCAGAGTGACATTTTCATTTTCAGGTTTTTCCTCATATAAAATATCTTGACCTTTTTTATTTTTCTTCCAGAATTTTAGCATTTGTTTACTCTCCTTTTGGGAAATAGTACATTCTTAATATATCATTGGCAGATTCTCTAATTTAATTCATGAAGTTATTTAAAAAATCCATGATGACGAAAATCATCATGGATGAGCAAATTCTTGCTTCAGATTTATGTATTGTTTTTGGAGTCGGCGGAAGTAGAGTCAGTAGAATTAGAATCCGTGCAGGATTGCTTTTTTTGATTACAACAGTCTTCAATGATTCCTCGCTGGGTTGAAATAGTACCCAACGTATCACTAATTTGAAGAAATATAGCGGCTATTATATCAACTTCCGATGTGGGGCGCCCATCGGCTATAGCAATAGCAATACCGGCTACTAATGCGGCTAATTCATCAGGACAAATACAAATCATAATTAACACTCCCCTCAAACTTTATTATATGAGGAAAGAAGAGGAGTTGTTAATAGTCCCTTGCGTGAAAAGTATCCGTATTCTCATTGTACGCATATGCTAAGAAAAAGGAGGTTATTTGTATGGATAATACTTATGGTAACACAATAAAATTTGCTAAGTTAATTGAACAATATAGCCCTAAGGCTATAGCGGAAGTCAAAGGAGCGCCTGCGTATCCCCGTATTGATGGAATTGTCTATTTTTATGAAACGCCAATCGGTGTGATTGTATCGACCGAAGTATCGGGGTTGCCTTATGAAAATGGAATCTGCAAAGATGCTATATTTGCTTTCCACATTCATGACGGAAAAAGTTGCAGCGGAAATGTTTCCGATCCTTTTGCAAATTCAGGAAGTCACTATAATCCGAACAACTGCCCACATCCAAAGCACGCAGGAGATTTGCCCCCACTATTCGGCAATCGTGGATATGCGTGGAGCGCCGTATTTACCAATCGATTCACAATTAATGAAATTTTGGGGAAAACGGTAATCATTCATAAGATGCCCGATGATTTTACGACCCAACCATCAGGCGGTGCGGGAGAAAAAATTGCTTGCGGAGTCATCCGCCTCAAAGGATAGCAGACACTGAAGCCTTTTAGATTGTTGCCTAAAAAACGCGCCTGAATCACATATCTGGCGCGTTTTTTGTAAGCAAAAAATAGGGGTATAGGGCTCTTTCTTATGAACTTTACCACATGAGAGAATATGAAAATTTTTTCTCTATAACCATGGGTTTAATTGCATTTGAATTGTCGCTACCCATCATGTTAATATATAGGTGGTATATGTAAACAAATTTAATATGTTAGGGGGCATTATGTGGTAAAGAAAATTTCGTCTGCACTCTTAATAACCTTCATCCTATTTGCAATGGGACCAGTATTAAATCTGCAGGCAGCAACCGAGACATCTGGGGCGGGTATTGTTAGTGTTTCTTCCGGATCGCTGAACGTCAGAGCATCCGCAAGTTCTAACGGGGCAATACTGACTACTCTATCAAAAGGTTCATACGTGACACTGATTTCACGCAGTGGCGATTGGTGGAAAGTAGAATACGCTGCAGGTAAGTATGGATACGTAAGTAGCAGTCTTATCACGCAGTTTGTGGGGGAAATCACGGCTACGGTTAATATTACGTCCGGATACGTCAACGTCAGATCCGGCGCGAGCTCGTCTTATCCGGTCATTTCAACTTTGTATGATGGACAGGTAGTTATCGTTCTTGCAGAAAGCTATGGATGGAGCAAAATCCTCTATAATGGTACAAAAATTGGGTATGCAAGTTCGCAATTCATGAAGTCAAGTAATAAAATGACTTGGCCTGTTCCGGCTAGTTCACGAATCACTCAATACTTTAGTAGCACCCATTTAGGTATGGATATTGGAGCCTCAACACCAGGAGTTACAGGAGACAAAGTCGTATCTGCTTCAAATGGAACCGTGGTATATTCCGGTTGGCTGAATGGCTATGGTTATGTGGCTTATATCAATACATACTACAATGGGCAGTATGTTCAGTTACGTTACGGTCACATGAAGAGTGCTCCTTATGTTAGTGCAGGTTCCACAGTAAGCGCTGGGCAAACTATTGGCGCTATGGGAAACACGGGAACTTCCACTTCGGCTCATTTGCATTTTGAGGTAAGAGTGAGACACGCAAGTAGCGATTGTATCGCAAACGCTGATAGTACGGCAGTAAATCCGATAAACTATGTATCCTATTAATTGTAGGATTCTGGCAGAACGTGAAGCATATAAAAAACACGCCTAATATTAGACGTGTTTTTTTTGTATAAAAGTTAAGTAATTTTTAATAAAAAACTTTAAAGGAAAATTAAAACTTTTTTTCAAAATATTTGTCTAATTAATGAAAACATAAAAAATATATGGATATGCAACATATGTTTAAATCAAATTAGAGGGGTATAAATTATGAAAAAAATTTTAATTAGTACTGTATGCGTCGTTTCTATTTTATCTATGTCCACTTTGGCATTTGCTGCACCAATCAGTAAACCAGTTCCTATTGAAGCTCAGCAGAAATCAGTAGAATCCTATGCAATTGAAATAAATGGTGCAAAATTAGATTTGGGTTCGTTAAAGATTTACAAGATGAATAATACGATTATAGTTCCATTGAGAAAAACTGCAGAAGCATTAGGTTTTAAGGTGATTTGGAATGATCAGGATAAATCTACAGAACTAGATAATGACGTTGTTAAAACCAATTTAGTCATTAGCGAAGATTCATATTATATGTGTAGTAGTAAAGCAATAGGCATGTCGGCACCAACCAGTTTAGGGGTTGCGCCTATCATAATAGGCGATACGATGTATGTGCCTGTTAAACTATACAATATACTATATTGTAATGAAAATACAGTAGTAATGAAGGATAATACTATTACTATAAATACGGATGGCAAGAAAGATGTGGTTGATGATAAAAATGTTTCGACTAGCATTCCATGTCCTTTTACAGAGTATAAATCAATTGCTGACGTGCAAGCTGTATCCGATTTTAAAATTAAAACGCCTAACTCATTACCTGATAATTATAAACTAAACACTTCCATAATGTTTAATGATAAATCATTGGTTGAATTTATTTATAGTGATGGTAAAGATGGTAAAATTGTTTATAGAATGGGAAAAGGCAATAGCGATATAAGCGGGGATTACAATGTATATACTAAAAAAAGTCAGAAAACAATCAAAAATGCTCAAGTAACTATCCAAGGAGACAATGATAAAGTTAAATTAGCAACTTGGAGTATGGATAGTATGAGCTATTCAATTTCTTTCAGCACTAGTGTTGATTACAATACTCTTGAAAAAACAATAAATAGTATAGAATAATTTAGAAAAAACGAGACGAGATGAATCCATGGTATTCTAGCCTAATTCTCGCTAGCAACGGAAAAGATTTATTTTTTGAGGTGATTTTATGGGTTGTACAATCCATGGCAAAAGCTATAGTTATGTTTCGGATTATAAAGATAACGACATCCTGCGTTTTGGATTAAATGAATTGACAAGAAAAACGTATGGGTTCGATTTTGAAAACTGGTATCAAGACGGATACTGGGGCAACGGCTATATACCGCACTCTCTTTTAGATGGTGAAACCCTCGTCAGTAATGTTTCGGTTAACATCATGGATTTTCATGTGTTAGGAAAAAACAAACGATACATACAATTAGGCACCGTTATGACAGATGAAGCATATAGAAATAAGGGTCTAAGCCACTTTTTAATAGAAAAAGTCATTGAAGAGTGGGAGAGCAATTGTGATTTACTGTATTTGTTCGCAAACGGTAGCGTGACAAAATTTTATCCGAAGTTCGGCTTCATCCCGATGAATGAATATCAGTATTCTAAGCCAGTGACTGATACAAAGTCATCTTTTCATGCTACAAAGCTTGACATGTCAGTCGGTGAAAATAGACAATTGGTTATGGAAAAAGCTCAGAATACGATTCCTTTATCTAAAATTGCGATGCAGGACAATGTCTCGCTCATTATGTTTTACTTAACGTCTTTTATGGAAAGCAATGTTTATTACATTGAAGAGTTGGACGCGATTATTGTAGCGGAGTATGATGAAAATGTGCTGCATATACAGGACGTTTTTGCATGTAAGGATGTTTTTGAAGATGCAATTCATGCTATGACGACTGAAACTATTCAAAAACTTGTTTTGGGGTTTGCTCCCGAGAGTGACTCATCTTATCAAGTTGAACAATTGAGAGAAGAGAATACGACCCTTTTTGTCAGGGGAGACGATAGAAATATATTTAGAGATAATAAGGTAATGTTCCCTGTTTTATCTCACGCATAAATACAGACAATTGAGCGCAACATAAAAAAACAGCGGGCAATAAGCCCGCTGTTTTTTTATTTACCATGATAAATTATGAATCCAATTCTTTAAAAAGAGGGTTTCGTAAACATAACAGGCATCCTACAAAACCCGCTATTCCTGTTGCAAGAAATAAAAGCGCCATACCTGAACCTTTTCCTGTTCCCACTACTATCGAAAATAGCCCTTGAATAGGCGAGGCATGAAGCATAAAAGGCTCCAATAGATAATCTGACAAAAATCCGCCTAGGAAAAGCCCAACGGGGATGGTCATATACTGAAAGGTATCCCGAGCCGCGAATACGCGCCCCTGCATTTCAAGCGGGACTTTTGACCGCATAATGGTGGTAAGGTTTGCGTTTAAAAATGGCAGTGGCAAATATCCAATAAAGTCAGCAAGCACCCAAATTACTGCATTTCGTCCAATGGCTAATGGAATATTACAGAGCAAAAACGAAAGGCCGCATGAAAGAAAAATGACTTTTGTTTTGCTCTTAGCCGGTTTTGAAATCGTTACTAAAATACTACCAATTAACGTACCTAATCCAACCGCTGAAGTTACCATTCCAAGTATCGTTTGGTTTCCACCTGTTCGCGCTAATATCATAGCGGGCAAAACGCTATTTCCCTCGCCAGATATAAAGGCTATAAAGTTAATAAACGCGAAGAAAAGAATGATTTTCCAAATTGGTTCGTGTTCTCTTAAGAAACATAAGCCTTCCGTACAACCTTTGAAGAAAGATTCTTTCTTTTGGGTAACAGCTGCCTTTACAGTTGGTATTTTTATAAAAAATAGCAAGGTAACAAAGGCGATAGCAAACGTTACTAAATCAATGGTAAATACTATTGGAATCCCTGAAAATGAAAGTATTGCCGTAGCAAGTGCAGGCGTTAGAATCGTAATAATCGAACTGGAAAAACCTTGCAAGCCGCTCGCCCGCACATAGTGTTTTTTGGGGATAATGAGTGACTCTGCGACATAGGCGGCAGGGTTTTGAAACGCATTCATAAAACTCATAATGAAATTAATCACATATAAATGCCAAATTTGTAGGTTCCCTGTGCTGTATAGGATAAACATCGTCAGTGTCCCCAGCGCCGCAACAAAATCACTTAATAGCATGATTTTCTTTTTGTTCCATCTGTCAGCCAGCGTTCCCGCAGCAAAGCAAAATAGAATCGATGGTAAGTACGTAAAAAACGCAAGCAAGGTGATACTCGACGCCGTGCCTTGTTTTTGATAGACCCATATAATGAGCGCAAAATTGGTCATGGCTGTGCCAAGCGATGAAATCGACTGACTACTCCAAAGAATGAGGAAATTTCTGAGCTCATATAGTATATTAAATTTTTTCATGACTTTGCTCCTTAATTTTTATATTGAAATTAAGTCATGCAAAGTCTAATTTTGGACGGCAAATTTACCGCTCCATGCAGTTTCCGTCCTAATTTAGACCTTGCATGGAGCAAAAGCAATACAAAGTGGTGAATACATTTTAAGCACCTCAAATCAAACTTCTACTTAGTTTTATTATAATAATATGCTGGCAAAAAGTCAACATTGTTGAATTTTGGTAAATTTCATGCTAAAATAAAAGTAAGTTTTAACACCAAAGGGAGATGATAGCATGGCATATGTAGAAGATTACATTAAATTTAATGAAAAAGCATGGGACCATTTTGCCGACGACAATTATATGTGGACGATTTCCGTAACTAGCGAAGAAATTGAAAAAGCAAAATGCGGAGTTTGGGATGTTGTGGTTACGCCAACCAAGCCTGTTCCTAAAGACTGGTTTCCTAAGGATTTTACAAATAAAAAGGTGCTACTGATAGCTGGAGGCGGCGGACAGCAAGGTCCTATTCTAGCGGCGTTAGGGAATAATGTCACCGTTTTTGACAACTGTAAAAGGCAATTAGAGCAAGACGAATTTGTAGCAAAACGTGACGGATTAAATCTAACAACTATTCAAGGTGATATGAAAGATTTATCCGTTTTCCCTGATGAATCGTTTGATTTTATCATGCAATTTGCAGGGGCATACGTAGATTGCGTTTTGCCTGTTTGGAAAGAGGCGTATCGTATTTTAAAAAAAGGCGGAACAATGATTGCTGGGCATAACAATCCAAATGACTTTATTTTTGACCTTGAGTCCTTAGAAAAAGGTGAATTCATTGTCAAATACAAAATACCGTATTCGGATTTAACAAGTCTAACAAAAGAGGAATTCGAAAGAGTAACTGCCCATGAGGGAGTCAGTTTCGGGCATTCCCTAGAGGACCTCATTGGGGGGCAAATTGATGCAGGATTTTTAATTGCCGGTTTCTATGAGGATGTGGGAGGCTCGGCTTTGGACGAGTACATTTCGACTTTCTTTGCCACGAAAGCGATTAAACTGTAATAAAAATGGTAGATGCTAACTTCTGTTAGCTCTACCATTTTTTTTAATCATATTTTTGGATTCAAGACACTTTGAAAATAATGCCGATTATACAAAATAGCGGCATCATGTGGCTTATATTCGGCTGCTTTTTCGTTATATTTGATAGCTTCATCCAGTTTTCCCAGTCTATCGTAACAGACGCATAACTGCAAATTTGGGATAAATCCCCAATAGTCATGAAGAATAAAGCCCCAACTATCAGCCGGCTCTTTTAAATCTGCGGCTATTTTATACCAGACGATGGCTTTTTCATACTCGTTTTGTTCAAAATAGTAATCCCCTAATTGGCAGCATATTTCAGCACGAGGCGTATCATATTCAAAGCTTTTTAGAAGTGATTTTATCATGTTTTTCTTGTCATTTTTTACTTTATAACATGTCGCCAAATCATTGCAGGCGCGGATGTTATCTTCCAGCCATCCTTTTTTGGTTTTTAAGAATTTACCAAAATACAGGGCGGCTTCGTCATATTGTTGGCTCTCATAAAGCTCCCTCGCATAATAGAAAAGTCCTCTGGGTGACAGTTTGCCATTTTGGGAAACAATTTTTTCATAGATGACTAAGTTTCTACCAGGTACGGAAGGATGCATTTTTTGATGGGTTATGTGAATATTGGAATTCATGACATTTCCACTAAATTCTAGATATTCATGGACGGGTTCAATCCATTTGTAATGGTTCATTCGCTTTGAGAGGCGTTCCCGAAAATAGGATAAAGTGACCTCGCCATTCTTATCAAAACCAACATTATATTTCATCATGACAATATCGACAGTTGAATCTAGTGTTTCTTTTAATCTCAGTAATTCTTCCTTATCCTTTTCTAAAATCACATCATCAGCGTCAAGCCAAAGAATATAATCCATAGTCGCTTTCGAATAGGAAAAATTTCTTGCTGCTGAAAAATCGTCATTCCATTTGAAGTTGTAGAGTTTTTTGGTGAATTCTTTCACAATTTTTTTGGTATTATCAGTGGAACCAGTATCAATTACGATGATTTCATCGGCGATGTCTTTTGCGGAATTTAGGCATCTGGCGATGACTTTTTCTTCGTTTTTTACAATCATGCATAGGCTGATGGTTATCACAATTTCACCCCATAAGAAAATATTGATTAACATGTACGTTTGCCACGGCATAAAAGTATGTTTGTAATTACGCCGTGGCAAATCTTAGATTTTATTATTTCTAGCTTATTTTTTCGATAAGAACAGAGGCATTGGCGTTAACTTGCGTTCCTCCTGCTAAGGTTTGCAGCGTAACTGGCGTAAAACTGGTATGGTTTCTCACGGTTAATACATCATTAGCCGCCGCCGTTATGATGACCATGCCTGGATTTGCTTGAGCGCCGGATCCGGAACCATAGATACTTCCGGCAACAACAGCACCATTTTGGAAAAGAGCAAACTGACTTGGCTGAACTCCCGCTGTGCTGAACCACACGGTATAAACGCCAGCGCTACCAATGATAATTTGTGATGTTCCCGCTGTGTGGGTGATGCCGAGCAATAGTCCATTATTGCTAAACGTTACATCTGCTTCTACCGCTACGGTTTCGGCATCTAAATTGTAGATATAAGCATATGCGGATAGTCCGGCACCCGTAGCACCCGTCGCACCAGTAGCACCCGTCGCACCAGTAGCACCAGTAGCGCCAGTAGCACCAGTAGCGCCTGTTGCACCAGTAGCGCCAGTAGCACCAGTAGCGCCAGTAGCGCCAGTAGCACCTGTTGCACCGGTAGCACCAGTAGCGCCAGTAGCACCAGTAGCGCCTGTACCCGTGGCGCCTGTTGTGCCAGTTCCTGTAGAACCAGTGGAACCCGTAGCACCCGTAGCACCAGTAGCACCAGTAGCACCCGTCGCACCCGTAGCACCCGTCGCACCAGTAGCACCCGTAGCACCAGTAGCACCAGTGGCACCAGTGGCACCAGTGGCGCCAGTCGCACCAGTGGCGCCAGTAGCACCTGTCGCACCCGTCGCACCCGTCGCACCAGTAGCACCAGTAGCGCCGGTAGCACCAGTGGCACCAGTTACACCAGTGCCGGTAGCACCAGTGGCACCAGTTACACCAGTGCCGGTAGCACCAGTAGCACCAGTAGCGCCGGTAGCACCAGTGGCACCAGTGCCGGTAGCACCAGTAGCACCGGTAGCACCCGTAGCGCCTGTGGCGCCAGTTACACCAGTGCCAGTAGCACCGGTAGCGCCGGTAGCACCAGTAGCACCTGTGGCACCAGTTACACCAGTGCCGGTAGCACCAGTAGCACCAGTAGCACCAGTGGCACCAGTTACACCAGTGCCGGTAGCACCAGTAGCACCTGTGGCACCAGTTACACCAGTGCCGGTAGCACCTGTAGCGCCAGTGGCACCTGTGGCACCAGTTACACCAGTACCGGTAGCACCTGTAGCACCTGTAGCGCCAGTGGCACCTGTAGGACCTTTGCAACAACAGCATACATTGTCAGTTGATTGATTGGCAATGCTAGAATTACATTGCTCAAAATACAAATTGTCTTGATGTGCATCCGATGAATTAGGGTTGTATATTTTTGGTGGATTGTTGTTATTCATTTCTATAATTCCCTCCGATTAAATCATAATTAAATTGTTGTACTAAATTATTATATGTTGAGGGGATGAAGGTGTGATTATAAGAATTTATTGATTATCTTCTCGTAAAAGGAACTTTTATAAAACTTTTAGTTGAATATTGCAAAAATAAGATGTATTATTTTTACTATGGCAAAAAATATCGTGCATGCACTCTTTTTCATTATTTGGGGCGCCTTCAGCATGAACATAAAGAAGGAATATATCGAATGATTTCACAAAATTTATCAAAACCGGATCTCAATAATCCTTTTATTGCACTCCGGCACAAGAATTTTAGGGTTTATCTAATGGGCATGACGGTTTCGTTAATCGGAACATGGATGCAGAATATCGCTCAGCCGTGGCTTGCATATAGCCTGACGAATTCGCCTTTTCTTTTAAGCCTTATAGGGGCTCTTCAATTTACGCCTGTGCTTTTATTTTCCTTATTTGCCGGCGTTTTGGTCGACAGGTTTCCTAAGAAAAAAATACTGATGATAACGCAATCTTCTTCACTCATCATTACTCTGATTCTCGCTATGCTTGTATGGACAGGTCACATCAAATATTGGCATATCTTGGTTCTCGCCACAGCTTTAGGTTTTGTGAACACTCTTGACATGCCAACTCGTCAGTCATTTGTCATTGAGCTTGTTGGAAAAGAAGATCTCATGAATGCCATCGCGCTCAATTCAACGGTCTTTAACATGTCGAGAGTGGTTGGCCCCGCGGTGGCCGGAGTGGTCATGGCATGCGCCGGTGTTTCCACGTGCTTTTTCGTCAACGCGTTTAGTTTTGCTGCTGTGCTGATTAGTCTCTTTTTTATAAAAGCCACAGCGATGCCACGTGTACAAAAGGAGAACACCAGAATTTTCGCCGATATTAAGGAGGGGCTTTGCCACATTTGGCATAATGATATTCTATTTAGTACCCTTATTGTCGTGGCGATTGTAGGCACCTTTGCGCCGAATTTTAGCGTGCTTGTCCCTGTTTTTGCAAAGGAGATTCTAAAGCAGCAGGAAACAGGGTTCGGTTTTCTGATGTCATTTTTGGGCGTGGGTTCTTTCTTAGGAGCTATATCCATTGCGTCTCTCAGTCGTTCAGGTCCCAAAAAGTTCATTATGTATGTGGTGCCACTCATCGTGGGCGCGTTCCTCGTTTTTACTGGATTTACCAATACTTACATATTAACGGGTCTTTGTCTTGCTGTGACGGGTTTCTTCTTCGTATCCTTTAGCTCCAACGCAAACTCGTCGATGCAATTAAATACAAACCAAGAATTCAGGGGCAGGGTGATGAGTGTATATGCACTTGTTTTTGGCGGTTCGACCCCTCTGGGTAATCTATACGCGGGAGCTTTTTCCGACTTCAACGCACGAATGGGATTTGTCGCGTGTGGAGGTATTATTATTGTGCTGATGATTCTGCTACTTCTTTTTAGAGCAAAAAAACGAAGAGATGTTATGAGATAAAAAGCTGAAAAATTTCACCAAAAGGAGCATGCCAAGTGGGTGTGCTTTTTTTGTGATTTTTTAGTATGTTTTGTTGAAACTTTACCAAATACTGTACTTTCTTTAAAGATAATATGATATAATACGATTATTATATATTTGAATTTGTAACTAAAGCGAGGACATTTGATGAAAGCTATTATAATTGATGATGAATTACCAGCTATTGATGAACTTATCTATCTGTTAAGGGATTACGATACTGTTAATATAATCGGAACTTTTTTGAACCCTTTGAAAGCTTATAACTTTATCCAAAATGAAAAACCTGATATGGTTTTTATTGATATTGATATGCCTGAAATGGGAGGTGTGGAACTGGCGCTTGAAATTCAAGGTATTCTGCCACAGATAATCATTGTTTTTGTGACGGCATATTCACAATACGCCATGGAAGCCTTTAAGGCGTATCCACTCGACTATATTTTAAAACCTATCGATGAGGAACGTTTCACTAAAACCATGCAACATATTACCAGACGCAATATGGATGAGGGTGAAAACTTTTGTTCCAATCTCTCTATTAAATGTTTTGGGAAATTTGAAATGACATGTGGGGATGAGATTGTCAAATTTGCTATCAATAAGGCTCGGGAATTACTCATATTCTTGATTTGCCATATTGATCAACCCGTTTCCCGTGATTGTTTGTTACATATGATGTTTAAATCACATGACAAAAAAAGTGCCAATAATCTTCGCGTCACACTTTGCAGACTTAGAAACACCTTAGCTGTCTACGATATAGAAAAAGACGATATCTTTATTAAAGAGAACTGCCAGCTTTTCATGAGAAGCGGCATATGTGATTATGTGGACTTTTATCGTTTTGTTAGTCATCATGTAACAATTGACGAGGACAATGTGGCAGAAGCCGAGAGGCTTATTGATTTATGTAATGGTGAACTTTTTTGTGGGTTGGATGAATCGTGGCTTGTTGAACCACGCGAGTGGGTTAGCGTACAAATTGAAAATGTCATTTTAAAAATAGTAACTTACTATATGGCACATGAGAGATTTGAAAATGCAGAAAAACGACTACTTTATTTACTGGAAATCAATCCTCTTTCAGAACAGGGATATTTGATGCTCCTTGATTTATATAGGGGTACTTCAAATATCATAACATTCAATCTATATTTCAGAAAATATGCGAAAATGATGGAAGAAGAGCTAGGAAGTTCTGCCGATAAACGATATAAGGATTTTTATGATGCAAATAAGTAATTGTCAATCATTAAAAAGCTCCCTTTCAGATTGAATTCATCTGGAAGAGAGCTTTTTATATAGTATGCTATACTATCAGGTTTGGTGGATGGCAAACTTATTTAAAATCGGGATTTAATATCGATATTTTAAAGCCTTGATCCGTATCTTTTAATAGATTGATTTCCTCCCATGTGCCATTTTTGAAAACATTCTCGTGGAGAAGTTTGTCGTATCCATTTGCGAGCCTCACAAAATCAAATCGGTATTTATCGGTTTTATTGGACGCATAGATGTAAATCATATTGCCCTTTTGTTCGGTGTTGTCGATTTTATCGATGAGTTTATACCAATCTTTATAGATAAACTCCACGACCATGTCGGATGAATATTGCCAACCGTGCCAAGGAGCACACAGAAAATCCTCTGGCAAGTAATCAATCGATTTTATCTTCCAGCCTGTTTGTGGATTGTACTCCGTCGTAATAAGCCCGTAATAATAGGCAAAGAAACTTCCCCCTCGATTATATGAAACCTTATCTTTTTGCGATGGACCAGTGATCGCTTCTAATTCAAACATGTGATACCCCATGTTGCCCTGGGTTTTAGGGGGCGTATAGGCTGGATACATCTTTAACAAAGTTATGTGACCGATACCATTAAATGAATTTGTGAATTCTTTTAATGGTATTTTAGCTTGCGTATTTTGGCTATATAGTTCGTGTGCGTATGAATACGGTGCCATTGCATTTCCAATAGTACCGCAACCGCCCCAGAAATCAGCCATGTTTGATGCATCTTTTAATATGCCGAAATATGCCTTGATGACATCCTCCGATGTTTTAAAATTCGTCGTCATGAAAGGTGGTTTGCCACTCTCTTTGTCAAAGTCTTTAAAAGAATAGGGGTTATCCAAAGCGGGCTGATTTGATGGTCTTTGAAACCGCGCAGAATAGTCAAGTTCATCGTCATTATTCGATACAGCTTTATAATCGATTGGTTTGAAAACGGAGGTATGTATCGTTCCACCCATTAATGCCGAATATTTCAATGCTTTTTGTGAAAAACAGTTGGTAGCTGTCATGATTAGGACTATGACAGCTACCATAATAAAAAATGGAACAAGCAATTTTTTTAAAGAAAACACCATGCAAATCACCCCTTAAGTATACATATGCCAGTATATACTCAAAAAATGTGTTAAATCTGAAAGAGAGTATTTTTTTTAAGCTTATATTTTGGAAATTCATAAAAAACAAACATGAAATAACATGAATTTGTCAATAATATCGGTGAATACAAAATAGGAGTGGTAAAAATGATGAATGATACGATTTCATACTGGAATAAAACAGCGAACAAATCAAAATATCCGAAACTGAATGATAGCCTTGAAGTGGACACCCTTATCATAGGAAGCGGTATTACAGGCATCACATGTGCTTACTGCCTAGCACAGAACGGTGTAAAGCCAGTCGTGATTGAAGCGGGTGGATTTTGTGACGGAACGACTGGAAATACGACAGGAAAAGTGACGATTCAGCACGATATTATTTATAGTAGAGTACAGGACAAGTATGGAAAAGAATTTGCTAAACTGTATGCTGATTCTCAAACAAGTGCCGTAAAGTTTGTGGCTGATCATGTAAAAAAAGAATCCATCGACTGTCAACTTGCTTCCTGTACATCTTATATTTACGCTTCTACCAAAAGTGAACGTGATGATATCGAAAGGGAATATGAAGTGGCTACGAATCTTGGCATTGACACTGAATTTTTAGATCATGCCAGTTTTCCACATGAAAATTTTGGCATGCTTGGGTTTAAAAATCAATTGGCTTTTCATTCCGTGAGATATGTTGATGCGCTGGCAAAGGCGGCTGTATCAATGGGCGCTAAGATTTATGGAGATACAAAGGCAATTAAAGTTGAGGACGGTGATACCAAGAAAGTTTACTGCGAAAATGGTATTGTCATCAAAGCAAAACATTTGGTCATGGCAACGCAGTACCCGATTTACGATGGACCTAACGTTTTTTATACGCGCCTATATGCTAAGCGAGCCTATGCAGTAGCCGTTTCTGCCAAAAGAGAGTGGGCAGATGGCAACTATATCAATGTTGGTATGCCTTCACGATCCATTCGTACGCATATCGAAAACGGTAAACGAATTTTGATCGTTGTCGGGGAAGGACATCCGACGGCGCGTGGGGAAGAAAACATGGATTTGCATTATGAAAACCTGATACAGTTTGCCGAAAAAATTGCGGGAGTGGATGAAGTTCTTGCTAAATGGTCTGCCCAGGATTATGAGTCGCCAGATCAGATTCCTTATATCGGCAGAATTTCAGATAATTCGAACATATATGTTGCCACCGGTTTTGGAAAATGGGGTCTTTCAAATGGGACGCTTGCTGGAAATATGATTTCAGAGTTGATTACGACTGGTAAATGTCAATATGAAGAGCTATATTCAAGAAATCGTGGAGATTACTCGAGTTCGGCAGGAAAAGTCGTGACCGAAGTGTTGGGGTCAGTCGGTGAATTGATTAAATCCAAATTCAAGGGTACAGAACACATTCATGACCTAGAGCCTGGTGAAGGTAGAGTCATTCATTTTGATGGGCAAAAAGCCGGCATATACCGAGATTTTGATGATACTGTAACCGTTCTTGATATATCCTGTTCCCATATGTCAACTGAGCTTAAATTTAACAGTGCTGAAAAGACTTGGGATTGCCCTGCTCATGGTGGTCGGTATGGGACGGACGGCAAGCTTCTTGAAGGGCCGCCTAAACATTTCCTTAAAGTGTTGTATCAAGGTAAGTATCAAGAACTTGCCGACTACGCTGTTTTATAAAGTTGCTTTTTTAAGGAGAGTTTATGCAAATATTAACTGAAGAAACTTCTATCATTATAAAAAGCATTTTTGCTTCCATTGTGTTATTTGCTCTTGCAAGAATTATGGGAAAAAAGCAAATAGCACAGCTCACATATTTTGATTATATTGTCGGCATTTCGATTGGTTCTATTGCAGCAGTTATGTCTATTGATAAATCTGTTCCTATATTAGATGGTTTTGTTAGCATGGTAGTGTGGGCGCTATTTGCTGTAATTTTTTCACTAGTATCCATGAAAAGCGTCATAGCGAGAAGATGGTTTGATGGAACCCCATCGATACTCATTCAAAACGGGAAAATCGTTGAAAAGAATTTGAAAAAAGTGAAGTTTAATGTAAATGATCTTTTGGAAGAGCTTAGAGTGAAAGATGTTTTCAATATTATGGATGTTGAATTTGCTATTTTAGAAACCAACGGAAAATTAAGTGTCTTAAAAAAGGCAGCTATGCAGCCTGTCACACCGACTGATATGAATTTAACAACGATGAATTCAAGTCTGTTTGCTAATGTTATCATGGATGGCAAATTAATGAGGCAGAATATGGAACAACTGGGCATTGATGAGGCTACGTTAAAAAAAGAACTTACCAAAAACAATATAAATGCCGTAAAAGATGTTCTTTTGGCTTGCTATGATAGTAATGGTGTCCTTTTTGTTGATAAGAAAAATGCTGACCCAAACGATCTTAATGTTTTACAATAAGGAGATAGTATGATGAGTGACAAACGCTGTAATATGGAGTATACAGACGTTAAAGTTGGTTATTGCTTTCCGCATTATGGGCAGAAGTCATGCCAGATTTTAATTGATATGATTGGTTCGTCAAAAAGCACACTTGATATTGCCATATTTAACTTTATGGATAAGGATATTTTGAATGCTATTCTGGAGGCTATAAAAAGAGGGGTTGCAGTCAGAATTATAACGGATAAGAGACTATCACTGATTAATCCCATTCAATATTTCGTTTTGAGAAAATTAAAAAAAGCGGGCGCACTCATTAAAAAAAACAAGCATCCAGGTTCTATGCATCTAAAGATTACCAATGCAGATAAAAAAATAGTGGCAGCTGGAAGTGCCAATTACACGAAGTCTGCTCAAAAGAAAAATGATGAATTCTTTATCGTGTTTTACGATGAACGTGTCGCTAACGATTATTTTAAAGAATTCGAAATCATGTGGAATAAAGAAGATGCCTTTCGCTTTTTCTAATCAAGGTTAGTTAGACTTAAAGCGCATATGCCATAGAAAGAAAGCTCATACGATAGCGCTATGCAACAATAAATTTTGCCAGCATAGTATGGTAATGCTAATTATCTTATTCGGTAAAGGAGCTGAATGTTTTATGGCAGATTTATTTCCTCAGCAGGTGCGAGCTGGAACGACTTTTATTGAAACAGTTGATGCTACTGCTAAATTGGAAAAAAGATATCAATGGGATATTACCAAAACAGCTGTACCCAATGTTCTGAATCTTTTTCGGAACGATAGCGGTACTGTTCAATACACGGTTACCGTTATAAATGATTCGGGAACAAGTGAGGCCTATATTGAAGGGCAGGTATGTATCTGCAATAATGGCACATTGTCAACAGAGAATCTTAAGAGCACTCTTATACTTACATACCCACCGTGCATTGACCCTGTTTTTATGCAGGCATTAGACGTAAGTGGTTGCCCAACTCTTCTGGCGGGGCAGACACATTGTTATCACTATCGCATCAATATTCCTATCAGCAGTTTCGTCATCGGTCGAGCATTTAAAGTAACAGTTCATACAACGATTACCAATCATTCTGGGCATCTTGGAACACCGACCGGCTCGACAGAAAGTGCAGATGGAACGTTTCCGGTCACGCAGGTGCCAGTCAACCAGACAATTCATGTATCTAACGACGATGGACTGTTTTATAGTTTTTCGGCAACCAATCCACAACTGCCGCAATCGATGAGTTATCAAAAAAATTACAACTGTATAACCCAACAAGGCCCTCATGTCAACAATGCAACGATCGATGAAACAGGTCAAACAGCAACCACTGCCGTTATCGTCAATTGCTATGATTTAATCGTGACAAAAACGGCTCTTCCATCTTTCACCAGAACGTATAAGTGGGCCATTTGCAAAAGAGCCGTAGATGAAACGGGCACTCTTATCAATTCGCTGACTTTGGGTCTCAATCAATCGTATGCCGTTAAATATATCATTGACTTAACACCGGCCTATACAGATAGCAATTTCATGGTCACAGGAGAAATGACTGTATTTAATCCCAATCCTGACAGGTTTGCCAACATTATGGTTTCCGAACTTGTTTTACCGGATGCCGTCAATGCGACAGTCGTGCCATCTAGCGCCGCCATACCTCCGAACTCTAGCTTGACCTTCAAATATACAGTCGATCTTTCTGATGCTTCGCCCCGTACCATTCAAGCTGCTGCCCTTTTATACAACATTCCGAGCGGTACAACGCCTTTCTTACCGACGTCGGTAGCGACTAATTTTTCTAACGCCGACATTACTGAAGTGGATGCTTGCATCAATGTAGTTGACAGTTTCGCTGGACAGCTTAACACGTTGCCGATTTGTCGTCATTTTACAGAACTTAGTTACACGAGAGTTATTGGCCCCTATTCTTCTTGCAGTAATGCGACAACACAGATTGAAACCACTGCCACCTTTACAACAACAGACACACAAACAACTGGCAGCATGGATTGGACAATTTTTGTGGGCATTCCTTGCTCGGGATGCTCGTTGACAATCAGTTTTTGGAAAACACATGCTGGTTTTGGTCCTGGTAAACAGACAGATTTAGTTTCTGAACTTTTGCCAACTAACTTGGGTACGCCAGATGGTCTTGTGACTGTCTATGTAACCACAGCAACTAGAGCCGTTAGCATTTTGAATTTTGGCGGTTCTAACGGTGTTGTAGACACATCTAATGGTATCAATAGACTTTACGCACAACTTTTTGCGGCAAAACTGAATATCGGAAATGGGGCAGATGGGAGCGCCATAGCATCCGCTATACTTTCGGCTGATGCATTCCTTGCCACTCATAATTCCGCTAGCTGGTCTACATTAAATGGCGCAGATAAGGATTTGGTCAATGATTTACAGGCAATATTCGATAGTTACAACAGCGGGTTGATTGGTCCCGGTCATTGTTCCGAACAGCTTGATTTGACTTCTATTCAGTCCTCCGCTGGAGAGGCAGAAACTGATAACGTATCAACAGTTACAGAAACTCTTGCCGTTACCAAGACCGAAAACTCGGTGGAAGCGGCAAGTGAAGCCAAAGACACGGTAGTCGGTGAAACGAATAGTACTCTTGTCCAAGATGAAACACCCCAAGACAAATACAATTGTTTTAGATATCCCAAAAGATGCTAAAGTATGATAGAGAGAAAAGCATCCATGATGAATGAATCCATCATGGATGCTTTTTACGTTGATGCTTGTTATATGAATACATAAAGTGAGGGGACTTGAGGAACTTATTTTTCTTTATAAAAAGCAGTACTTGACCGACGCACAAGTTCGCCGCCTACTTGAATTTTCACATCTGAGTAAGGGTAGAAATCTATTAAATCACAAATTTGGCGAACGGCAAGTGTTCCGATTAGGGCTTTTTGAATTCTCATAGTAGTGAGAGGGGGAGAGGAAATAGCAGAAAAATGAATATCATCGAAACCTATGATGGAAATATCTTGTGGAACCTTATAGCCACACTCCAAAAGGGCTTTGATAGCCCCAATAGCAATGGTATCATTGTCAGCAAATGCCGCGCTAGGCAAGGTTGGTTTCTTTGCCAAATGCTTTTTCATCGTATCATAGGCGCCGACCAATGTTGGCGGTAGGTCAAATTGATATTCCGGTTTGAAATCAAGTCCCAATTGTTTCGTGGATTGAATAAAGGCTTGATTTCTCTCAGAAAAGTTTGCGATATTAACTGAACTATGAAAATAGCCTATCGTTTTATGATGTAACCTGGCAAGATGAGAAATGGCACAGCTTACCGTTTCTTGATTGTTGATGGCAACACTATTGCACGGATAATCTCGAACGATGTTATCGATGACAACATACGGCTTTCTTATTTCGTTTAAATAGACGTATTGCTCTTCTTCTAATTCGGTGCTTAGCAAAATGATGCCGTCATACGCGTCATAATCAATGTTACGAATTGTTTCACAAAGATTATTGTCGGATACGATAATGCTTAAACTATAACCTCGTGAGCAACTTTCTGCCTCAATGGCATCTAAAATAGCCGCAATAAAGCCCTCGTTCTGCTCAACCAACATTCCGTGTTTCTTGTATTTCAAAAAACAAAGATTCTTCGTATTTTCTTTCTTTTTATTGATGTTGTAATTATGTTCTTTTAGTATTTCTAAGATATGAGCACGTGTTTTATCACTCACACCCTTTTTGTTATTGATGACAATGGATATAGCGGCAGGTGAAACCCCGGCGATTTTAGCCAATTCTTTTACCGTCATAGCCGATTCCTCCTCCCAAAATACTGATTATATTGAGATTGTATCAAACATTTTGCAAAAATTCAACTAGTAAATCGAAAATTTTACTAAAATTTTATTAAAATAATTAGTAAGTTTAGTAATGGGGTTTAGTTCTTAACCTATTTCTATACTATTTTAATCTTGCAGATCAATTGCGCTTTTTTATTTCATTTTTTGTTTCATACAGACAGACGTGGCATGCCAACAGAAAATCTATTGTCACCGTTCTAATTTTGTCCAAGGTGGCATATAATTTTAGTAAACGTATAGTTATTTATAAGACAAAAGCAAAATAGGTGATTGTAGAGCGGTTTCTGGAAATTGCGGATTATCGAACGTGTATATTACTAAAAAAAAAGAAAATATTATTAAATTTTTGTTGACAATCACAAACCTTTGTGGTATTCTTTGGTTAAAGGAAGCAACCAAAAACAGTAAATTACTAAATTATATACTAAAACTTTTTATAATTCTACTAAACATGACAGCAATGTTCTTCAAAAAGCATGAATATATTTCCTCTCTTACTAAACGCCATTACACATGTGTATATCAAAAGTATTCAAACTCTTCGTGCGCCAATAATAATTTAAACGATTGTTTATCGATTAACTAATGCATGTTTTTTGCATGTTTTGGCTAAGATATTGTTAGATACATTTTAATTTACTATCTTCATTTACATCATGTTGGCACTTGGCAGACAATTTTTATATATCAAAAAGAAACAATTAAGGAGGAAAGAGTAATGAAAAAAGTTTTATCTCTGTTATTGGCATTGGGTATGATGGTAAGTTTTGCTGGATGTGGTGCGAATACGAGTAAAAATCCTGCAACCCCGTCACCCAGCGCGAGCACTACTGCAACAAAGAAGTACACAATTGTAACGGTTCCAAAGCTCACGAGTATTGCTTGGTTCCAAAGAATGGAAACTGGTGTTAAGAAGTTTGCCACGGATTCGGGAATGGATGCTTATTATACCGGACCTGACAAAGGCGATGCCGCTCTTCAGGCACAGGTTATCGAAGATTTGATTGCGAAAAAAGTTGATGCTATTTGCGTTGTTCCGTTTTCCACAGAGGCTTTAGAGCCGGTTTTGAAGAAAGCAAAGGATGCCGGAATATTGGTTATTACACATGAAGCTTCTACTATGAAAAATATCGACTATGATATTGAAGCTTTCGACAATACCGCATATGGCGAGCACTTTATGACAAAGCTTGGTTCACTTATGGGTGGAAAAGGGCAGTATATCCAGGAAGTGGGAGCTTTAACTTCTGAATCTCATAAACAATGGACAGATGCAGCGCAAGCTCTTCAGAAATCGAAATTCCCAGATATGTCACTTTTCGGTGATAAGATTGAATCAAAAGATGATCAGACAACATCCTATAATAAAGTTAAAGAAGCTTTAAAATCCAATCCTAATATTACCGGATTTGAAGGTAGTGCAATGGGCGATGTAGCAGGTGCTGCTTTAGCCGTTGAAGAAGCCGGACTTTCGGGCAAAGTTAAAATCGTTGGTACTTCTTTAGTTTCTGTTTCAGGCAAATACATCAAATCTGGAACCATTGATATGATTTCGTTCTGGGATCCAGCAGATGCTGGCTACGCTATGAACGTTTTGGCTCAGAAAATTCTTTCTGGCGAAAAAGTTAAGGATGGAATGGATCTTGGTGTTTCCGGTTATGATAGCTTAAAGTTAAAGGATAAAGTTTTAACTGGTAAAGCTTGGGTTGATGTAGATAAGACAAATGTTGATGATTCAAAGTATAATTTCTAATCTTTAAAATACTACAGTAAGCCTCATGCCTTTTAAAGAGGCATGAGGCTTATATAATAATCAGGTAAGTAGTTACAAAGGTGGTGGATGAAAAATGGGTGACGTATTTCTTGAACTTAAAGGGATTAAAAAGAGATTTGGCGGTGTAAAAGCTCTTAATGGCGTTGACTTAACCGTTAGAAATGGCGAAATTCATTGTCTCGCCGGAGAGAATGGATGTGGAAAATCAACACTCATTAAGGTAATATCTGGCGTCCATGATGCAAATGATGGCGAAATATTTATCGATGGAAAACACTATGAACATTTAAACCCGATTGATGCCATAAAGCTTGGTATTCAAGTAATTTATCAGGACTTTGCTATATTTCCAAACCTGACGGTTGCCGAAAATATAGCCATGAACGGGGCTTTGCAAAAAGGCAAAAAAATAATCAACTGGAAAGAAACTAGGGAAATCGCCATACAATCGATGGAGAAAATTGGGGCCGATATCGATCCCGACGTATTGGTTGAGCGATTGACTGTTGCCAACAAACAAATGGTAGCCATTTGTCGCGCAATACTTAAAGATGCAAAAATGATTATTCTGGACGAGCCTACGACGGCTCTCACAGCAAAAGAAGTCGAAAACTTATTTGGTATTATTCGAAAATTAAAAGAAAAAGGAATCGCCATTGTCATTGTTACGCATAAATTGGAGGAAATTTACGGGATAGCCGATCGTCTTACCATACTGCGAAATGGTGCCAATGTGGCAACGGGCGACATTAAAGATTTTGATCGCCCTTCTTTTGTTAAATATATGACGGGTAGGGATATATTAGATGTTAGCTATCGCCCTACCGCTGATGAAAAAGAGATATTACGCGTTGAGAATTTAACGCGAAATCATGCATTCACAGACGTCAGTTTTACTCTGAAAAAAGGCGACGTTATGGGTATTACCGGCCTTTTAGGGTCTGGGCGAAGTGAAATTGCCGATGCTTTGTTTGGTATTATGCCCGCGAATTCAGGGAAAATTTTCATGCATGGGGAAGAGATAGACATCCGAAATATCGATGATGCAATCCATCATAAATTTGCCTATGTGCCAGAGGATCGCTTAACACAGGGACTCTTTTTAGAGTGCTCCATTGGCGATAATACAGTGGCATCCTCCATATCCCATTACTTTAAAAAAGGCAAACTGCGTTATGGTGATATGTTCAAGACAGCTGAAAAATGGATTAAAGAGTTAAATATTTTGGCTCCATCCTCCATTCCGCTTGTTAAAACGCTGTCGGGTGGAAATCAACAAAAAGTTGTTATTGCAAAATGGCTAAACACGGACCCCGATCTAATTATGCTAAATGGTCCAACTGTTGGCGTGGACATCGGCGCAAAATCGGATATCCACAAGATACTGCATGAGTTAGCTGGAAAAGGTGTGGGTATCATTATTATCTCTGATGACCTTTCTGAACTGGTTCAAAACTGCAACAAAATCATCGTGATGAGAGATGGAAGCATAGAAGCAAATTTAGTTAGTGGAGAGATAAACGAGTCTGTACTCTCAGGCATGTTGAACGGTAATGTAGAGCAGGAGGGTATCATATGAAAAATATTTTATCAAAGAAAAATCTAACGAGCAATGAAATGATTGTTGTCTATATTATCGTTGGCTTGGCACTCGCCATTGGTATGGTGAATTCTGCATTTTTTTCTGTTGGAACTTTGTTCGACTTAAGCCGTGCGATGCTCATTACCTTGATTTTTGCATTAGTTGAAATGATTGCTATCATTTCAGGCGGCATTGATGTTTCATTTCCTGCAATAGCTAGTTTCTCATTATATTTTACGATGTCAATTATGAATAAATATCACATTGATAGTGTTGTTTTTGCCTTTGTTTTTGCAGGGGTCGTGGGACTAGCATGGGGAGCTTTAAATGGCCTATTAATCGGCAAGTTTAAAATCCCGGCATTAATTGCAACATTGGGTACAAGCAGTTTGGCAAACGGCGCTATTTTGGTTTATAGCAATGGCGTGGAAATTACAACAATTCCAACTTCTGTTGATGCCCTGTCACAAAAATACTTATTTACTGTCCTAACGGGCACTGGTTCAAAAGCATCTCTTACTATTTTCATTATATTACCAATTTTGCTTTGTATTCTCGTACATTTATTATTAAAACACACCATGGTTGGCAGAAAGATTTATGCAATCGGCGGTGATAGAAATGCAGCAACCGTTGCCGGTATTAATGTGCCACGAACACAATTTCTTGTATATACCATTAGTGGCTTTTTAGTGGGTGTAGCTGGTATCAGTAATGCTATTCTTTTGAGAAATGCCAATCCATCAAGCCTTATGGGTTCGGAAATGATGGTTATTGCGGCGGTTGTTATAGGTGGTACGCGCATTACCGGTGGTCATGGAAGCGTGATTGGTACAATATTAGGTGTGCTTCTGATCACAGTCGTATCAAATAATTTGATTATGATTGGTATACCAAACAGTTGGCAGACATTTGCATTGGGTCTTATCATTGTCATCGGTATATCCATTACTTCGTTTAAAGCGAAAAAAATCGCTTTAAGTCCGAAGTTATAGGGGGGATAACAATGGAAAAAAAGAGTATAATCAACAAAGTTAAACCGACCGATAATAATGAAGTCAGCCTTCTTCTCATTGCGGTTGGCATTGTTGTTATCATGGCTTTCATCTCTCCAAGTTTTTTGACTGGTAGTAATTTTAGCGGCATGGCATCTCAAATTCCTGAATTTGGTATTATGTGTTTTGGCATGATGATTGCTATGATGGCAGGTGGTATCGACTTATCCTTAGTGGGAACAGCTAATCTTTCTGGAATCATAGCGGCTCTTGTGATGATAAAGATGGGACCAAACCCTGTTTCCATTGCTACAGGAATTGTTGTCGCACTTATTATTGGTGCCCTTTGTGGCTTGTTTAATGGCTATTTCATTGGACAGCTTCGCATTCCTGCTATGCTGGTCACGTTGTGTGGCGGGCAACTATTCACTGGTTTGGGCGTTGCTATCACGAAAGGACCGGCTATCACTGGTTTACCTCCAGCGGTTATGACCATTAGTAATGGTTTGATTGGTGGAATTTTCCCAGCATCGTTATTTATATTCATTATCGTAGCGATTATTATGAATTTTATTCTAAAGTATACTATTTATGGCAAGCACCTTTGTTTTATGGGTACGAATGATACCGCATCGAGATATGCTGGAATTAACAATTTGAAAGTGACACTAAAAACGTATATGCTTTCTGGAATTTTGGCGGCCGTTTCAGGCATTATAATCTTATCGCATTATGGTTCTGCTAAATCGGATTATGGTACATCTTACGTTCTTTTAACTCTTCTTATCGTGGTTCTAGGTGGCGTTGATACATCTGGTGGAAAGGGCAAAGTGCTTGGCGTGACGCTTGCCATCATTGTTTTGCAACTCATATCGAATGCATTTAACATTTTAAGATTTAGTACATTTGTTAAAACGTTCGTTTGGGGATTACTGCTTGTTCTAGTCATGGTTTTCAGAACCGTGATACAGTCACAATCAATTAAGTTATGGAGGAGAAAATAATGAAAAAAATCATTAATAAGCCTGAAGATTATGTAAATGAAATGCTCGAGGGCATATACATCGCGCATAGTGATTTAGTCACGTACGCGGCGAATGACGTACGCTGTCTCATTACAGCAAATAAGGTTCCAGGGAAAGTGGGCATTGCAACAGGTGGCGGTTCTGGACATCTTCCGCTATTTGCCGGTTATGTGGGAAAAGGTATGTTGGACGGCTGCCCGATTGGTGACGTTTTTCAGTCACCGTCTGCCGAGCAGATGCTCGAAGTCACAAAAGCCATTGATTCCGGCGCTGGCGTACTGTATATCTATGGAAACTATAATGGCGATATTTTCAATTTTGATATGGCTACTGAAATGGCTGATTTTGAGGAGAATATCAAGGTGGAAACGGTCATCTATGCTGACGATGTGGCATCAGCTGGGCCATCTGCACCTGGTGAAAAAAGCACACGTCGTGGTGTGGCAGGTGGTGTTTTTGTATTCAAATGTGCCGGCGCTGCCGCTAATCGGATGTTGCCATTAGAAGAAGTCAAAAGAATCGCCGTAAAGGCTGAAGCAAATGTCAGGTCTATGGGCGTTGCTCTAACGGCATGTACCGTGCCTCGCGTTGGCAAACCGGGATTTAGCATTGCAGATGACGAAATGGAAATCGGCATGGGTATTCACGGTGAACCCGGTATCAGAACAGGAAAATTAGAGTCAGCTGACCAGATCACGAACGAAATCTTGGATAAAATTGTAGCTGATTTGCCATTTGTAGCGAACGATGAGGTTGATGTTATGGTGAATGGACTAGGTGCTACACCGCTAGACGAGCAATACATTGTCACCCGTCGCATTAGCCATTATTTGGCGGAAAAGAATATCAAAGTGCATCGTTTTTATGTGGGCGAATTTGCGACAGCTATTGAAATGGCAGGAATTTCAATTTCACTTCTGAAATTGGACGACGAACTAAAATCATTGATGGAAGAACCTGCCTACACACCATTTTTCAAGCAGTAAAAGGAGGCAACTACATGGATAGCAGTTATATCATTAAATTGTTAGAGAATATCAAAAATATCATGGTAGAAAAAAAGGAATATCTCATCGAACTGGACAGCGTCGTAGGTGATGGCGATTTAGGACTTACGATGAGCGATGGATTCGTAGCCGCATATGAGGCCGCCAAAGCATCGGGGGAAACGGATATTGGTAAGCTCCTCTACAATGGCGGTAAGGCGATGTCGACTGCTGTGCCATCGACGATGGGCACACTTATGGCATCAGGACTAATGAATGCCGGCAAAGCTTTAAAAGGTATGACGGAGCTTCAAGCCTCGGATGTGGCGAACCTCTTTGCCGCCTATATGGAGGGTGTCGCTATGCGAGGAAAGGCCAAGATTGGCGATAAAACTTTCCTAGATGGCATGTCACCTGCTGTTATGGCACTCAAGGATTCGGTTAGAGCGGGCGACACATTAGAAATAGGGGCAAAAAAAGCGGCGGATGCGGCTAAAAAAGGTTTTGAGAATACAACGACTATGATTGCCGTTCACGGCAGAGCCGCTACAAGGGGAGAGGCATCAAGGGCCTTGCAAGACCCAGGCGCCGCTGTTGCGATGCTCATGATGGATGCATTTTTAAATAGCACGAAATAGTGCTAGAGTGACCAAGAGATAGTATATTAAAATTTTGGGATGAGAGGTTGATATAAATGCAATTGTTTGAATTTCATTCCCCCACAGAGGTGGTTTTCGGAAAGAATACCGAAGAGAAAACAGCCGAAAAAATCAGAAAATATGGCGGGTCGCGCGTACTCATCGTTTACGGCGGTGGTAGCGTTGTAAAAAGTGGTTTGTTAGGACGCATTGAACGAAATCTTCAGGGTGCTAATATTTCATATAAATTGTTAGGTGGCGTACGCCCGAATCCACATCTTGCGTTTGCAAAAGATGGTATCAAAGAAGCTATTCACTTTGGCGCCGATTTTATCCTGGCAGTCGGCGGAGGAAGTGTCATCGATACCGCAAAGGGAATTGCCCATGGTGTGGCGAATCCCGGTGTGGATATTTGGGATTTTTGGACTGAAAAACTTTTTGTAACCGAAAGTTTGCCAGTTGGAGTGGTGCTGACAATTTCAGCAGCAGGCAGCGAAACGAGTGACTCGGCGGTTCTTCATAATGATGATACAGGTGCTAAAATTGGGCTTTCTACCGAATTCAATCGTCCCAAATTTGCCATTATGAATCCGGAACTTACCTTTACACTTCCGAAATTTCAAATTGCTTGCGGTATTGTCGATATTATGATGCACACGTTGGATCGCTATTTTACGCTAACAGAGGGAAATCAAATAACCGATGAAATTGCGGAATCGGTTTTGCGTGTTGTCATCCAAAATGGCAAAAAAGCCATGGAAAATGCATCAGATTATGAAGCGATGAGCGAGTTAATGTGGTGCGGCAGTATATCCCATAACGGTATGACCGGACTTGGCGCTGTTAATGACTGGGCTCCACATCAATTAGGGCATGAACTAAGCGGTAAATTCGATGTCGCGCACGGTGCTAGTCTTTCCGCTATTTGGGGTGCTTGGGCGAATTTCTGCTACCAGACAAAGCCACAGCGTTTTGTGCGATTTGCTGATAAAGTATGGGGCATCAATGTTCAAAATCGTGACGCCAATGAAGTGGCACTGGAAGCTATCCAAAAAACGACGTCTTACTTTAAGTCACTCGATATGCCCATTTGTTTTACGGACTTAACAATTGGTGTGCAAAGCGAAGAAATGCTTCGCGAGTTAGCTAAACGTTGTACGTTTTATGGAAAACGCACCATCGGTGGGTTCAAAGTGTTAAATGAAGAGGATATTTATCAAATTTATAAATTAGCAAACATTTAATTGTA
>Ga0183100_1000399_pt1 | contig 37807 bp, 34 predicted proteins | sample Biomet2_FD_127789 | JGI IMG/M metagenome (GOLD analysis project Ga0183100, IMG submission 127789) | Microbial communities from bioreactor (seeded with anoxic lake sediment) at LBNL, California, USA - Biofuel metagenome 2 | ecosystem: Engineered > Bioreactor > Anaerobic > Unclassified ... | reverse complement strand
AAGTTCGATGATTTGTTGGCTGCTAATGGTGCTACTGTAGAAAAAACTGACCGGTGGGGTAAAAAACGCCTAGCCTATGAAATCAAAGATTTTGTAGACGGCATTTATGTCCTCGTAACGTTCCAAGCTGACGGCAAAACCGTTAAAGAACTTGACCGTGTTATGAAGATTACAGATGAAATTCTACGCCATATGATTATTAAAAAAGGCGAATAAGCTGGGAGGTAACCTAAGATGAATAAAATTATTCTGATGGGCCGCCTAACTCGTGATCCTGAAGTACGCGTGACTCCAAGTGAGAAGACCGTTTGTACGTTTACTTTGGCGGTAGATAGACAGTTTGCTAATCAAAGCGGTGAAAGAGAAGCAGATTTTATCAACATAGTAGTATGGGGTAAAGCTGCTGAATTGTGCGGGAATAGTCTGGCCAAGGGACATCGACTCCTTGTTGAAGGCCGTTTGCAGATACGTAATTACGTAGCTAAAGATGGCACTAAGCGCTATGTTACTGAAGTAATTGCCAACAGCGTAGAGTTTGTTGAGCGCAAAAGCATAGGTAACGTTGGCAGCAATGCTGATGGCGGACAAGAACATACTGCTTCTAAAAGTGGTATGGATGGGTTTGGAAAGGCTGTAGCCTTTGACGAGGAAATCCCATTTTAATTTAGGGAGGTTTTGGAATGATTAAACGTGAAAGAGGCAGAAAGCCAAGAAGAAAAGTATGTAGCTTCTGCGTAGATAAAGTTCAAGATATCGATTATAAAGAAGTTGGCAAATTACACAAATTCTTAACAGAACGCGGTAAGATTTTGCCTCGTCGTATATCCGGTACTTGTGCTAAACATCAAAGACAACTTACTATCGCTATTAAACGCGCCAGGAATGTTGCTTTGTTACCGTTTACAACTGAGTGATAAGTATTTAAGGGCTTCCCTACAGAAATGTTGGGGAAGCTTTTTTATTTTATGGGCAACAGGTGTTTGTGGGACTAGTCTTTTGGAAGTTAGGGTACTTCCATTTTTCTCTAATAAAGAGTAGAATAGTGGTACGCATTTAAACTATATATAATGAAGAAAGTTTGATTACCTATGTTGTTGAGGAGGTTTATTTTTGGTTATTCGTAAAACATCTGCCTTAGTAGAGTCGGGTATTTTGGCCGCTATTGCTACAGTATTTACTATCATTGGGGCTTATGTTCCAATACTAAGTCTTATAGCCAACTTCGTTTGGCCCTTGCCCATCATATTATGTGGACGAAGGAATGGTTTGAAGTGGAGCTTTTTGTGTCTTATGGTAGCAGGGGTTATAGCTGCCATTTTGGTTAGCCCTATTCATGCGTTGTCGGTAGTGGCAGTTTTTGGCCTTATCGGTCTTACCATGGGTGAATGTATGCGTCGGCAAATGTCACCTGTTAAATTAATGCTCATAAGTTCAGTTGGAGCTTTCATTTCCTTTATTATTAGCATGCTTATAGGATATCTACTTATGCATATTAATGTATTGGAAGTCTTTCTTGATAATATGAATCAAGGGTTTAGTATGTCCATAGATTTTTATCGGCAAATGGGTTACGGTGCGGATAAAATTGCACAAATTACTACTGAAATGGATATAATGAAGAAAATGGTGCGCATGATTTTGCCTGTAGCTTTTATTATGGTGGCTCCCTTTACAGTGTTTGTTAATTATTGGGCTGCTCGCAAGATTTTAAGCAAGCTAGGGGATTATTATCCCTGGTTTCCACCCTTTGCTCAGTGGAGTATGCCTCGTTATACTTTGCTTCCTTATGGGTTATCACTTATTTTATTAATGCAGTTTAATACTAGGCAGGAACATCCGGTTTATCAGTTTGCCTTTAATCTTTTCGTTTTTAGCAATGTACTGTTGATTGTTCAGGCTTTAGCACTAATTTATTGGTATATTGAGACTAAGGGCAAACCGCGTTGGTGGTTTTCCGCATGCTTTGCTATTATTTTTATTAGCCAATTTATTTCTCAAATAGCAGTATTATTGGGCGCTTATGATTTAGTGTTTGATTTTCGCCATCGTAAGCCTAAAACCAAGAACGACGTACAGTGAAATGAGGAGTAGTTATGGAGAAGGTAAGTAAGAGATTTTGGGACAATCTACGTATGGTAATTGGCGTTTTAGGCTCTGTTGCTGTACTTTTTGGGGTATTTAAGGGTGACTTGGTTTTTGCCTTTGTTGGGTTTATTGTGTTGCTAATAGTGTATTATTTCAGCCAGAGAAATTCCCGTATTAAAGAAGCCTGGTTAAATCATTATTTAGATACCGTAGTACGTAATATTGAGCGAGCAAATAATTATGCTGTACAGAGAATACCTGTAGGCATTGCCGTTTTTGACAAAGAAGGACATTTGCAATGGAAAAATGAGCTTTTTGCCACTTGGGTGGGTGGGAAAGCTGATGAAGGCGATCCTATGAGCCAAGTGTTGCCGCCGCCGGAGAATAATTTTGCCACTATTTCTTTGAAGGATTCAGAAAAGCAAATAAAAATTGCGGATCGTTCTTTTAACATGTTAGTGCGTCGTATTCAAACCTCCGCTGACGGAGAACAAGATACCGGAATAGTAATTTATTTGATAGATATTACAGACCGTGAACGGCAAAGAAAAAGATATGAAGCAGAAAAAGTTTGTTTTGCTTATTTGCAATTTGATAATTTTAACGATGTCATGAAGGGCCTCAATGAAAGTATCAGAGCTAATTTGGCTGTTGAAGTCACAAAAGCTATTGGACAGTGGGCAGAAGAAATGCAAGGTGTATTTTTGCGTTATGCCGATGATTTGTATATGGTCAGTATTAGCAGGAAAGCTTTAGAAGAGACTATTGCTCGCAAGTTTGATGTTTTGGACAGAGTGCGCGAAATTAAGGTTGGGAATAAAATCCCGCCAACTATTAGTATGGGCGTTGCTAGTGATGAACGTGGATTGCTAGGGCTTAGCCAAAAAGCCCAGTCAGGGCTGGATTTGGCCTTGGGTCGTGGTGGCGACCAAGCAGTAGTTTCCATTGGTGGTGAAATGCTGTTTTTTGGTGCTAAAAGTTCGGTACAAGCTAAAAGCACTAGAGTTAGAGCTAGAGTTGTGTCACAGGCCATTCATGAGCTTATGGTTAATGCAGATAAAGTTTTTGTTATGGGTCATGTTAATGAAGATTATGATGCCATTGGGGCCTCTTTGGGTGTCGCTAAAATGGCAATGTCTTTTCATAAAGAGACATATATTGTTACAAGTGGACAAGGTACATCCCTAGGTCGCATGGAAGATCTTGCTACAGAAACCGACCAAGCTTATGCTGCAGTTTTGGTTAATGAAGATCAGGCCATGGAGCATATTACCCCTAATAGTCTTTTAATTTTAGTTGATCATCATAGGCCAATGTTATCTGCGTCACAAAAAGTTTTGAAAGCCATTGAGCGTAGGGTAATCATTGATCACCACCGTCGTAGTGAAGATGCTATAAAAAATGCTATTTTGTTTTACATGGAACCGGCATCTTCTTCTACCAGCGAGTTAGTAACAGAAATGTTGCACTATTTTGATGATACTATGGAATTTACTACCTTAGAAGCTTCTGCCTTATATGCAGGTATTTTAGTAGACACAAAAAACTTTGCTGTGCAAACCGGAGAACGTACTTTTGAAGCAGCTGCCTTTTTAAGACGCAGTGGTGCTGATCCCGGAGTTGTATCACAGTTATTTAAGGACGACCAGGCTACTGTTATGGAAAGGGCAAGATTGATTTCTCAAGCCAGGATTCCTTACCCGGGGCTAGCAATTTCGATTTACAGAAGTGCACCTGAAGGACAAAATACTTCCGTTATTATTGCTCAGACGGCCGACGAACTTTTGACCATGGACGATATCAATGTTAGCGTGGTTATGAGTGAAGCTGCTGATGGTTTGGGTATTAGTGCTCGTAGTGATGGCAACATTAACGTGCAAATCATGATGGAAGAACTAGGCGGCGGAGGGCATCAAACCGTTGCAGGTGTTAAAGTTAAAGGTATAACTGCAGATGAAATGGAAGTTAAAATAATAGCGATGGCTAAGAAACAGTTAGAGGAGCGAGAAGCAGATGAAAATAATATTACTACAGGACGTTAAAAAACTAGGAAAAAAAGGCGAAATTGTAGAAACGGCAGAAGGTTATGGCCGGAATTATTTGTTACCAAAAGGGTTGGCAAAGGAAGCTAGCCCTGCTAATTTGAATTTGGCTAAACAAAGCCTGGAAGTTGCAGCCCATAGGGCGGCTCAAAAAAGAGACGAAGCCATTGTTTTAGCTGCACAGTTAGAAAAAGTAGTGGTAAAGATGGCTGTAAAAGTTGGTGCTAAGGGAAAGATGTTTGGGTCAATAGCTTCTAAGGATGTTGCAGAAGCTTTGATTGCTCAAACTAAATTGGAAGGCGTAGACAGAAGAAAAATAGAACTTACGGCACCAATTAAAAGTGCTGGGCATTATACGGCTATTGCTAAATTACACCCGGAGATTTCCGCAAAGTTTGTGGTAGAAGTAGAGGAAGTATAACATGATTGATCGTATACCGCCTCAAAATATCGAGGCAGAACAAAGTGTTATAGGAGCTATGCTTATTGATAAAGAAGCCATAGCTAAAACTAGTGAGATTTTGCGCCCGGAAGATTTTTATAGGCAAGATAACCGGGTCATTTATGAAGCTATTTTGGCTTTGTATAACAAAAATGAGGCTGTAGATCTGGTTACTGTCACTGAGCAACTTAAAAGCAGTGGTAAACTAGATGAAATTGGCGGAACTGCGACAATTACGGCACTTAGTAACGCGGTGCCCACGGCAGCTAATGTAGTTTATCACGCTAAAATCGTTGAGGAGAAGGCTTTACGTCGTCAGCTTATTAGTGCCGCTACCGAAATCGCGTCTACAGGTTATGAAGATGAAGAAGAAATCTCTAATACTATTGATGTAGCTGAGCAAAAAATATTAGCAGTGGCCAATCGTAAAAGTACGGCAGCTTTTGTTCCTATTAAAGACGCCGTTACTTCTGCAGTGGGGCGTATTGAAATGTTGTACGATTCCAAGGAGGCCTTTACGGGTTTGCCAACGGGATTTACTGATTTTGATAATCTTACATCAGGTTTACAAGATTCTGATTTGATTATTGTAGCAGCTCGACCTAGTATGGGAAAATCCACTTTAGTACTGAATATAATGCAGAACATTGCTATTAGAGGCAAGGGTTCTGTGGCATTTTTCTCATTAGAAATGAGTCAGGAACAGTTGACACAGAGGATGCTCTGTGCTGAAGCGCATATAGATTCTTCCCGTTTGCGGGTAGGACAATTAAGTGATAAGGATTGGCCGGAATTAATGAAAGCTGCCGATCGTCTTAGTCAAGCAAAAATATTTATGGATGATACCCCCGGTATTACCGCTATGGAAATGCGGACCAAGGCTAGACGATTACAACATGAGCATGGTTTGGATTTAATAATTGTCGATTATTTGCAACTTATGCAAGGTAGCGGCAAACGCAGCAGTGATAATAGACAACAGGAAATGTCCGATATTTCCCGCTCTCTGAAGAGTTTGGCCAGAGAGTTAAACGTTCCGGTTATTGCGTTATCACAGCTTAGCCGTAGCGTTGAAAGTCGTACCATTAAGCGACCCATGCTAAGCGATTTGCGTGAATCCGGTGCCTTGGAACAGGATGCTGATATAGTAGCCTTCATCTATCGTGAAGATTACTATAATCCGGAAACAGAGAAGAAAAACATTACGGAATTTATTATTGCTAAACATCGTAATGGCCCGGTAGGGACAGTAGAACTTTTCTTCCAAAAAGATATTACTTGCTTCTTGAATTTAAGCAAACATCAAGAAGAATAAAATTGGGTTGAAAAATGCGTTGCTAATGTTGGTCAATTCAACATTAGCAACGCATTTTTATTTATTAACGCTTAAGAACAAATTTTAATATTCATTTATTGCCAAGAGTGCGGCTCCATAAATACCGGCGTTTTCTCCTAATTGAGCAGATTTAACCTTTAAATTTTGGGCTATAGGTTTAGCACACCTTTTTTTAATGCCGATTTTTATAGCATCAATTACTTGAGGGCCGGCTTTTGTTAGGCCGCCACCGACTACTATAAGTTCCGGATCAAAAAGTTGAGCTGCTACAGAAAGACAAGCACCCAGGGATTCCATGGCATCTCGTATTATAAAACAAGCCTTACTATTACCTGTTGCCGCAGCTTGAAAAACTTTTTCTGCGGTTATATCATCACCCAAGGAAAAATACATATATTCTGCAGCTTTAGCTATGGCTGCTCCGGACGCATAAAGCTCAGCACAACCACGGTTGCCGCAAGAACAAGGCAACCCATTTTGCTCTATAGTAATATGCCCAAGTTCTAAGGCATTACCTGAGCTTCCGGAAAATAGTTTGCCGTCAATTATGGCACCGGCTCCTATACCTGTAGAGACTGTTACAAACAGCATGTTTGTAGTGCCCTGTCCGGCTCCTAAAATATATTCTCCAAGTGTTGCGGCATTAGCATCGTTAGTGGTTATAACCTCTATGTTATATTTCTTTTCGATTTTTTCTACGAAAGGAATATTGGTTAGAGGTAAATTTGAACAATGAGAAAGAACCCTTTTTTCTTTATCCCAATGGCCTGGAATACCCATACCTATGCGGCTTATAGCCTTTGGGGAAAGGTTTGCACGCAGTAATAAACTATCTATTAATGTAAATATTTGTTCACAAACTTTTTCACTGCCGGCCCTGCTGCAAGAAGGTATACAAGCTTTTGCCAGTGTCTTATGTTCAGCCGTTAATATAAGGCCCTTAATGCCGGTTCCGCCAATATCTATGCCGATATAATTTTCCATGGATTCAACCTCACTTCTGAAAGACTTGTACCCCCTTAATAAAGGTGGTTTTGATATTAATTTTATTGTCAAAGATTACCATATCAGCTTTTTTACCGGGGCTGATAGAACCCAGCTGTTTATAGAGTCCTAATTCTTTGGCTGGGTTTACTGTTACCATGGCTATAACGTCAGTAAGAAGGGCACCGGTATTGGTAAGGAAATTCATTATAGCTCTGTCCATAGTTAGAACGCTGCCGGCAATAGTACCATCTTCCAGCGTAGCAATTTTATTATGCACAAAAACCTTTTGACCTCCTAATTCCGAAATTCCGTCTTCTTGCAAGCAGGCTCGCATGGAATCTGTAACAAGTATTATGGTAGATTTTCCCTTGACTTTATAAACTAGGCGTTGTACTGCCGGATGTACATGTATGTTATCCACAATAAGTTCACAGTTTACATTAGAATCCAAAGCCGCACCGGCCAGACCTGGGTTTCGGTGGTGAAATGCAGTCATAGCATTAAATAAATGAGTAACATGTGTAGCTCCTTTACTAATGGCACTCATAGCCTCTTCATAGGTAGCTCCGCTATGTCCTAAAGAAATGATGATTTTATTTTTTTTACAGAGCTGAAGAAATTCTTCGTCAGGCAGCTTTTCCGGAGCTACGGTAATTATTTTAATAACATCGGCATATTTTTCTATTTTACTAAAATCGGCTTGTAGTATATTTTCCGGTGCCTGGGCTCCTTTAAATTCTTGGCTTATGTATGGACCCTCTAGGTTACAACCAAGTACTCGTGCACCGATTTCTTTGGACATGGAGTTACGTATGTTGTCTAGGGCTTGATAAATTCTAGGGAAATTATAGGTCATAGTAGTAGGTAAAAATGCTGTTACGCCGGTACTTATAAGGGCTTTTCTCATAGTTTGCAAAGCAGAGGGTTCTGTATCCATAACATCTGCTCCTGCGCATCCATGAATATGCATGTTGATAAAGCCGGGAGCAACGTAGTCACCATGGGCATCAAATACTCGCTCGCAAGTTGCAGGAGCAAAATTTTCCAGTGGTATTATGGACTCAATTGTTGTTTCAAACAAAATAACGTGGTTTTCTAATATTTTTTGGGGTAAAATTATCTTACAGTTAACGATTGCCTGCATTATAGTCCCTCGCAGTTTAATAATCTTTTTAATAACTAGATTATATCATATAAATCTAGGAAGAAGGCAGTAAAAGCAGGATTTCAAAGTTGGATGTGGAATTTTAAAATGATAGTATTAGTAAGAGAAAGAGGTAGAACTGTGATAGAATTGCATAAAATTGCTACGGAGCAGAGTAATGAGCGTAGTAAAAATATAGATAAAGCTTCAACATTAGAAATGCTTACAATTATAAATGAAGAAGATAAAGAGGTTCCTAGGGCAATAACTAGAATTTTACCCCAAATTGCTGTTGCTGTAGATTGTATTGCTGAACATTTAAAAATAGGTGGCAGACTTTTTTATATTGGTGCGGGCACCTCAGGTCGTTTAGGCATCCTAGATGCGGCAGAATGTCCGCCTACATATAGTACTGATCCTGAAATGGTTCAGGGCATTATAGCAGGTGGTTATGCCGCAATTTTCAAGGCCCAAGAAGGCGCAGAAGATTCGGAAGAAATGGCTAGAATAGATTTAAAAGCTAAAAAAATTAAAGAAACGGATGTAGTTGTGGGGTTAACGGCCTCAGGTAGAACACCTTATGTCATAGGTGGGCTAAAATACGCTTTAGAGTGTGGTGCGGCTACAATTGCTATTACTTGCACTGACAATGCGGAAACTATTCCGTGGGCTCAGATATCGCTGACTGCTTTGGTTGGGCCTGAGGTGGTTACTGGATCTACTCGCATGAAGGCAGGAACAGCCCAAAAATTGATTTTGAATATGCTATCTACGGGAGCGATGATTAAATTAGGTAAAGTGTATGGCAATCTTATGATAGATGTAAAGGCCTCTAATAAAAAGCTAGAAGAACGGGCTCTGAGAATAGTAATGAAGTCGACTAATTGTGATAGAAAAGTTGCGGAAATCGCTTTAGAAAAATCAGAAGGAAGTGCGCGAGCGGCTGTTTTAATGATTTTATCCGATTTGAACCAAGAAAAGACAAATAAACATTTAGCAACCATAAAGTTATAAAAATTATTATCAGGGGAGAAATTTAGTGACAAATAAAGAACTTGCTTTAGAAATTTATAAAATAATTGGTCCTGCTGATAATGTCGTGCATGCAGAAAACTGCATGACACGTTTGCGGGTACAACTACAAAAAAAGAATTTCACCAACGAGGATTTAAAAAATCTTGTAGGTGTTATGGGAGTTAATGAAGAAGGGCCTGAGCTACAAATCGTTTTGGGACCGGGAAAAGCAGCCAATGTTTGTAATGAATTTAAAGTTTTGTTGACAGGGCAGGAAAGTGCTTTTCCTGCACCGAACGAAAATCTTAATGAATTTGGTATAGGAGACGGTAAAGCACTTCACGCTGAGCTTAAAGAAAAGAATAAGACACCATTCAAGCTGTTTTTGAAAAGAATGGCCAATATTTTCATGCCGCTCATACCAGCTTTTATTGGTTGCGGTCTTATCACAGGTTTGCTTAATGTTGCCTTGAAGGTAGACCCGTCTTTGGCAAATATTGCTTTTATTAAAATTTTGGGTATTGCGGGAAATTCTGTGTTTTGGGGATTGAATATTTTTGTTGGTTTTAATGCCGCAAAGGAGTTTGGTGGGTCGCCTGTTTTGGGCGGTATTTTAGGTGTAGTGATTAGTCATCCGCTTTTAGCTTCCATTACTATTTTCGGTGAACAGTTAGTGCCGGGACGTGGAGGTGTTATCGCTGTTGTTTTGGTAGTTGCATTTTCCTCCTGGTTAGAAAAAAAGTTACACAAAATTGTACCGGAAATGTTGGATTTGTTTCTTACACCATTACTAGTAGTTTTGATTTCTTCTTTTAGTGCTATTGTAATTTTGCAGCCACTTGGTGGTTTGCTTTCAGAAGCTATTGGTGTTATAGCTACTACCGCCATTGGTCAAGGTGGCGCTGTTACAGGGTTTATATTAGGCGGTATATATTTGCCTATGGTTATTATGGGCCTTCACCAGGGTTTGACTCCCATTCATGCAGAACTAATATCGCGAACCGGTGTAACAATTTTGCTACCTATTTTAGCGATGGCTGGAGCAGGGCAAGTAGGAGCGGCCGCAGCAGTATATTTTAAAACTAAAAATGTCCGGTTGAAAAAAACTATTGCCGCGGCACTGCCGGTTGGCATCATGGGAGTGGGAGAACCCTTGATTTATGGTGTCACACTTCCGCTTGGAAAGCCATTTGTGGGGGCAGCTATAGGTGGGGCCTGTGGTGGGGCTGTGCAGGCAACGTACATAGTCGGAGTTTCAGCCTTGGGTATATCAGGCTTGCCACTAGCTGCAACAGCCGATAATATACCTATTTATCTTTTGGGTCTGGTTACGTCCTATGTCAGTGGTTTTATAGCAACCTGGTTGATTGGGTTTGATGACCCGAAGGAGGAATAGGTTATGATAAATGGGATATCCTTATATCCGGGGTTAGATAATAGTACAGAGGAAAATTTGCAGCTTTTGGAAAAAGCTGCTGAATTAGGCATAAAATGTGTGTTCACTTCTCTGCATATTCCTGAAACTGATGTGGCTAAACTAAAGCAGGAGCTTCGTCAATTGATTAATAGAGCGCGAAGCTACGATATGGAAGTTATTTCTGATGTTTCACCGGATACTCTGAAATTATTGGAATTGGAAAAATTTTCTCTGCCGGATTTTCATAATATAGGTATAACTACTATCAGATTAGATGATGGTTATAGTGCTCAAGAAATTGCTGAACTTAGTAAAAATCCTCAACAGTTGAAAATACAGCTTAACGCATCTACTTTAACTGAGGATATGTTGCGTACGCTTAAATGTGCTGGAGTGGATTTCAAAAAGCTAGATGCTTTGCACAACTTTTATCCCAGAGAGGGAACAGGGTTAGGAGGTAAAACACTTTTAAGACAAAACGTGCTTTTGCATAGCTATGGTATCAAGGTTGGAGCTTTTGTTCCTAGCCAAAATAGAAAACGTGGCCCGCTAAAAGCAGGCTTACCAACATTGGAAAGTGACCGTTATCTGGAGGTTAGTTTAGGTGCGCGTAAGCTTATTGCGTTAGGTGTTGATTCTGTGTTTATAGGGGATTCTTTGCCGTCAGCAAAGGAATTAAGAGAATTATCTCTTTTAAAAGCAGATCAGGTTACTATGCGTATTCAGGTTTTAACAAAAAATCACTATGTAAAGCAACTTTTACAACAAACTTTTACAGCGCGGTTAGATGAAGCTAGAGATGCTATTCGTGCGCAAGAAAGATACAGCGCATTTTTTGGAGAGAATATTGAGCCTGAAAATACTGCGGAAAGAGGTTTAGGTAGTATAACCTTAGACAACAATGCATACGGTCGTTATATGGGCGAGTTGCAACTTATTAAAAGAGCGCAAGTAGCGGATTTTCGTACTAATGTGATAGGTCAAATCTTACCAAGTGAAGAGTTTTTATTAGCCTTTATTACTCCAGGTAGGAAATATGGATTTGAGATACTTTAGCGAAAAACCCGAACATTATAAAAAAAAGAATGAAAACCATTCGAGACTATTGCACACCATAGGGGAAAATGATAAAATGGATGTGTGTGGATAAGATGAACAGAGGGTCAAAACCTCTTTTTTATTTGTCTATTTGGTTTATTTTAGTAGTATTTAAAGATTGACAGGAGGAAATACTGTGATAGAACGCTATACTAGTAAGGAAATGGGCGCTATTTGGACAGAAGAAAATGAATTCCGAACAATGCTTAAAGTAGAAATTTTAGCTTGTGAGGCTATGAACAAATTGGGCATTGTGCCTGATGAAGCGTTAAAAGACATTCAGACAAAGTCGGATTTTCGTTTGGACAGAATGCACGAAATAGAAAAAGTGACCAATCATGATATTATTTCTTTTTTAACTAACGTGGCTGAATATGTTGGAGATGCTTCCAAATATATTCACAAGGGATTAACATCTAGTGACGTTAAAGATACTGCTTTGGGCGTTATGATGAAGCAATCTGCAGAAATTCTCATTGACTTGGAAGAAAAGCTGCACGAAGTTTTAAAACGTCAGGCAGCTAAATATAAGAATACTGTTTGTATTGGCAGGACACACGGTATTCACGCTGAGCCCATGACTTTTGGGATGAAGTTTGCTTTGTGGATGGATGAAACAGAAAGAAATATTGAAAGATTGAAATTAGCCAAAAAATATATTTCTATTGGCAAGCTTTCAGGTGCTGTTGGCACATATTCTAATATTGATCCTTTCGTAGAAAAATATGTATGTGAGAAATTAGGTATTGAAGCAGCTCGTATTGCAACCCAAGTTATTCAACGTGATCGTCATGCTTTTTATTTGACGACGATAGCTGTTTGCGGTGCTTCATTAGAAAAAATGGCAACAGAAATTCGCAATTTGCAAAGAACCGATATTCGTGAAGCGGAAGAATATTTTGCTCCGGGGCAAAAAGGCTCTTCTGCTATGCCACACAAACGTAATCCTATTACTTGTGAGAAAATCTCCGGTATGGCTAGGCTTTTGCGTGGAAACGCAGTGGCTGCTATGGAAGATGTTGCTTTATGGCATGAACGTGATATTTCTCATTCTTCTGTAGAACGAATTATCTTACCTGATAGCACCATAGCTCTCGATCATATGCTTCGTAAGTTTACGTCTGTTGTAGATAAATTATTGGTATATCCCGATGCTATGATGGCTAATCTTAATAAAACAGGCGGTTTGATTTTCAGCCAGAATTTGTTAATTGCTTTAATTACTAAGGGTGTCTTGCGTGAAGATGCTTATAAATGGGTGCAAAGAAATGCCATGGCTCGTTGGTTAGAAGGGGCAGACTTCAAGACAAATGTGGAGTTAGATGCCGATATTAAAAAATATCTTACTGACGAAGAAATTGAGCATTGCTTTGATCCGAAGCCCATGCTGAAGAATGTTGATTTAATTATGGCGCGTTTTGGCCTATAAGGAGATGCATTATGTCATCAGTTGTAGTGATTGGCGCCCAATGGGGTGACGAAGGAAAAGGTAAAATTGTAGATTATTTGGCACAAAAAGCCGATGCTGTTGTGCGTTATTCAGGTGGCTCCAATGCTGGGCACACTGTTGTTGTTGACGATGTAGCGTATAAATTGCGTTTATTACCCAGTGGTATTTTATATCATGGTAAAACTTGTTTTTTGGGTAATGGAGTAGTTATTAATCCCGGTGTGGTTTTGAAGGAAATTCAAACTATGAAGGATAAGGGTGTTGATATTAGCAAGCTGCTAATTAGCGATCGTGCCCATGTAGTTTTCCCCTATCATGAACGTTTAGATGAGCTGCAGGAAGCCGCTTTGGGCTGTAATAAGATCGGTACTACTAAAGGCGGTATAGGGCCTTGCTACATGGATAAATACGCACGTACCGGCATTCGTATGTGTGACCTTTTAGATTCTGAAGTTTTGGCAGCTAAATTAAAAATACAATTAGATGCTAAAAATGCTATATTTACTAAAATTTACGAGTCAGAGGCAATGGATTACGATATTATGCTAAAAGACTATTTAGCCTATGCAGAAATTCTTCGGCCTTATGTTACTGATACTAGTGTTGCTTTAGAAGAATTTTTTGATGCTGGGAAAAATGTTTTGTTCGAAGGTGCGCAAGCTACTTTCTTAGATATTGATCATGGTACATATCCCTATGTTACTAGTTCCAATCCAACTGCCGGAAATGCAAGTACAGGCAGTGGCATTGGACCACGTAAAATTGACCATGTGGTAGGCGTAGTTAAAGCCTATACTACTCGTGTTGGAGAAGGGCCTTTTGTTACAGAGCTTTTAGATAAAGACGGTCCTGGACATAAGATTCGTGAAACAGGCCATGAATATGGTACTGTTACAGGAAGACCTCGTCGTTGTGGCTGGTTGGATGCCTTTATGATTAAATACTCAGCACGCGTTAATAGTTTGGATTATTTAGCTATTACACGTCTAGATATTTTGGATAACATGGAATCAATTAAAATGTGTGTAGGCTATGCGATTGACGGCAAAGCAATTGCTAATATTCCGGCTAATTTAAAAGTATTAGCAAAAGTCAAACCTATATTTGAAGAATTTAAAGGTTGGATGACGGATATTACCTCTGTACGTAATTTTGAGGAATTGCCTGTAGAGGCCAAAACTTATTTAAAAAGGCTTAGTGAAGTGGCTGGCGTTGAGCTTGGTATTGTTTCCGTTGGTCCCAATAGAAAGCAAACTATAGTTCTTAAGGAGCTTTTATAGTACATTTGCTTGACATGTTGGGTATTTAGCTTGTATAATACTAACGTTGTGTGCTCATCGTAGCTACAAATGATTCACTAGCTCAGTTGGTAGAGCACCTGACTTTTAATCAGGGTGTCCCGGGTTCGAGTCCCGGGTGGATCACCAATTAATAATTTAAGGCCTTCCGATTCCTCGGGAGGTCTTTTTTGCATAAATTTTAGAGGGGGGAATAATATTGGCACTGAAAGTAATGCCCATACAAAAAGCTTTTATGTTTTTTGAACCCGGTCCGGTTTTACTGGTAACGACTAAAGCAGGTGGAAAAAATAATGTTATGACGCTTTCGTGGCACATGGTTATTGATTTCACACCTCGCCTTGCTGTTACAACTGGGCCTTGGAATTATTCCTTTGCTAATTTGTTAGCCCAAAAAGAGTGTGTGCTTTGCGTACCAACATTAGATTTGGCAGAAACTGTTGTTCATATAGGTTCTGTATCTGGGGCGGAAGTGGATAAATTCAAGGAATTTGGTCTAACTGAGAAAAAAGCCAAGACGGTTAAGGCCCCTCTTATTGCAGAATGCTTATTTTGTTTGGAATGCAGGCTTGTAGAATATATAGAGGAACATGGTATAATCATTTTAGAAGGAACCAAGGCTTGGTATGACGCTGATAAAAAAGAGAAACGTACTTTTCATGCTAACGGAGATGGCACTTTTGTTGTGGATGGAAATGTTTTAAATTACCGCAGTATTATGAAAGACAAAATACCGCCCGGAGTATAAGAAATTCTGTTTAATATATAAAAAACACCGCCTGTTCAATACAATATTGAACAGGCGGTGTAAATATTATATTGGGATATTTGCTAGAGTTATTCAGCAGCAGGAGGCATTTTATCCGGAACGTTATTCATAGGTCTTTTAGTCATACGCAATTTTTCCGGTTTGTTCTCACTAATATTTTTTTCTGCATCAGCTAAAATACTATTTGCTTTTTCTTGAGACATTTTACCATCAGCAACTAACCTAACTAAAATTTCCTTATTGGCAGCTACTCTTTTTTCTTTATATTGGTCAAGTACACCGTTTTCTTTAGCGATGTCGTAACAAGTCTTTTGCTCAGTGCGGCAGGTTTCCATTAAAGCTTGAGCATCTTTGCCTGTTAATTCTGCTAAAGTGTCAAAAGGCATTAAGCCCATGAACATATGTCTTGCCTGTGGACCGGCAACTTGTGCTTGATAATCCGTACCATTACGGCCTTCGGAGATAGCACCGGAAGCATTCATCATTCTATAACCAGGGCCTCTGTGGCGCATTATTTTTCCGTCAGCTTCATCTTTTTCGAATTTAATAAATCTTGCTAGAGCTGAATCTGCTTTTTCTTGGGTTATTTTACCATTAGCAACAGCTAGGCTAAGACCTTTTTTTACTGCTTCCAAATTTTTTGCTTGGAATTGTTTTTCTACACCATTTTCTTTAGCGTATTCATATGGGGATTTGTGGTTAGTATGGCATTCTTGTTGAATCGTTGCTACATCTTTACCTGTTAATTCTGACAAGGTTTTCCAAGGCCCGCCATCTCGTTTCATCATGGTACGTTTGTGTTCACCCATAAAAGGCGACATACGGTCCTCAGCTTGCTCAGTCTTTTCTGCTTGGGCCATTTCTACAAGGTCACGCATTTTATGCGGGTTAGTATCTGCGCCGCTAGTTGCTGCATAAGCGGTGGAGAAGAATAATGTTGCAATTAACGAACTTGCTAATAATGTTGATTGGATTTTTTTCATAATATAAATCACACTCCTTAATATTTTATTGGGCTTCCTCTTTGACTCTAGCTTAAGTATAGACAAGTGTTTTGACGAAACTGTGTTTTTTTTCGAGAAAATGTATGTTTTTACATGTAGCGACATGAAAAAAACATAAAAGGTTGTATAATTAATAGTAGAAAGGCGGTGCGTTCCATGGCTAAAATTTTAATCGCTGACGACAATGAGCAAATTACTTCCATATTGGCTACCTATGCGCAAAAAGAAGGACTGGAGCCAATTATTGCTTTAGATGGAGAAGAGACTTTGCTTAAATTCAACAAAAATAGTAGTGAAATACAAATCATTCTTTTGGATGTAATGATGCCTAAAAAAGATGGGTTTGAAGTTTGTCGAGAAATTCGCAAGACTTCAATGGTACCTATTATTATGGTTACGGCTAGAGGAGAAGATTTTGAAAAAATAATGGGTTTGGATATTGGAGCAGATGATTATATTGTAAAACCTTTTTCTGCCAGCGAGGTGATGGCCAGAGTTCGCGCCGTTTTGCGTCGTATGAGTCCGGATCAAAAGGATGAGAGAAATTTCGCTATAGATAATTTAACTATTAATTTAGAAGAATATAAAGTAACAGTAGCAGAACATGATTTGCCTTTAACTAAAAAGGAAGTAGAATTACTGTGGACCTTTGCTAAAAATAAGAATAAAGTTTTTTCTCGTGAAAATTTATTAAATAGCATTTGGGGGTATGATTATTTCGGCGATAGTCGTACGGTAGATTCTCACATTAAAAGATTAAGAGCAAAGTTGGATCAGTATCCTCACGAACGTTGGGAGATTAAAACCATCTGGGGCGTAGGCTACCGTTTCGAGGAGAAATTTGATGCGGAATAAAATCACATTTAAGTTATTCTTGTCTTTTGCCGTAGCATTATTGATTTTTTCTTTAGTCGTAGGTAGTGGCTTTGCTTATTTGTTTAGAGAGCACACTATTAATATAAAAAAACAGGACTTAGAAGAAAGAGCAGTGAAAATTGCTCAAGCTTTAGGCGATAGCCGTGACCAAATGCTTGCTTGGCAAGAAAAAGAAAATTCTGCATTGCAAAAAGGACAGGGTGAGCAAAAACAAAGCAGACAAATGGGGATGGGCACGGATGGGAAGCCTATTCCTCGCTTGCAGGGGCCTATGGGGTTGGGATTTAACTCTGTGCTAAGATTCTTGGGTAGTGCAGCGGCTGAAGACGTTTGGATTGTAGATGCGGACCAGAATTTGGAAATGCCTTCTCATCGCGATGGGAAAAAACCGGCCTTTATGTATAAGGATTTGCCACCGGATGCTGAAAAGGTGGTTAGAAATGTTATGCATGGGGAGATAACCACCAGCAGTGGTTTTAGTAACATGCTGGAAGTTCCTACATTAACAGTAGGCGCACCCATAAAAGATAAGGATGGAGAAATTTTGGGCGCCGTGCTTATTCATGCTCCTTTATCCGGCATGGATATGGCGGCCAAACAGGCCACTAGAATTTTGTTAATGTGTGGAGGAATTGCCTTATTAGCAGCCTTTTTAATTGCTGTATATTCTTCTTGGCGTTTCACTAAACCATTAAAAACTATGCAGCAAACGGCTGAGCAGATGACCGAAGGGGATTATACGGTTCGTTGCGATGTGCGTCAAAATGATGAAATCGGAGAATTGGGAACGGCTTTAGACTCCCTAGGGGAGAGGCTTTTGATAGCGCGCAAGGAAAGTGCTCAGCTAGACCAAATGCGCAAAGATTTTATTGCTAATATTTCTCATGAATTGCGGACACCTGTTACAGTTATACGTGGGTCATTGGAAGCTTTGAATGACAAAGTGGTGACGGTGCCGGAAAAAGTAGAAGAATATTACAGGCAAATGTTATCAGAGACGATTTTTTTGCAAAGGTTGATTAATGACTTGTTAGATTTATCACGCTTGCAAAATCTGAACTTTAAAATAGAAATGACTAAACTAAATCTTTATGATGTTTTGCTAGAAGCAGTGCACAGTAGTCAGCGTTTGGGAAAAGATAAGAATATTGACGTTGTGTTAGAAACAGATACTAAGTGGTATCCTATTGATGGTGACTACGGCCGCTTGCGTCAGATGCTGATGATCTTCATGGATAATGCCGTGAAATTTTCTCCCAATAACGGGCAAGTAAAATTGGTTCTCCAAGGGAAAAGATTGGAGATTGTTGACCATGGAATAGGTGTTGCGGCCCAGATGGTACCACATGTTTTTGAACGTTTTTATAAAACAAGAGTGGAAAAAAACAAAAGTGGTACCGGGTTAGGCCTGGCTATTGCTAAGGAAATAGCTGAACGTCATGGTATGGAGGTGGCTATGGAAAGCCAGCCTGGCGTTGAAACAAAAATAATTTTGTTGTTAGAAAAAAAATAGAGTTTTGGCAGGTAAAATGTCCTTTGTAGCGAAATAGTTACAAAGGACATTTTTATTTTAAGAGGGGTATGGATGATTCGTTTAGCACGAGGTACCGAAGATAAGGAGCTCACATATTTGTGGCTCAATGTTAGTATTTTTTCCCACCCTTTTATAAGGGCTGGATTTTGGCAACAGAGGGCAAATGCCGTTGAGCATAATTATTTGCGCACTAGTGTTACCTATGTGGCTGAAGAAGATGGAGAAATTGTAGGGTTTATATCTTTCGTCAGAAAAGGTTTTATTGGTGGAATTTTTGTAGCGCAAAAACAACAAGGAAAAGGCATTGGAACATTGCTTTTGGCCCAGGCAAAAAAAATGTTTACTACGCTAGAGCTAGATGTTTATGTAAAAAATAAAACTGCATTAGCTTTTTATAAGCAACAGGATTTCATTCCTGTTATGGTTTATGCAGGAAGCGAAACCGGCGAGGACAGTTTTAGAATGAGGTGGGACCAGTGAACTACGATTTGGCAGGAAAGATAGCTGTTATTAGTGGTGGTACCTCTGGCATTGGTTTAGCTACAGCCAAGAAAATGCTGGAAGATGGAGCTGAGGTTTTTATTGTAGGACGTAATGTAGCACGAGGTAGAAGAGCCTTGGATACTTTGGCAAAGTTTTCAGTTAAGGTCCGGTATATACAAGCAGATGTTAGCACTGTACAAGGTTGCAAGCAAGTAGCTGAGACAATTAAAAAAGGCCCAACAAAAACAGATATTTTGGTAAATTCCGCAGGAATATATTGCGAAAAGCGGCTAGAGGAAATAACGGAAGAAGATTATTACGGTATAATGGATACGAATGTGAAAGGAACGCTTTTTCTTTGTCAGAGTTTAATACCTTTTATAAGTGAGGGAGGAACTGTTATTAATATAGCTTCTGATGCTGGGCTGGAGGGCAACTATGGGTGTCCTGTCTACTGTGCTTCAAAGGGAGCTGTTGTAGCTTTAACTAGGGCTTTAGCCTTGGATTTTGCACCTAAAATACGCGTTAACTGTATTTGCCCGGGAGATGTGGCAACACCGATGGTAGAGGCACAACTGAAGACAGGTCAATATACCTTGCAGGAGATGGCGCTTCCTTATCCTATGGAACGTATTGGTAGACCGGAAGAGATTGCACATGTTATTTGTTCTGTGGCGTCGCCTTTAAACAGCTATATGACAGGATCTATAATTGCGGTAGACGGTGGACTAACCACAAAATAAAAAATGACGGTAACATAGGGGTGACCTATCATTTTCAATAAATAAAAAGCTTGAATAGTCTCATAATTGTGGGTATAATTAGCATATATAGTACCATATAAAAATGACAAAAATATTTAAACAAATGGGAGGAAATGAAAATGAAAAAAATTCTTTTAGGGGCAGTAGCTCTAAGCTTGCTAGCAACTTCAGCTGCATATGCAGCACCAATGACAAGCATGGAGAAAGGTAAAGGGAAGGTTGATGCTGCTTTTACCATGGGGTCTAGCTTAAAAGGTGAGGGTGAGGGTGAAAGCATTGATTTCGGTGGTAATAACCGCTATCGCTTGGGTGCTACTTATGGTTTAGGGGATAAACTTGGTATTGATTACAAATATGCTGCTCATGCAGGAGACTACGACTCTTCAGTGCAATCTCATCAATTAAACTTAATGTATCAATTTAATCCTAATGTAGCCGCTTTTGTCGGTTATGTTCATAACAGAGCTAAAGTACTAGGCGAATCAAATAATCAGAACGGGTACCAAGTAGGTGTTTTGGGGAATATGAAGATTGCTAAAAGAACCACTGCTTGGGCCAGCATCGGCCTAGGTAATAAAATCACCGCTTATGAAATAGGCGTAGGTTATGATTTGACTAAGAATTTTGATGTTAACTTGTTCTACAATGATACTAAATACAAAGGTTTTGACGGCGCAGATTTCAAAACCCATGGTGTTAACCTAGGTGTTACTTATCATTTCTAATAATTAAAACTTAAATAAAACAAAGAATCCGGTGTATTGGGTTCTTTGTTTTATTTTTTTTATGGAAATAATTATATATTATTTTTACTGTAGCTGTTTATTTGAAAATTTACAAAACAGAATCAGGAGATTGTTAAGTATCGGAAAATGAAAAAAGTGTTAACCTAGACGGGATCTAGTGTTTCCAATAAATAAAACGTATAAAAAACTTGAATATTCTCATAATAAAATGTATAATACACCGTAAATACTGTTGTGAAAAACAGGGAAAATATTTGATAAAATGGGAGGAAATGAAATGAAAAAAATTCTTTTAGGAGCAGTAGCTCTAAGCCTGCTAGCGACTTCTGCCGCTTATGCAGCACCAATGACAAGCATGGACAAAGGCACAGGTAAGGTCGATGCAGCTTTTAGCATGGGTTCTAGCTTAAAGGGTGAGGGTGATGGTGAAAGCATTGATTTCGGTGGTAATAACCGCTATCGCTTGGGTGCTACTTATGGTTTAGGTGATAAACTTGGTATTGATTACAAGTATGCCGCTCATGCAGGAGACTACGGTTCTTCACTACAATCTCATCAATTAAACTTGATGTATCAATTTAATCCTAATGTAGCCGCTTTTGCCGGTTATGTTCATAACAGAGTAGAAGCAGACGCCAAAGCAGGCGGGACAGTATCTGATACTGAGAACGGCTATCAAGTAGGTGTTTTGGCGAATATGAAGATTGCTAAAAGAACCACTGCTTGGGCCAGCATCGGTGTAGGTAATAAGATTACTGCTTATGAAATAGGCGTAGGCTATGATTTAACTAAGAATTTTGATGTTAACTTGTTCTACAATGATACTAAATACAAAGGTTTTGATGGCGCAGATTTCAAAACCCATAATGTTAATTTAGGTGTAACTTATCATTTCTAATAAATAAAAAGTAAAAAAGGCAAAGAATCTGACGAACTGGATTCTTTGCTTTTTTATTTGTACTAATTTGACGATTTCAGTTCATTGGCAAACGGAAACAAGCACTTGAATAGTTATATTACGGGAATTATAATTAACGCAGACGGTAGTTTAGTCAGCAAACAAAAATATTTAATAAGTAGTGGGAGGCTACGCAAATGAGAAAAAATATTTTGGGAATAAGTGTGTTAAGTACGTTATTGGTGGCATCTGTAGTTTATGCCGCACCAATGACTAATATGAAGCAGGGGAATGGTAAAATAGATGCTTCTTTCAGCTTAGGACCCAGCTTTAAGGCAGAAGAATATGGGTGGACCAGCGACATGGATGGCAAAACACGTGGGCGCTTAGGTATCACTTATGGTTTGGGAGATAAGTTTGGTATCGATTACAAATACGTGGGGCATGCAGGTGATTATTTAGACTCATCTTTACAATCCAATCAATTAAATTTAATATATCAATTCAATCCAAACGTAGAAGTTTTTGCCGGTTATGTTCACAATCGTTTAAAGATTCCGGAAGGAAATATTGAAAATTCGCAAAATGGTTACCAAGTAGGAGTTTTGGGGCGTATGGATATTGCTAAAAGAACTTCTGCTTGGGCCAGTATAGGCGTAGGCAATAAAATTACTGCCTGCGAAATAGGCGTAGGATATGATTTGACACATAATTTTGATTTGAACTTATTCTACAATGATACTAAATATAAAGGATTTGATTATGGTATAGATGCAATGACTCATAGTGTTAATTTAGGCATAACCTATCATTTCTAATAAATAAAAAATAGATAAGGCAAAGGACTTGATTTATCAGGTACCTTTGCTTTATTTTTCTGCATCGAAAAAATATTGTATACATGAGAAAAATATTGAAAAAGCAGAACATATGGTTTAAAATACAGAGGTAGTACGCCGATATAAAAAGAGTTTTACGGTTGCTACAAACAAAAATTAAGATAATAGATTAATTATGAGGGGTGCTTTATGAAAATTTCACAGCGTGTACAAGCATTAACTACGTCTCCTATTCGGAGACTGTCTCCCTATGCGGCGGCAGCTAAGGCTAAAGGCAAGAAAGTTTATCATCTCAATATAGGGCAGCCTGATATTGAGACACCGGAATTGTTTATGGACAGTATTCGTAAATTTGATGAAAAAGTTATTGCTTACAGTAATTCTAAGGGTGAAGAGTGTCTGGTCGATGCTATTAGCAAATACTACAAAGAATGGGATATGCCTTTTGAACCGGCAGATATTTATGTAACCAACGGTGGATCTGAAGCTTTGCGCTTTGCCGTTTTGGCATTGTGTGATCCGGGAGACGAAATTTTGGTCTTTGAGCCGTTTTATGCCAATTATAATAGTTTTGCCAGAGAGAATAATGTAATAATTAAAGCTATTCCTACCAGTGTAGAAAATGGGTATCATTTGCCGGAGGAAAAAGTAATTGAAGCTGCCATTACGCCTAAAACAAGAGCCATTTTACTTACTAATCCCAGCAATCCAACAGGAGTTGTCTATAGTAAAGAAGAGATGGAAATCATAGCTCGCTTAGTATGCAAATATGATTTGGGCTTAATTTCCGATGAAGTTTACCGTGAGTTTGTTTATGATGGTAAATATATTAGTTTTGGAACTATGCCTGAAGTTTTGGATAACCTTATCATTATAGATTCAGTGTCTAAGCGTTATAGTGCTTGCGGTGCAAGAATTGGCTGCATAATTTCTAAGAATGCGCAATTTCAGCAGCAAATATTGAAATGTTGTCAAGCTAGATTATGTAGTCCTATTTTGGAACAAGTCGGTGCGACGGCTTTGTATTCAACGCCAACGTCTTATTTGGACGCAGTTAATAAAGAATATAAAAAACGCAGAGATACTATTAAAGCCGCATTGGAAAAGCTTCCGGGCGTTACGTCTTCCAATCCTAAAGGGGCCTTTTATCTGATGGTAAAATTGCCCGTGGATGATGCTGAAAAATTTGCAATATGGTTATTAGAAAACTTTGACGTTAATGGCGAAACCGTAATGTTCGCACCGGGTAACGGTTTTTACAGTACACCGGGTTGTGGTATAGACGAAGCACGTTTAGCATACGTTTTAAAATGCGAGGATATAGAAAAGGCCATTGCTATTTTAGGCGAAGGGTTGAAAGTTTATCCGGGCAGAAAATAATTTTTAAAAAACAAAAAAGGCTGGAATAAATCACGTTGATAGTGGTTTGTTCCGGCCTTTTATTTTTTTTGGAGCGGAAGACGAGATTCGGACTCGCGACACCTTGCTTGGGAAGCAAGTGCTCTACCCCTGAGCTACATCCGCACTAGTAGTACAGTAGAAATGATACCATAATATCTGCTATTTTGCAATTCGATTTTTGGTGTATAATAGTTAAGAAACAAATTTATTTTACAGGTAGGGAGAAGTGGGAGAAACATGAAAATTTTTGGACTGCAAAAATTAACTTTGTTAGATTATCCTGGGAAGGTGGCCTGTACGGCATTTACCGGTGGGTGTAATTTTTGTTGCCCATTTTGCCATAATGCCTCTTTGGTTGTGAATCCTGATGTGAGTTACGCCATGGAAGAAGCAGAACTTTTGGCTTTTTTGCGAAAAAGAGAACCTGTTTTAGATGGCATATGTATAAGTGGTGGAGAACCATTATTACAGCCTAATATAGAGCTTCTCATCGCTCGTATCAAAGATATAGGGCTAAGTGTTAAGCTGGACACTAATGGAAGCTTCCCAGCTCTTCTACGGCGTTTGATTGAGCACAAGCTAGTTGATTATGTAGCTATGGATATTAAAAACTCTAAAGAAAATTATTTTAAAACTAGCGGTACTGATAAAGTGCCTCTAAAAAATATGGAAGAAAGTGCGGAACTTCTAATGAGTCATGTAGTACCCTATGAATTTCGTACTACGGTAGTTCGTGAATTGCACACTGCGGCTGATTTTGTCGCTATTGGAAAATGGCTTAGCAAAGATTCACCTTATTTTCTACAAAATTTTGTGAACTCAGGAGATTTAATCGGGGAGAATTTTAGCGCTTACCAAAAAAGTGAAATGGAAATTTTCGTGCAAATACTACGAAAGACTATGAATTTCGTAGAATTACGTGGAATTTAATTTATTTACATTACCGCTATATATAGTATTAATAAAAATTAATAGTGCAATATATTGTGTTTTTCGCTTGACAAGATTTCTCAATGAATTATAATAAGGGTTACAAGCGATAGACAAAGGAGAATGATTACTATGTATAAGGTGATGAAAAGGGACGGAAAAGAAGTTAAATTCGACTTAGCGAAAATAGGTATTGCTATTCGCAAAGCATTTGATTCCGTCGATAGGCAGTATAATCAAGATATTATTGACATGCTAGCCTTAAAAGTTACGGCAGACTATGAAAAGAAAATTAAAGATTCTTTAGTTACAGTAGAAGATATTCAAGATAGTGTTGAAGCCGTGCTTATTGCTGCTGATTACGCAGATGTGGCTAAGAGCTACATTTTATATAGAAAACAAAGAGAAAAAATCCGTAACATGAAATCTACTATTTTGGATTATAAAGAAATTGTGGACAGTTATGTGCATTTAACTGATTGGCGGGTAAAAGAAAACTCTACTGTTACCTATTCTGTTGGCGGCATGATTTTGAGTAATTCCGGTGCTATTACAGCTAATTACTGGCTAAGCGAGATTTATGATCAAGAAATAGCTAATGCACACAGAAATGCAGATATGCATCTTCATGATTTGTCTATGCTGACGGGCTATTGTGCAGGGTGGTCATTGAAGCAACTTATTCAAGAAGGTTTGGGTGGTATTCCGGGTAAAATAACTTCGGCGCCTGCTAAACACTTGGTTTCCTTATGCAATCAAATGGTAAACTTTTTGGGCATTATGCAAAACGAATGGGCAGGAGCTCAGGCTTTTTCCTCTTTTGATACCTATTTAGCACCTTTTGTTAAGTCGGATAATCTTTCCTATCGTGAAGTAAAAAAATGTATTGAAGCTTTTATTTATGGTGTAAATACCCCATCTCGTTGGGGTACTCAAGCTCCTTTTTCCAATGTTACCTTAGATTGGACAGTTCCCAATGATCTTGCAGAGCTTAATTGCATTGTCGGCGGCAAGGAAATGGATTTTAAATATAAAGATTGTAAAAAAGAAATGGATATGGTGAATAGAGCCTTTATTGAAACTATGATTACTGGTGATGCCAACGGGCGAGGTTTCCAATATCCAATTCCCACATACTCCATAACTAAAGATTTTGATTGGTCAGATACGGAGAACAATAAGCTGTTGTTTGAGATGACTTCCAAATATGGCACACCATATTTTTCCAACTATATAAATAGTGATATGGAGCCTTCTGATGTGCGTAGCATGTGTTGTCGTTTGCGTTTGGATTTACGTGAGCTACGCAAAAAATCCGGTGGATTCTTTGGCAGCGGTGAAAGCACCGGTTCTGTGGGTGTAGTGACTATTAATATGCCACGTATCGCATACCAGTCACAAAGTGAAGAGGAATTTTACCGTCGCTTGGACAAAATGATGGATATTGCTGCTCGTTCTTTAAAAACTAAAAGGACTATAATCTCTCGCTTGCTGCAAGAAGGCTTATATCCTTATACCCGTCGCTATTTAAGTTCTTTTGACAATCATTTTTCTACTATTGGTCTTATTGGCATGAATGAAGCTTGTCTTAATGCTAACTGGATTCGCAAAGATTTAACTCATGAAGAAGCACAAGTATTCACAAAAGCCGTTTTAAATCATATGCGTGAACGTTTAGCGGACTATCAAGAAGAGTATGGTGATCTTTACAATCTGGAAGCAACACCGGCAGAATCAACTTCCTATAGATTAGCTAAGCATGATGTGGAGCAGTTCCCGGATATTATTACGGCTAGTGAACATGGTAAAACGCCATATTACACTAATAGCTCGCATTTGCCTGTCAGTTATACTGAGGATGTTTTTGCTGCTTTAGATATTCAAGATGAATTGCAGACTTTGTATACTTCCGGTACGGTTTTTCATGCTTTCTTGGGAGAAAAATTGCCTTCATGGCAGTCTGCAGCGGCATTGGTACATAAAATTGCGGCTAACTATAAACTCCCATATTATACATTGTCACCTACATATTCCGTTTGTAAAAATCATGGCTATATTGCTGGTGAAGAATATATTTGTCCTGAATGTGGCGAAAAAACGGAAGTTTACAGTCGCATTACCGGTTATTATCGTCCGGTACAGAACTGGAATGAAGGTAAGGCTGAAGAATTTAAAGAACGCAAACTCTACGATATTTCTCGCTCTAAGCTGAAAAGTGAAGGACGCAATATTATTGTTAACAGTGAAAATGTTATAACGAGAGAGGGCAATCCCAATGATGTAGTTTTACTCTTTACAACTAAAACTTGTCCTAACTGTAAAATTGCTAAGGAATTTCTAGATAAAGCCAATATTAAATACCAAGCTATAAACGCTGAAGAAAATATTAAACTAGTAGAAAAATATGGGATACAAAGTGCGCCTACACTGGTTACTGTAAACAGCGGTAATATTCAGCAGTACGTTAATGCGTCTAATATTAAAAAGTACGCTGAGAATAAATAGAGTATATTTTAATGGGTGTCCGTAAAAGGATACCCATTTTTATGTAATAAATTGTTTGTCGCTTTATTTTACTTAATATTTTACTTGTTTTAATATTAGATACCTATTATCATTGTATTATGCATACGATATTTGTTTTTTAATTTCAGGAGGTAAGTGTATGGAGACAAAAAACCCCAAAAAACCCATAGTTTACTATTACATGGTTGCCATGATCATCATAATGGTAATTAACACAATCATAACGCCTATGTTTTTCAGACCACAGGTGCACGAAGTTTCTTATACAAATTTTTTAAAAATGGTAGATGAAGGAAAAGGAACAAAGGTAGAAATAACGGCAAATAAGATTGCTCTTTTGTGCAAGGAAAATGATAAAGACGTTATTTATGTTACCGGCCGTATTGAAGATCCACAATTAGTTAACCGTCTAATGCAGAGCAAGGTAGAATTTTCTCAAGTCATTCCCAAGGAAGAAACAGCCCTATCTAGATTTTTTAACAATTGGGTTATTCCTATTTTGATTTTCTTCATATTAGGACAACTTTTTATGCGTTACTTAGCTCCTAAAATGGGCATGGGCGGCGGTAATGCTATGAGCTTTGGTAAAAGCAAAGCCAAAATATATGTACAAGCTCAGAGCGGTAAAGTTTTTGCTGACGTCGCAGGTCAAGATGAGGCCAAAGAAGCTTTGATGGAAATGGTTTCTTTCCTGCATGATCCGACTAAGTATAAAGCTATAGGGGCCAATTTACCTAAAGGCGCACTTTTGGTTGGGCCCCCAGGTACAGGCAAGACCTTATTGGCTAAGGCTGTAGCCGGTGAAGCAAAAGTCCCCTTCTTTTCTATTTCAGGTTCTGAATTTATTGAAATGTTTGTAGGAATGGGCGCTGCCCGTGTCAGAGATTTATTTAAACAAGCCCAAGAAAAAGCGCCTTGCATTGTATTCATTGACGAGATTGACGCTATTGGTAAAAAACGCGATAGTGGTCAATTTGGTGGTAATGATGAACGCGAACAAACCTTAAATCAACTTTTGGCAGAGATGGATGGATTTGACGGTGGCAAAGGTGTAGTTATTTTGGCCGCAACAAATAGACCGGAAACGTTGGATAAAGCTCTTTTACGTCCGGGCCGTTTTGACCGCCGTATACCGGTGGAACTTCCTGATCTTAAAGGCCGTGAAGCTATTTTAAAGGTGCATTCCGCGGCAATTAAAATTGCCGATGATATTGATTTTAATGCCATTGCTCGTGCTACCAGCGGAGCTTCCGGCGCAGATTTAGCAAATATGATTAATGAAGCAGCTTTAAGAGCCGTTAAAATGAATAGGACAGAGGTTATTCAAAGTGATTTGGAAGAATCAGTTGAAGTAGTTATTGCCGGTTATCAGCGAAAAGGAGCAGTAATTTCTCAAAAGGAAAAACAAATTATTGCTTATCACGAAATAGGACATGCTCTAGTGGCAGCCAGACAAAAGAATTCTGCTCCGGTACATAAGATTACAATTATTCCCCGTACTTCCGGGGCTTTAGGTTATACCATGCAGGTGGCGGAGGAAGAATCTGTTCTAATGAGCAGGGAGGATGCCTTTAATAAAATTGTTACATTGACAGGCGGCCGTGCAGCCGAAGAACTAATTTTCAAGTCTATTACCAGTGGAGCTGCTAACGATATTGAGCAGGCAACTAGGTTGGCTCGCGCTATGGTTGCTCGTTTAGGCATGAGTAAAGAATTTGATATGATGGCCTTGGAAACTATTAACAATGCTTATTTAGGGGGTGATGCTTCCCTTATGTGTTCTGCAGAAACTGCTACTCGAATCGATTATGAAGTTTTGGAGATTATAAAAAAGGCTCATGAAGCAGCTAGCAAAATTTTGCTAGAAAACATACCAAAGTTACATGAATTAGCCGCATACCTTTTAGAGAAAGAGACTATTACAGGAACAGAGTTTATGGCTATTTTGCTGGGAGAAGCAAAGGCCGAAGCAGAAGAAACAGCTACAATTTAAACCAGAAGTGCAAGGAGGGTAACAGTTGCCCCTGCTTGCACTTTTTTTCAAACAATTTATGTTCATATTCAGGAAATGCCTTATAATTATAGAATAAGTATTGTATAATAGAACCGTGTATACAGTATAATATTTGGATGTAAAATTTTCACAATATAAAGTTTTGAAAAGGAGGGAGTCCGAGTTTTTTCGGACGGGAGAACATGATCTATAATTATTATCCTGGATGTACCCTGAGCACCAAGGCTAAACTGCTTGACCTTTACGCCAAACGATCCGGAGAGGTTTTGGGTTTTGAGCTGAAGGAACTGGTAGATTGGCAGTGCTGCGGAGCTGTTTATCCCCAGGCGGAGGATGAGATAGCGACTAAGTTATCTTCAGTGCGCAGCTTGGCGGCGGCAGCCGCAATTGATGGTAAATTGGTAACACTATGCTCAGCATGTCACCATGTTTTAAAACGCGTGAATGATGACATGGCAAACAACAGCGAAATGCGTGATAAGGTTAACGCGTATTTAGAGCTGGACACCCCCTATGCAGGAGAAACTCAAGTCATTCATTACTTGGAGCTTTTGAGAGATCAAGTGGGGTTTGACAAAATTGCTGAGAAAGTTGTAAAACCTCTTACCGGTCGTAAAATTGGCGCGTATTATGGTTGTATGTTGCTTAGACCAGCTGGCATTATGCAGTTTGATGATCCGGAAAACCCAACTATTTTGGAAGACTTTTTGCAAGCTTTGGGAGCAAGTCCTATTCCCTTTGATATGCGCAATGAATGTTGCGGAGGGTATATGGCTATTAAGGAAAAAGGAACGGCTCAAGGTATGGTAAGCGAGATTTTAGCCTCTGCTCGGAACAAGGGCGTAGAAGAATTAATTACTGCTTGTCCCTTATGCAATTACAATATGGATGTCAATGCGACACCTTCTGAGCATTTGCCCATACATTATTTCACAGAATTATTAGCGGAAGCTCTCGGCGTTAAGGAAGAGGGGGAGAACTGATGCAAATAAATGAAAAAGAACGAGCGGCAGAAATTGTACGCAGAAGTGGCACTGATATCAGTAAATGTATGCAATGTGGTAAGTGCACAGCTGCTTGCCCTGCTGGTTACAAAATGGACATTCAACCACATCGGGTGGTATGGGAGCTCATTAACGAGCATGTTGACGTTTTGCAAAAAGCGGTTACTCCTTGGAAGTGCCTCTCATGTTTTGTTTGTGCTGAGCGTTGCCCAAGAGGTGTGAGTCCGGCAGCACTGATTGAATCTGTAAGGCTTAGCATTATTCGTCAGCAAGGGGAGAATTGTATTGTCGCAGAAGAAATACCTGCATGTATTGACGAAAAAATGCCGCAACAGGCTATTGTAGCGGCTTTTAGAAAATATAATAAATAAAGTATAATTCACGGGAACACGGTTTAAAAGGAGTTATATGTTCTTTGTGATGGAATTAGCGAGAAAAATTCAGTTTTTGGAGGGATTAGATTGCAAAAGATAGGCGTTTTTGTATGTTGGTGCGGAAGCAACATCGCCGCTACGGTTGATGTAGCTAAAGTTATCGAGAGCGTCAAAGCTATTCCCGACGTAGCCTTTGCATCAGATTACCGTTATATGTGTTCAGAGGGTGGTCAAGACCTCATGCAAAATGCGATTCGTGAGCATGGTTTAACACGGGTTGTTATTTGTGCTTGTTCTCCCAGAATGCATGAAGCTACGTTTAGAAAAGCTGCTGAAGCGGCCGGACTTAACCCATTTTTGTTGGAGATTGCTAATATTCGGGAGCAATGTTCTTGGGTACATAAGGATAAAGTAGTAGGTACGGAGAAAGCGATTGCTTTAGCTAAAGCTGCTATTGCTAAGGTTAGATTTAATGCACCTTTGCAGGCTGGACAAAGCGAAGTAGTAAAAAGGGCACTTGTTATCGGGGGTGGCATTGCCGGTATTCAGACAGCTTTGGATATAGCCGAGGCTGGATACAAAGTTGATCTTGTGGAAAAAAAGCCATCTATTGGCGGTAGAATGTCACAGCTTGATAAGACATTCCCTACGTTGGATTGTTCTGCCTGCATTTTGACACCTAAGATGGTAGATGTGGCGGCTCATCCTAATGTTACAATTTATACTTATAGTGAAATTGAAAAGGTTAGCGGTTATGTTGGACAATTTGAGGTAGATATTCGCAAACGTGCACGTAGCGTTAAAGCTGATCTTTGTACTGGTTGCGGTGTATGCCAAGATAAATGCCCTTCACGTAAAACTCCCAATGAATTTAATCAGGGGTTGGACAATAGAAGCGCTATCTATATAACCTTTGCACAAGCTGTTCCTAAAGTACCGGTTATCGACCGTGAGCATTGCCTGAAATTTCAAACCGGTAAATGCGGTATTTGCGAAAAGGTATGCCCGTCTAAGGCTATTGATTATACCCAAGAAGACGAAATAATTACACAAAAATATGGCGCCATTGTTTTAGCAACTGGCTTTGAAACCATTGATTTAACAAAATTTGGCGAGTATCAATATGGAAAGAGTAAAGACGTTATCACCTCCTTGGAATTTGAACGTTTAACCAATGCTGCCGGGCCTACAGAAGGACATTTACAAAGAATGTCTGATGGTAAGCAGCCCAAGCACATAGTATTTGTTTCCTGTGTTGGTTCACGTGATGTATCCGGACGCGGTAAAGAATATTGCTCCAAAATTTGCTGTATGTATACTGCGAAACAAGCTATGCTCACCAGAGAAAAATATCCTGATACCGATGTCACTGTTTTTTATATTGACGTACGTACGCCGGGTAAGGGCTTTGATGAGTTCTATCGTCGTGCCGTGGAAGAATACAACGTGCACTACATAAAAGGGCAGGTCGGTAAAATTCTGGAACAGGGTGATCATTTGCAGGTGTATGCCTCTGATGCGCTTTCCAATTCCCATATTTCTTTAGAAGCAGACATGGTAGTTTTAGCTACTGCTATTCAGCCTTCACCTGATGCAAAAAAACTAGCTACAATGCTTACGGCTAGTATTGACACTAATAATTTCTTTACGGAAGCCCATGCGAAGCTGCGTCCGGTAGAAAGTCCTACAGCTGGTGTGTTTTTATCAGGCGTATGCCAAGGACCAAAAGATGTTCCTGAAACTGTATCACAGGCAGGTGCAGCGGCAGTAAAGGTTCTCGGTATATTATCTAAAGATAAATTGGCGACTAATCCATGTGTAGCTAGCTGTAATGAAAGAATTTGCAGTGGTTGCTTAGCCTGTGAAAATGTTTGTCCTTATGGTGCAATTGGCGGTGAAGAAAAAACCGTTATCAACCTTAATGGCAAGCGTGAACAACGGGTGGTTTCTGTAGTGAACGAAGCCCTTTGCCAAGGCTGTGGGGCATGTACGGTTGCTTGTCCTTGCGGAGCTATGGATTTGAATGGCTTTAGCAATAAACAAATCACGGCGGAGGTGGATGCAATATGCTAGAATCCGAAGCTTGCGAAAATACAAATTATGACCCGCTAATTGTAGCATTTTGCTGTAATTGGTGTAGCTATGCCGGTGCAGACGGTGCCGGTACAGCTCGTAAATCTTATCCGGCTAACATTAAAATTATTAAAGTTCCCTGTTCTTGTAGAGTTAATCCGCTGTTTGTTTTGCGTGCGTTTTTGCGCGGAGCCGATGGGGTAATACTTTGCGGCTGCCATCCGGGAGACTGCCACTATACCTCAGGAAACTACTATACCAGGCGTCGTATGAAACTTCTCATGAATATGCTAAGTTATTTGGGCATTGAGGACGGGCGTATGCGAGTGGAATGGGTCAGTGCGGCAGAAGGAAATAAGTTTTCCGAAACAATGAATAGCTTTGCTGATACCATCAAGAGCCTAGGAGAAAATGTAAAGTTGAGGGATCTGCGATGCAAAAAATAGCTGAGTTAATTAAAAAAGAAGCAGAGAGCTTATTAAAAGAGAATAAAGTAACCGCTGTTTGGGCTTGGCAGCCGGGAGAATTTTATTATGATAATTCGCCGGTTTGTTTTACTGCGCCTGAACAACTAGATAAATTAGTCTACAATGAATTTTGCCCGTCAAACTTAGGGAAATATTTAATGGCTGGTTCCAAGAAAAACGAAACTATGGCTGTTTTTGCTAAACCTTGTGATACCTATGGCATTAACCAATTAATAAAAGACCATAGAGTAAAACGAGAACTTATTACCGTTATTGGGATTCCCTGCTCTGGCATGATTGATATTAAAAAAATTAAAAGTCAGGGAGCTAAAGGTATTATTTCAGTTTCCGTTAATGGTGATGATGTTATCGTTACCACAGCCTATGGCGATAAAAACTTTAAGAAATCGGAAGTGCTTCTTGCTAAATGTATGAGTTGCAAAGGCAGCGATTACATGATTGCAGACAAGGAATTAGGCGAAAAAATGGAAGTAAAGTGCCAAAAACTTGATCCGCAGGAAGGCGTTAAAAAGTTGGAAGCTATGACCAGCCAAGAACGTTTCGCTTTTTGGCAACAAGAGCTTTCTAAATGTATTCGTTGTAATGCGTGCCGAGATATTTGCCCTGCTTGCAGCTGTGAGCAATGCATATTTGACAATCAAGAGGCCGCTGTTGCCGGTAAGGCTAGTGCAAACACTGCGGAAGAGCAGATGTTCCACATTATCCGTGCCTACCACGTAGCGGGACGTTGTGTTGGTTGTGGCGAATGTGCCAGAGTTTGCCCCCAAGGTATTCAATTGGGTTTATTAAATACGAAATTCACTAAAGACATTAATGAGTTTTATGGAAAATATCAACCTGGTGCTGATGACGATAGCAAGGCTCCTTTGGTTGACTACAAATTTGATGACGTTGAGCCGACTATCTCGGCGAAAGGGGTGAGATAGTATGCTAAAAATTAATAAAGCCAAATGGGCTGAACTTTTTGCTGCACTGTCTGCTCAGGGAACTTTGTATTTGCCTGCTGAAGTAGAGGGCAAGGTAGACTTTACTATCTGGCAGGAGGATACTGAAGTTGATTTGCAAGCAACCCAAACTGCGAAATCTATTAAAAATGTTTTCTTCCCACAAATTGAAAATTTATTGGACTTCAAAACAGATGGCCTCAAACTTTCCGTAGAACAACGCATGTTGCCGGAAGAAGATACCATCGCTTTTGGCGTACGTGGTTGTGATGTACGCAGTTTTGAGGTACTAGACAAAGTATTCCTTAAAGAACCTGTAGATGCCTTCTATAAAGCCAGAAGAGAACATTGTACGATTGTTTCTTTGGCATGTAGTGCTCCTGATGAAACCTGTTTTTGTGGTACTTTTGCTATTGACGCAACTAACCCTGATGGCGACGTTACTACTTGGTTAGTTGGTGAGGAATTATTTTGGCAGGCTAACACGGACAAAGGCAGAGAACTTACGGAAAAAATAAAAACTTTATTAGTTGAAGGCGATGCTGCAGGAGTAACTGCTCAGCAAAAAGCGACCAAAGAAATCATGGCTAAAATGCCTTTAGCAGATTTCAAAGTTGATCCTAAAATTCCGGCAGAACAAGAAAAAGTATTTAACTCGGCAATATGGAAACAATTGAGTGACAGTTGTTTGTCTTGTTGCGCATGTACTTATGTTTGTCCTACTTGTCATTGTTATGATGTTAGAGACTTTGAAATAGACAACAAAGTAGAACGTTTTCGTTGTTGGGATTCTTGCATGTGCAAGGACTTTACCAAAATGGCGGCCGTTAATCCGCGTGTAAGCCGTTTGGAAAGGTTCCGTCAACGTTACATGCACAAATTAGTCTACTTCCCAGAGAATAACGAGGGAACTTTTGCGTGCGTAGGTTGTGGCCGCTGCTTACAGAAATGTCCGGTTAGTCTCAATATAGTGAAAGTAGCCAAAGCATTGGGGGTGGCTAAAGATGTGTAATTGTGGAAGCAAAGATGTATTAACGCCGCAAATTGGCGTTGTTACCGAAATTCGTACAGAGACCTCAGACGTTAAGACTTTTCGTATTGAAAAGCCAGAGGGTGGTAAGGTATTTGATTTTATGCCGGGACAGTGCGCAATGCTAAGCGCACCGGGTATGGGAGAAGCTATTTTCTCCATTACTTCTTCCCCTACTACAAAAGATTATATGGAGTTTAGTATTAAACGCTGTGGTGAGATTACCGATTATTTGCATTCTATTGAAGTGGGACAGCAAATTGCTATTCGTGGACCCTATGGTAAAAGTTTCCCGGTGACCACAGATGCTTTGAAGCAAAAAGATTTAATTTTTATTGCCGGTGGTATTGGACTAGCTCCCTTACATTCGGTCATCGACTATATGCTGGCTAATCGCGGGGATTACGGTTCTATTGACGTGGTTTATGGTGCTCGCAGTAAAGAAGATTTCGTAGATTACAAAGAACTTAGTGAAGTATGGCCTAAAGAAAAAGATACCAAGGTACATCTAACTATTGACAGAGCACAAGAAGGCTGGACCGGTAATGTAGGGTTTGTACCACAGTTTTTGAAGGATTTAAAATTCACTCCGGATAAGACAGTACTGCTCTGCGGACCACCAATTATGATTAAGCTTTGTTTGGCGGCGCTTATTGAAATGGGTTTTGCCAAAACTCAAGTCTACACAACTCTTGAATTCAGAATGAAATGCGGTGTAGGTAAATGTGGACGCTGCAATGTAGGAAATAAATACGTTTGCAAAGATGGACCGGTATTCCGTTGTGACGAAATCGACGAATTACCAGATGAGTATTGAGAAAAGATTAGGTAATAGTCTTTTCAACCTTGAAGTGTAGTGTGTGGCATTTAATAAGCCACAATTTCAAAACAATAGGAGGTTGGCCAAATGCAAGAAATGGTAGAAGTCTTTTTACTAGGTAAGAAGTACACTGTGCCAGCGGAACTTACCATTATGGACGCCATGGAATATGCCGGGTACAAACTGGTGCGTGGTTGTGGTTGCCGCAGTGGTTTTTGCGGGGCATGCGCGGTAGTTTATCGTATTAAAGGCACAACGGAAATTAAAGTTTGTCTATCTTGTCAAACTAAAATTGAAGCCGGTATGTGTGTAGGACAAATTGTATCTTATCCTACAAATAAACGGACCTTCGATATTGAAGAAATTAAACCAACAGCAAATATTATGGGGCAGTTGTATCCGGAAATTTATAGTTGTATTGGCTGCAATGCCTGTACTAAAGGATGTCCACAAGGTCTTAATGTTATGCAATACATAGCCTATGCCCAACGTGGAGAATATGAACGTTGCGCACATGAATCTTTTGACTGTGTAGGTTGTAATATTTGCGCTTCTAGGTGTCCGGCACAAATAACTCATAGTGCGGTTGGACTTTTAGCACGTCGCTTAACCGGCAAATACATTGCTCCAAAATGCGATCACCTAGAATTACGGGTAAAAGAAATAGAAGAAGGAAAGTGGAGTGTTGAGCTCAAGAAATTAATGGAAACACCTATGGATGAAATAAAAGAGTTATATAATCATCGGGAAATAGAAAAGTAGAGGAGGGTTGCACATGTATACGCAAGAAATGTTAGATTCAATCAAAAATGTTGAAAAAACAAGAAGCGAAAGATTGCATGCGACTCTTCGACGCATGGAAGCAGATGAAAAAGATAAGCTTTTACAAGAATATCATCCTGATTATCGCACTACCGGGTTCAAGAATATTCTGGTTGGCCCCAATAAAGGGCAAAAAGCACCGTCTGAATTAACGGACTTGTTGCAAGCACACAGCCGTTTAACAGGCAAGCATATAGATCTAGAAGTTGTAGATTATGATGTTGATGTACTTATCATTGGCGGTGGTGGGGCAGGGTCTTCGGCGGCTATTGAAGCCGACAAGGCTGGTGCCAAAGTATTGCAAGTAACAAAATTGCGTATGGGTGACGCTAATACCATGATGGCTGAAGGCGGTATCCAAGGCGCCGATAAAGAAAACGATTCTCCTGCCATTCATTATTTGGATGCTTTGGGCGGAGGACATTTCTCCAACAGACCTGAACTTCTGAGCCGTTTGGTCCATGATGGTCCTTTGGCTATAAAATGGCTAAGCGATTTAGGTGTAATGTTTGATAAAAAGCCGGATGGCACTATGATTACTACTCATGGTGGTGGTACTTCCCGCAAGCGTATGCATGCTGCCGCTGACTATAGTGGTGCTGAAATAATGCGTGTAGTCCGTGATGAAGTGCAAAATCGTGGTATTACTACTATTGATTTCGCTCCGGCAATAGAACTTATTTTGGACGAAGAAGGTAAAGCTTCAGGTGCAGTTCTTATGAACTTTGATACGGGGGAATACTCCGTCGTTAAAGCTAAGACTGTAATTATAGCTACCGGTGGTGCAGGACGTTTACATTACCAGGGCTTCCCGACTTCTAACCACTATGGTGCTACTGCTGATGGTTTGATTTTGGGTTATCGCGTTGGTGCTGAATTACTTTACCAAGACGCTATTCAATATCATCCAACCGGTGTTGCCTATCCGTCACAGATTTTTGGTGCTTTGGTAACAGAAAAAGTTCGTTCCTTGGGTGCACAGCTTATAAATAGAGACGGTATTGCTTTTATGAATCCCCTAGAAACCAGAGATGTAGCAGCAGCTTCTATTATCCGCGAATGTTCCACTAATAAAGAAGGAATTCCGGCTTTGGATGGCGGCAGTGCTGTATGGCTGGATACTCCTATGATTGAGGATCTTCATGGAGAAGGAAC
>Ga0183100_1000398_pt1 | contig 37928 bp, 27 predicted proteins | sample Biomet2_FD_127789 | JGI IMG/M metagenome (GOLD analysis project Ga0183100, IMG submission 127789) | Microbial communities from bioreactor (seeded with anoxic lake sediment) at LBNL, California, USA - Biofuel metagenome 2 | ecosystem: Engineered > Bioreactor > Anaerobic > Unclassified ... | reverse complement strand
TTTCTCGACGTAGATCTTATCGCCAACGGCGACTTTGATCTGCTTACCACCGGTTTCTACGATAGCGTACATGTCTATTCCTCCTTTGACCTATTGGACTCGCTCGTGAGGCCAATTCTTCCGAATTAGTTAGGTGCCTGTTGGATGCGGTTGCGGCCCTATAGGAGGGCGACAACGTGATAAATATATCACTTCACGCGCGTAAAGGAAGCGAAAATCGCTCCGCCAAGTCTTTTTTTCCTAAAAGGGGGTTTGGGGTTGGTTCAAAAAGGAAAAATACCCGTCCTCACTGATGATTAGGTGGTCCTTTAGATGGATTCCGAGTTTAAGGCACTCCGCCCCCAAATGGAAGGTGGCCTCCGTTTCGTTTGGCGAAGGAATGGCCCGGCCGGATGGGTGGTTGTGCACCATCACGAAAGAGACCGCTTGGTTCGCCGCCAACTCTTTGATGATTTCGCTCTCGTTGTAGCGAACTCCCGATTCGGTTCCCTGATAGAAAGTTGTTTCTTTGATGAGCCAACCTTTTTTATCGAGTTCGAGTAGAACCACCCGCTCCCTGGCGTCAGACGAAAACAATACTTTGTAACGATGATAGAGAATTTCGGGGTCGAGCTTGGGTTTCTCGCCCAAGTCGGGGAGTCGGATCCGCTTCGCCAATTCGAAAATCGCCGCAAGGGCTAAAGCTTTGGCATGACTAACCCCCCGCTGCTTTTCGTACGCCCGGTAATGGTAGGAACCCATCCTTTTGAGTCCCCCGAAAGTGGCCAAAAGGTTTTGGGCGACCTCAACGGCATTCGCCCCTTTGACCCCTTTTCCCAAAATCAAGGCCAAAAGATCCTCGTCCGACAAGAAAGCTAAACCTTTCGAAGCGGCTTTTTCCCGAGGCCGGCTAGCCTGACTCAAATCGCAGATTCGCACGTGATCCAACAGGTCCTCATGATGTCAGGATCCGTCATTCCCAAGTGAAAGCCCAACCACCTGGCATTTTGACCGTTCCGCCTCCGCTGCTTTTGAAAAGGCGATAGCAAAGAATGGCCAGAAGGGCCACCGCCATGACGGCCACCACGGCTGCGAGGGTCAAAACCTCTCCGGGTTTCGTCTCGACAAGTTCTTTAGAAGACAAAGCCATAAAATCCATAAAAGAAATCCTCCCACCCAAAGGTAGGAGGACGGCCGCCGTTCGGACCTGAATTCGTCAACGAAGAGCCTTGAGCCGTTCCTCGACAGCTGAAAGAAGACTTTGGTTCTTTTCGATCTTCTCTTGCTCCAACCTAATTTTCTCAGCCGGGGCTTTGGACGTGAAACCGTGGTTGGAGAGCATCTTGGTGGAGCGGTCGATTTCGAATTGAAGGGTCTTTTTTTGATCCGTTAGCTTCTTGAGGAGTTCCTCACGGCTGATGGCTTCTTCGACCGAAAGACTGTGGCCCGGATAGAGGAAAGGATGCCCTCCGACCGGGGACTCTTTGGCAAAAGCAATCGCCTGCGCGAAACTGAAGCGGCCGAGATAATCGCCAAAGCCTTTGAAGGGTTCCTTCGGCGTGATGACGAGTTTGACCGGGGCGTTAGGGGCCAAACCTTGCTCGGATTTAAAGTTTCGGAGGTCTTTGATCATGCCCTCGAGCAAGCGGAAGGAGGCCACGGCTTTCGGCGAAAGGAAATCCTTCGCGAATTCCGGATACGATTCGAGGCAGATCGATTCCTTATGCTCCGGCAAGGACAAATACATCTCCTCACCAACGAATGGGGCGTACGGGTAAATCATGAGGATGATGCTTCTAATGACGAAATAGAGAGTGTCCTTGGTGGCTTCGGCTTCGGCGCAGCCCTTGTTGAGTGTCACCTTGCTCATCTCTAGATATGAAGAGCAGAAGTCATCATAGACGAAGTCATATAACGTTGAAGAAGCCTGGCCGAATTGGTAGGTTTCCATTTTGGATGTAACGGCTTTGATTGTCCGCTCGAGGCGGTCAAGAATCGCGAGGTCAAGGACCCCGAGGCTCTTTTTCGCGAGGGGGCGCGGCGAATAACCCTCGCCAAGAATCCCTTCGACGTAACGGGTGGCGTTCCAGATTTTGTTAAGATAAGCTTCGGCAGCAGAAACCTTTTCTTCGCTGTAGCGCATGTCTTGCCCTGGCGTACTGTTGGTCGTGATGAAATAGCGGAGAGCATCGACGCCATGGGTGGCGATGACATCAAGCGGATCGATGCCGTTGCCAAGAGATTTCGACATCTTCCGGCCTTGCTCATCACGAATGAGACCGTGAATCAGGCACTGCTTAAACGGAGATCTTCCGGTGAAATGGAGCGACTGGAAGTCCATGCGGGCGACCCAAAAGAAGATGATGTCGTAACCGGTGACCAGGAGATCCGTCGGGAAATAGCGTTTGAAATCCGAGGCTTCCTTATCGGGCCACCCCATGGTCGCAAAAGGCCATAAGCCGCTCGAGAACCACGTGTCGAGGACGTCCTCGTCCTGCACGTACTTGCTCATGTCCGGCTCCGTCTCCGAAACGAGGACTTCGCCGGTCTTTTTGTCGTAGTAGGCCGGAATCCTATGTCCCCACCAAAGCTGACGGGAAACGCACCAATCCTCGCATCCTCTCATCCATCTTTCGAGGGTACGTGAGAAATTTCGGGGGATGAAGTCGACTGGGTCGTCCCCTTTTTGGGCGGCAAGCACTTTTTCGGCAAGAGGCTTCATCTTCACGAACCATTGCTTCGAGAGCATCGGCTCGACAATGGCCCCGCTGCGCTCGCTATGGCCCACAGAGTGGATGAATTTCTCGATATGGTCGAGGTGGCCAGAATTCTTGATGTCTTCCACCAAAGCCTTTCGGCACTCGAAACGGTCCATGCCGGCATATTTTCCGGCCTTTTTGTTCATATGGGCCGACTCATCCAGCACTTTGATGAGGGGAAAGCCGTACTTCTTCGCGAGGGCAAAGTCATTTGGGTCGTGGGCCGGCGTGCATTTCATGGCCCCGGTTCCAAAAGCGACATCGACGTAAGGATCCGCCATGAGAGGTAACTCCTCGCCGTTGGCCGGATTGACGACCTTCATGCCGACCAGACCCTTGTAGCGTTTGTCTTTAGGGTTTACGAAAACAGCCGTGTCACCGAACATCGTTTCCGGGCGAGTCGTTGCGACCACGATGGACTTCTTGGTGCCGACCACGTCGTATTTAAAATAGAAGAACTCCCCTTCGTCGTCTTTGTGAATTACTTCGATGTTGCTGAGGGCCGTTTTCAGTTCCGGATCCCAGTTGATGATCCTCTCGCCCCGATAGATCAATCCTTCGTTATAAAGGGCGACGAAAACGTGCCTAACGGCGGCGTTTAGGCCTTCGTCGAGGGTGAATCTTTCGCGGCTATAATCGACCGAGAGGCCGAGTTTGGCCCATTGGGAGTGAATGGTCTTGGCATATTCGTTTTTCCATTCCCAGGCTTTTTCGAGGAAACGCTCGCGGCCAAGGTCGTAACGGGAAATCCCTTCGGCCCGGAGTTTTTCCTCCACTTTGGCCTGGGTGGCGATGCCAGCGTGATCCATGCCAGGGACCCAAAGAACGTCAAAGCCTTTCATCCGCTTGTAGCGGCAGACGATATCGTCGGGAATCGTGTCCATGACATGACCTAGATGGAGTTTGCCAGTGACGTTTGGCGGCGGAATTACGATAGAAAAAGGCTTTTTCGTCAAGTCGCCCGCGGTAAAATATCCGCTTTTCACCCAGCGCTCATATTTGCCCTCTTCGACGAGAGCGTGGTCATAATGTTTGTCCAGCATGGATTTGCCTCCTGCAAAATAAAAACCGCCTCCACGAAGGGACGCGGCGCGCGGTACCACCCTGGTTCCTGGACATTATCCAGGCTCTCTAGCGTCTTAACGCGACGAACGGGGGATTTCTCCCTAGCCTCCGGAAGCGACTCACGCCTACCCATCATGCCCTTCCACCACGGCAGGCATTTCTCTCAGGCGGGTAATAGCGATCCCTCTTCCTTCTTTAGCACCGCCATTATAGGGTCATTCCGGGCCTTTCTCAAGAAAAGAAAAGCGCCCTCCCGGAAAAGGGAAGGCGCCCCGAATCGAATCCTTACTTCTTCACGGCTTTCGTATCATCTTTCACAATCTCGGCAATCGAGGTCGCGACCGACCCCAGTTTGCTAAGGTCGGACGGGATGATGATCTTGGTGGCCTGACCATCGGCGATCTTCGCGAGGGCTTCGTAGTAACGGAGCGTGAGAACGGCTTGGTCGGCCCCGGCGTTCTTCAAATCCTGAAGGCCTTCCATTTCGGCTTTCCGGACCATCTTAATGCCGTCAGCCTCGGCGGCTTTGGCGTTGCGAAGCGACTCAGCGGCACCTTCGGAAAGAAGGATTTCCGACTGCTTTTTCGCATCGGCGTCGAGAATGACGGATTCTTTTTTGCCTTCGGCCATCAGGATAGCCGATTGCTTTTCGCCTTCGGCGAGAAGGATTTTCTCCCTCTTTTCCCGTTCGGCGCGCATCTGACGCTCCATGGCTTCGCGGATGTCTTGCGGCGGCAGGATGTTCTTGACTTCGACCCGGGTCACTTTGATGCCCCACGGATCGGTGGCTTCGTCAAGGATGTTGCGCATTTTGTCGTTGATGATGTCCCGCGAGGTCAAGGTGGCATCGAGGTCGAGGTCACCGATGATGTTGCGGAGGGTAGTGGCCGACAGATACTCGATGGCGGAAAGCGGGTTGTCGACGCCATAGGCATAAAGTTTCGGATCGGTCACGGAGAAGAAGATCACGGTGTCGATTTGCATCGTGACGTTATCTTTGGTGATGACCGACTGCGGTTCGAAGTCCTTGACCTGCTCTTTCATCGAGATGCGATGGGTGACCCTGTCGACAAAGGGGATAAGGAAGTGAATGCCAACTCCCCAGGCGGCGTGAAAAGCGCCCATACGCTCAACGATGGCCTTTTCCGTCTGGCGGATGACGCGGACGTTGCCGATAACGATGAGAAGCAGGATGAAAACAACGATCGAAACGACGATGATAGCGGTCAAACCGCCTTCGGAAAGCAGAGCGACGGAATGCAGGATGTTCATTTTTTTACCTCTTTGGTGGATTCATCCACCTTTTTGACGATCAGCTTATTCCCGGAAACGGCTAGCACTTCGACGGTCGAACCTTCGCTTATCACATCCTGGTCCGTGGCCCCAATCGCGGTCCATCTGACATCTCCGATCTTGCACACGCCACGATGCAGAAAATCGATCTTTTCGATGAGAAGGCCTTTTTGACCCTTCATCTCATCGATATTGCTGTTCACGAGGTCCCGTCGCATATAGCGATGGACCATAGGTCGGAAACAGCAGAGGGTGGCAATGGAAATGACGAGGAAGCAGATGAGCTGAACCCACCAAGCGACCCCAGGGATGAGCGAGAGAATGAGAGCGACGACGGCTCCGGCAGCGAACCAAATTGAGACGAGGTCGGTCCCCACCGCTTCGATGATGAGGGCAATCACGAAAATTGCGAGCCAAATCGTCCACATCCAAGCTTCCATATCACTGGTCCTCCTTTTTTAGACGGATAATCATGATGTTATCACGGTCGTTCCAACTCGTCTCGAAGGATTGGGCGGTTTCAGTGAGAACGAGACCCGTTTCCTCGGCGATTTGCCGCATCAAATCGGTCGAGCAGATACGCGAATAGCTTTTCCGGTAGGAAATGTTCTGCAAAGCGTATTCGTCGAGGTCTCCCCGCAACACTCTTTCTTTCGAGAGCGAGGCAACCGCGATGTTGCCTTTCTCGTCCACCCCGACTTGCACCTTATAAGCGTATTGGAAGGGAAGCGACGCGACGGAATTGAAAGTTATGTAGTTACACGTCAACGAGGCTTGGCCGACTCTTTCTTTAGCAGCGAACCAGTGAATTCCCATGGGTGGAACCCTCCTTTGCCACGATATTATTGCATTTGATTGCAAGCTTGTGCAAACATGTGCCAACAAATGCAATTCAACATAAACTGTTCATGCCATCAGGGCGAAAGATCCCACCAATTGTAAAATATCTATTTTGTTAAAATCCAGTTTGGCATTAGGTCAAAGCGTAACAATAACGCCACCAACGTTGCCATGAAGCGTTTTAGAAAGACTCTTCTCGGCTTTTTCACCATTTCACAAAAAAGAGGATTCCCTTTCGAGAATCCCCGATTTGTTCGTTGGGCTAGATGGAATAGGTGACGGTCGTGGCTTGTGACCAAGCGCCGTAGCCGGTCCCGTTTTGGCCATTGAAGAGCGTGCCGAAGCCATTGTAACGGTTATAGAATTCCGTGAAATGGGCGTAATGGTCTACGGTCTTCACGATGAAGGCTCCATCGTTATAGCATTTGGCACCGCTCGGGACGATGACGAGACGCCCGACGCCACGATTCCAAGTGCTGCTCTTCGCGTAGGTGCCATCAACGTCGATGTCGGCCTCCGTGTAGTAGTAAGTGTTGAGAGTCGGGAAGTACTTGGTGTAGCCATCGGTGCGGCTGTACTCGGTGTAAAGCCTTGCTTTGGTTCCGTACTTCGAATAAGCACTCTTCTTGACGGTCGATAGATTGCTAGAGGTGTAGTGAACGTAGTTGGTCGGAAGAACCCTCCAAGCCTGATAGTAGAGTGAGACTTCTTCAGGATCGATGTAGTACGAACTCTTAGTGAGGGTCTTAACGACGGCTCCTCTATATAGGCCACTGGTGTAGGAAACGTTATAGACGCTCACGGTCGTTCCACTGCTGGTGACCGGGGCAACGCGATAAACGCTGGCCTGCGGGACAGAGGAAGATGAGGAAGCAGAAGACGTGCTCGCGCTTGACGAAGAACTGGTTTTGCTGGAAGAACTGGAGGAGGCTGAACTTGCGCTCGAGGAGGTCTTGCTGCTTGAAGCGGAACTCGTCGAGGCAGTCGAACTGCTCGAGGAGGCGCTGGCGTTGAAGACTATTGAGTTCACATTGACCCGTTTTCCGGCCGCGGCGGTCGCAATGGTCAAAGTCGAGAAGGTCCCGCTGATGGCATAGTTATATGCCGCGGAGGTCTTCGAAGTAATAGTGTTGGAAACGTAACTGGTATGCGACGAGGTAGCCACTTTAATAATGCTGCCCGTGTCGGATCCATAGAGCCAAGCGTTGACCGTGATGGAACTCACGGTGACACTAGCGGAGAAAGTGAACTTCAAAGAGCCGACATAACTGCCGGTCCCGAGGCGGGCGGCATATCCGGTGCCGCTGCTATAGGCCTTCGTGGCCGTGACCGCGCTAACGGTGACGCCCGAAGTGGCAAACGAACTTTTCGAGAGGGTCGGCGCGCTTGTCGAGGAAGCGGTTGACCCGAACACGATTGAACCTGCGCTGCTGGCGGCGTGTGCCTCCAGCCCTTGGGGTACCAGCGCAATGGCTAAGGAAGCCAACGCCAGCATGCCGGATGAGAGGATCGCCATCGTCTTTTTGCTACTCATAATTTAATAGTCCTCTCTTTCGTAGCTTATTAGACTAATCCTACAAGAAGGTCATTGCAAATACTTAATGTAAGGGCTTTCATCGGCATCCGAAAAGAACAGTCGCCAAGGCATTTTGACGGAACTCGAAAAAAATAACTTAATAAATCGATGAGTTCACCCGATACTTAACTCTCTTAAACAGAGCGATTTTGTTGGCTCGCGTTATCACGAAACCTGATAGGTCACCGTGGTCGGGACGACACGACTTGCCGAAGTGGTCGTGGTCGCATAGCCGGCGAAAAGCTCGCCGAAGGAAGCGGAATGGTTGTAATACTCCTGAAAAGTAAGGTAATGATCGGTGGTGTATAGCGACAACGGCGCATATCCGCTGGACCAAGCGGCGTCAGCATAGGCGTGGGTGGCGTTTCCGGGGACGGCCAAAATCCTAAAGGTCCCCCGATTGATCGATCCGGTGTTATAGGTGGAGTTTGTGGAGGGCGTTCCGATATCCAGTTCGTAATAAGTCGCCCCATCGACAATGGCGGGAACGGCCACCGAATAATCACTCGAGCCCGAATAGGAGCCCCAAGTGTAAGTGGAAATGCAACGACCAGAAAGGCCGTAGGTGATAGCAGCGGTTTTACCGCCCGTGGTGTAGTTTTGGGGGAATGACTCAAAGGCCTCGAAATAGGCCGCCACATCGGCTTGTTCGATGTAATCAGTCGTTTTGTTAAGAGTTTTGTAAACCGTGGCCACATAACGGGAAAGGCTGGCGTTCCATTCGACGTCATAGACCGTCGCCGTGGATCCCGTCGCCTTTACTGGGGCGATTCGATAAGGATTGTATTGCGTGGTCGTCCCGCTATAAGACGAGACGGTGATGGCGCAGGTTGCCAAGGCCGTTTCTGCCCCAAGAGTTCCGGTGACGGTAATAGTGGCCGAACCAGCGGCGACGCCCGTGAGCGTCACGAGGTTGCTGGCGACGGAAACGGTGCAGGCCGCCGTATTGTTGGATGAGGCTGTGAAAACGACTGCGTCCACGTTATCGAAACCGCTGGCAGAAGCCGTAAGGGTCCCACTGCCCGAAACGCCGATTGTTTTGGAGGTGGCGCTCAAGGTGACGGTCGGAATCGGCGCGGCGACGACGCTAACGAGACAACTGGCGGTGGCCGATTCGGTTCCGTTGGTTCCGGTGACCGTGATGGTGGCGGAACCTTCAGACAAAGGATTTACGGTGACGACGCCGGTGCTGGAATTGGTCGAAACGCTCGCAACGGAGGGACTTTCGGAAACGGCGTTATACGTTACCGTCCCGCTAAGGTTGTGGGAGGAAGCCGTGATGGTCCCGCTGCTCTTTGTCGCCACGAGAGACAAAGTGGATTTATCAAGGGTTATGAAAGCCCCTTCGGCCGAAGCGACGATAACCGTGAGGGTCGCGCTGGCGGTTTCTTCGCCATGGCTGGCCGTAATCGTTAAGACGGTAGACCCGACCGCTAAACCGGTAATCACCAAAGAGTTTCCGTCGACATAGGCGCTGCAAATGGAGGGATCAGCCGCGACCGCCGTATAGGCAGGAGCGCTAGAAAAGCCTGAGGCCGTGAGGCTTATTGAAGAATTGACGTCACCCGCCGTCAGATTGCAGGAACTCAAAGAGACGCTCAAAGTCTGTCCAACGGTTCCCTTTTTGGCGTAGAGGAAGACCTCCGCGCTGTTGGCGGAGCAATCCCAGTAGGAAGTGTCGCTTTGAACATAAGAAGAGGTTGAGACATTTTGAATTTCGACGCCGCCTGTCTCGGCGTGGAAAACTAGCGACCAAGTGTTGACGGAAGACGCCGTCCCATATAGCAAATCGCCAGGATAAGAGGAATTGCTATAGAGGAAGCTGGTGGCATTCGAAAGAGTCCAAGCCCCGCTGCTGCCCCCTAGAGAAAGTTGGCAAATGGTGGAATCAGGCGTCACCGTCAGATCGGAATTGATGGTGGCCAGGACATTCGTGCGGTAATAGCTGGCCGCCGTAACCGTCCCCATGAAGCCGGCCGAACCGGCGGTTTTCCCGTTTCCGATCGCGTAAATCCCACCGCTCACAATTTGATTTTCTGAAGTAACTTGTTGATAGGTTCCCGAAGGAGCAACGGAACTAGAGGAACTGTTAGGAATGGAAGAGCTGGATGAGGCACTAGAAGAGGCGAAACTCGAAGATGAGGAAAAGGAAGGTCCGTTGATAGTTAAAAGAATCTTGCAGAGATTAACCCGTTGGTTCTCCCCAGAGCAGGCAATTTTGATGAAGGTCGATGGAGTAGCAAGGCCGCCGTCCGGCGCTGTGTAGTCGTAAATGCCTACTCCCGAAAGGCTTGTTAAAGTCGGGGCCGTCCCATTGGTGACCGAAAAGAGGACTCCCGAGGTTTCGGCGCTGGATGAAACCGTCATGGCCCCATCGGAGTCCGACCCGTACTTATAAGCGTAAACGCGGACCCGAGTCACGATGACGGAGCCGAAATTGAACGTGATGTAGCCGTCTTTGATGCGGCAAGCCTGATTAGCGGAAACGCTGCCGGCATACGACCCGCTTACATCAATGGTGGAAACACTCATTCCCGAAGTGGAAAAAGAGGAGGTGGATGCCGAGGTCCCGCCCGTATATTCGGCCAATCCGAATAGGATGGTCCCGCAACTTTGGGTCGTCGTTTCGCCTTTGACGCTGAAACCTCTCGTTTCGCTGGTGAGGCCGGTTAAGCCAAACGAAAGAGCCATAACTGTTAGAAAACCAACGAAATGATATTTGTGTGCGTTCATACTCATCCGTCCCCCGGAGATAAAAGCCAACGGAGGAGTCCTCCTTGGCTCAGGACCGGTAATCCCTAAATCCCAATCTCTTAGGACGAAGTTGGGCTAAAGGAAGCCCTAATCTTTTTACCAGCTTATCATAATAGAACGGATGACGATTTTTATAAAAGGAAAACTTCTGATTTTTCTTAGAAACGACGTTTAGTTTTCCTTTTTTCTTCGGAGAAGGAAGATACCGCCAACACCCATAGCCAAAAGGATCCCTGCCACCAGTAAAACTCCTTCTTCACTCGAAGGTGAAACATGATCGGGGGCCAAAGCGGCAGAAGGAATATCGGCGGAAAGGAAATTTTCGAGGCTGGTCGTACCGTATTTGCTCAGTATGAATTTGTAAAGAGTTCGGGCCGAAACGATGTTTTCATCGCTTGAAGCATCGTCTTTCACGAGAGTCTGAGCCGCTTCGCTGAGGGACTCAAAAGCGGTCTTTTGGTTTGCCCAAGCGCTCACGAAATTGGTATCGGGCGTCCTGGCGGCTTGTTGAAGAGAATCGCAATTGGGGTTGATCGCGGCGACAAAGTTTGCGGCCCAACTCGAAGCCTCGGTCGCCGAGGTGTCCGAGGATCCGCTTGCCTGAACGTAAAGATATACAGAAACCTGGACCGAGGTATAGGTGTTGAAGCGCGGGCTCCCGGCGTTGTATTGGATTGAGCAATCAGCGATGTCCGTGCACGTTATCGTCGCGACCCCATCCGCAATTCCGATCGTCCAAGTGCTGGCGGTCGTGTTGTGCTTCAGGCTTTTCGCCGCGGTCGTGTAGAGGTACCCGCCGTTGACGGTGTCGCCAAACGTCCAAGCTCCGGCCACCCCCCCAAGTGTGAGCGGGAGCATCCCCGTTCCCAAGGCGATCGTTTCGTCGGTAGAAAAGGAATAAGAAATGCTGTTGTAGTGATCGGTCGAAAATGTCGAGCCCATAACGAAGGCGTTGCCAGTCTTCCCCGTGCAGATCAGGTAATTGGAGCCAGAAACCAGGCTGGAGTCACTTGTAATCAAATGGTAAACGCTTCCCTCACCGGCGGCCGCCACAGTCACGGTAAAAGTCGCCGTCTTGTCGAGGTAGGTCACCAAGACCGTCAGCGTACCGGCGTTGTTCAAAGTGGAGCCGCTCGCCGGGGACAAGGTACAAGAAGAAGTGACGTCGGCCGTGGAACTATCGTTATAGGTCCCGGTTATCTCAAGTCCAGTTGTATCGAATGTTTCTCCGACAATAAATGAGGTTTTGTTGGGTTGCGAAGTAACGGCGATGGAAGAAAGGGTCGGAGCGGTCGTTACGGTCACAGTGAAATTCGCCGTCTTTGTCACCATTCCTGAAGTGTAGGACACGGTGATCATATGTGTTCCAGCAGAAGAAAAGACGGAACCGTTAGTGGGATCAAGCGTGCAGAGGTTTGTAACATCGGAGGTACTGCCACTAGCAAAGGTCGCGGTGACCACAAGGCCAGTCGAGACAAAAGCATCGCCGACATGATAAGCGGTTGTGCTCGGGGTCGAGGAAATGGTGATCGAGGAAAGCGCATTAGCCGCGACGCTGGCAAAGAAGGAAGCGGTTTGGCCTCCGTAACTAGCAGTGATGGTCTGAGTACCAGCAGAGGTAAAAGTGGTCGGACTATAGGAGCATAGAGAAGTAACGTTGGACGTGGTCCCGTCTCCGTAGTGGGCCGTGATAATCAGTCCATTGGTGTCGAGGGTATCCCCAACGAAATAGGAAGTTTTCGTCGGCTGGTTGGTAACAGAAAGCGAACTGACGGTCTTGGTTTCGTTCTCGACATAGAGATAAACAAGGGAAGCCGTGGTGAAAGTCGTATACTCGCTATATTTCGCATAGTATTCCATGTAACGACTAGCGGTGGTATAACCGGCGTTCAAGACGGTGGCAGCGCCATTAGCTCCAAAGGAAATCCCCCAAGTGTCGTAATCGGTGCTGGTCGGGCTTTTCACCGCCATAAGGTTCATGGAAGTGCCGCTCACGCAAAGGAAGCCGGAATTCTCGGTTCGGACACTCGTAGAGAATGTCCAAGCAGTAGAAGAAGACCTGCCAAGAACCACCACTTCCGTTAAAGTGCTCGGAGTGACCGAGAAATCGGCGTTAACGGTGTTGGCAGTGATGCCTTGATAACTCGTTGAGGCAATCGAAGTGGAGAGGAACTGAGCCGATCCGGCGGTTCCTGAAGAGCCGATGAGGTACTTGTTTCCCGCCGTCAATTCATCCTCATTCGTGACAAGATGGTAGGTTCCTTCATACGAAGAGGCGTCTTTCACGGTAACGGAAACCGTGGCGCTGGCGGTTTGAGAACCGTAACTGCCGGTAATAGTAAGAGTGGCCGAACCAGCGCATAGAGGAACCACGGTCAAGGTAGTGCCGCTCACAGAGCCGGTGGCAACCGATGAGGCGCTCGAAACGACTGAATAGGAGACGGAACCAGAGAAATTTGTACTACTTAGTGTCGTCGTCCCGTTAGTCCCAACTTTGAGGGACATCGAAGAACTCGAAACAGTGACGGTCGGATCGGTGGAGACGACGGTTACCGCTATAGGGGCCGTTTTGGTCGTGGTCCCATCCGTTCCGGAAACCGTGACAGTCGCGCTTCCGCCCTTCACGCCGTGAATGGTCACGAGGCCGGAAGAGGACACTGTGGCGGTCGCCACGTTGGAATCCGAGGAAGAGACGCTCCAAGAGACCGAGGAAGCGAACTGATTGGCACTCGCCTGATCGGTGACGTTCGAACCTTTGTTAACCGAGACGGAAGACGAAGCGACGGAAACGCTCGTCGTCGAATAGGCCGCGCTCCTAATGCCATTTTCATCCCAGATGTAATTGGCCCAATCAGGATGGTCGATGAAGGGGTTACGGCAGTAATCGTAAGTTGATCCGCTGATTGCGCCAGCAAGGTAATTGTTCCGGTATTGTTCAACATCGGTCACGGGGTATTCGTTGTTCCAGTGCAAGAGGTCCGAAAGCCTACCCATCGTAGCGTTCGTCGTGACGTCGTTGAGATTGTTGGTAAGTTCCATCGTAGGGGTACCACTTCCCTTGTAAGAGCCGCCAGCGCCGCTGAGATTTTTGTTGTAATAGCGTACGGCGGTATAAAGGATGATTCGGGCCGCCTCACCCCGAGCGCCTTCATAACCGAAAGCCGCCGGATCCCATCCGGTGCTTTGGGAATACGTCGCGGTCGTCGGATTTGCGACTTCGCCATACATATAGTTCGAACGTGAACTATTGTCCGAACTGTTAGTCGGACGGATGACTTGAGGATCCGTTCCGGCAAAACCGGCGTTTTCTCCCGCTCCGCGGCTATTGGGCCAGCAATGCTCTTTATTCCAACTTGAACTAGCTGAATGGTCGCGGTAAAAGGCCAAGACCGAGGAGCCACCGTTGGTGTCAGACTTACCAAGAATGGTATTCAGAGCGGAATAGCTGTTTGTGCCGTTGGAACTCCCTTTGCTTTCCATGATGGTCTGGAGCTGTTGCCGAAAGGTGTTACCGTAAACGGAACCATCAGTGGCTGAAAGGGTACTCCAATAAGTCGCTGGGTCATCCCCCGCAGCTCTTACTTGACTGACATTATTCTCGTTCTCAACAATTCCAAAAGCGGCCGCCCCAAGAGTAAGGAACAGGGTACCGAAGAGAAGGACTCCCGAATTCTTCTTCATAAAAAATCCTCAAGTTCGTACTATCCCCCCGTTTTTGCAAAAACGGTTTCTTTTAAGAAACTTCGGTAAAACGGGGCTGGGACAGCCTAAACAAGAAAAGCTTTCATTTAATTAAGTATGGTTGTTACATTTCTAAAATAAGCCACCAAGACAGGGAACATAAACCTAACCAAGTTTTGGTTTTATATTAAAATACAATCCGTCTTATATATAAAAAGTACTCACGAAAAAAAGAAGCGAAAAATCTTGACATGTTTTGTTTGCTGGGGGGAACGGAAAGCCAGAATAATTAGATCATTTTCCTTTTTCTAAGGAAATAGAAACCGCTTAGACAAAGGGCAGTGACCGCCGCCGCCACCAAGAGGGCCGCTTCTTCATTGCCCGTAACAATAACTGTTCCGCCAATGCTGGGAGCGATCGTCAACCCGAGGAAGTTCGTCAAGGCTGCGGTTCCGTATTTTGAAAGGATGAAACGATAGAGGTTCTGGGCCGCCACGATGGAAGAATCCGTGGGCGACGAAGCGGAAAGCATAGACTTCGCGCCGCTAGAAAGCGAGGCATAGGACGAGCTTTCATCCGCCCAAGTCGTCTGAAGAGCGGAATCAGGAGAAGCCGAAGCTTGCTGAGCCACGTCGCAATGGGGGTTGAGCGCAGCGACGAAGGTCGCGGCCCAACTTGAGGCCTCAGTTGCCGAGGCGTCAGACGACCCGCTCTCTTGGACGTAAAGATAGACCGGAGTCTGGCCGGAAGTGTAGGTCGTGAAACGTGGGGCGGACGTGTTGTACAGAATTGACCCATAGGTACCCGTCGTGCAAGTGATCGTGGCGACGCCCGTTCCGGCAATTGCGATCGTCCAAGTGCTGGCGGTCGGTTTGTGCGTCAGGTTCTTCGCCGCTGTCGTATTGAGATAACCGGTGTTTACGGTGTCCCCAAACGTCCAAGCCCCCATCGATCCCCCAAGAGTCAGTGGGAGCATCCCCGTACCCAAGTTAATCGTTTGGTCGGTGGAAAAGGTGTAATCCACCTTGTTGTAGTAGTCTGTCCCACAGGTCGAGCCCATAACGAAGCTCAAGCCAGTCTTGGCCGTACAGATTAGATACCTGGAGCCGGAAATTAATCCAGTCACGTTCGTGATGAGATGATATGTGTTTTCTCCGCCGGTGGCCGTCACCGTCACGTTGAAGGTCGTCGCGCGGTCAAGAAAAGTCACCAAAACCGTCAGTGAACCAGCGTTGTTCAAAACGGAGCCGCTCGTCGGAGACAAGGTGCAAGAGGAGGTAACATTAGCCGTTGAACTGTTTGAATAAGTGCCGGTAACAACGAGACCGCTGATGTCGAGGGTCTCTCCAACGTAATATGCGTTCTTTGTAGGCGGGCTGGTCACTGCAATGCTGGCTAAGGTGATGGAAGAAGATTCCAGGGTCACGTCAAAAGTGCAGGTTTCGGTCTTTCCGCCAAAGGTGAAAGACGTCGTGATGGTGTTCGTTCCGGGGGTGGAAAGTGTGGAACCTTCAGCCGGACTAAAAGTGCATGATGCCTTGGCAACCGATTCCGAGGATCCATCACTATAACGGGCCGTGATGACGAGGCCGTCAAAGTCTAAGGTTTCGCCATTAGAATAAGTTGTTTTGGAAGGCAGAGTCGTGACTTCGATTGAAGAAAGCGTTTTTGAGGGAGCGCCGAAATTGAAAGTGAGGGAAGAAATCTTCCCTGCGTTGGTGTTGGCCAGGATCTTGAAGTAGGTGGCCCCGCCAAGTGCATAGGTGTAGGTGCTTCCGGAAATGTCAGGTGTTGCCGTCGTTCCAAGGGAGGGGGAGAAACCGCAGGTCACGGTTGGTATCGAAGTCGCAGTAAGGGAATTATAGACAACTACTAAACTAGAAATGGAATTAAGAGGGGCGGAGTTCAGCATATATCCCTGGTTGGCCTTGAATTGGATGATTCCGGAATAATTGGCCACGTAGTCCAGGGTTAAATCCAACCCCTCAAGACTATAGGTAGTCGGAGTGGCCGGATAGGCGATCGGCATATTCGTGGTAGTTGGAAGGATCGTGGTCGAGGTCCCGGCCTCAGCCACCGTAACGTCGATCGTCGCCGTGGCAGTTTCGCTTCCGTAGGTAGCGGTCACAGTAACGGTTGAAGAGCCCACCGCCACTGGAGAAATCGTTACGCTGGAAGGTCCGACGGAGATGGTTGCAACTCCGGTGACACTGCTAACGGCTGAAACCGTCGGAGTCCCGGTGAAATTCGCGGTCGAAAAGGAGACCTCACCTGAGGAACCGCCCGGGCTAAGCGATAAGGTAGATTGCCCAACGGTTATCCGTGGAGTAACTGCGTTCACCGTTACGGCACACGTGTCGGTATAGGTCGTTCCTTCATAGGTGATGGAAGCCGTAATGGTGGCTGAACCAACGGCCACGCCGGTTACGGTTCCGCTGCTATTCACCGTGGCCACGCTCGAGGCGTCCGTCGAATAGGAAACGGTTCCCGTCATGTTGCTGAGTGTGGCGGTCACACTGACCGTCCCGCCAACATCCACGCTCGCGGTTGAAGGCATCGAGATGGTTGGGGTCGTCGAAACCGAGCCATAGGTGGCAAAGTAGCCCAAGGAATTATTAGGATCCCAAACGCGAGCGGCTGCCTCGGGATGGTCGACGAAGGGGTTCCGGTTGCCTTGGAAAGCAAATGCGGCGTCGTTGCGGTCCACCTCTTTGGTGGAAACGGGATCAATAACGTAGGCCCAATCGAGATAGGTATTGATAGCCCAAGATGACAAGGAGGGATAAGAGTTACCTGCAAAAGAATCGTAGCTGTACGAAGAGATACGGTCCTGGTAGCAGGTCACGAAGTAAAAGTAAGCCCGAGCGAAATCGCCCTTGTATTCATCAATCGGCTCAAAGCAGGTGCCGGTGTAACCCCAGGAGGAATTGCCGCCGCCGAGTTTCGATCCGTTCCCGCTCGTGTAGGTGGGCGAACTAACGAATCCATGAGGGTAATTGCTACGCATGCCGTTCACTTTTCCGTCGGTCGGAAAAAGGTGATGGACATCGCACACCATTGGACTGGCTTCGGCAAAAATGCTTTGCGGGATCGTGTGCTCGCGGTTATAGCAATCGCCTTCGACGGAGTAGGTTCCGCACTGTTCGGTCGAATAGGCCCAACGTTTAGTCGAGTACATGTCCCAAATCTTCCCGTCGGCGTCTACGTCGGTGGTCTGGTACGCGGACCAGATCGCGGCGTAGCCTTTGGAGGTGTGGGAACCAATTTTATTGAAAAGCGACGTCTTCAAAGTAGCCCCGCTGGCGACCCAGTCGAAAGAGGTTCCGTAATAGGAGTCAAGGGCCGAACTGTTGGCCGCTTTTACGAGGAGGGCATTCTTTTCATCCGCGTGAGAGCCAACCAGCGCGCCTACGGCGAGCAGCAAAGCCCCGAAAAGAACAATCCTGGTCTTTTTCATTGTTACTATCTCGTTGATATTATCTACCCACTTTTCCAAAAGATCTTTGGAATGAGGCCGTCTATGGTTTCAAAACTTTGTTAACTTTATAATAAAGCGAATGCTTGGAAAATCGTCCAATTTTACATTAGGCGTTTTGTCTTGTTCTTTGGGCATTTGTGACGAAAGCTCAATCAAAAATGGCTTTATATTCTTAATAGTTGATTTAAAGCCCTTCGTGTTGAATAACTGGAAATTTGCCCCTTGACAAAAAGGGGAAACAAAAGCCTTTTCTTATGACCAGGTCAATGAAAATCTAACAATATGTGTCGTTGATCTCGTCGTATAACTCGCCCTTCTCGTTAACGGAGGGCTTCCCTGAAGAATACTTGGACAAGGACTCATAATCGAAAGCGGCGTTAATGAAGGAACCGAGGGGCGCGGACCAAGCAGCAGGCCGTTTAGCCGAAAGACCTCCGGTGGCCTGGCGGCAGGAATAGCAATAGGAGGTGGAACTTTGGCACCACTGGGAGAGCGGAAGAGTCGTCGTTTCCTCGCCAGTTATCATGGTAGAACCAACGTAATAAGGGACCGTTTTGGCCGTTCCGGCGAACGTTGGGGTGGAGCCATCGACAGAAATGTAGGAGAAGGTTCCGTTTACGCCGTTCCAATGGATATCCCAGGTCGCACTCTCAAAACGCGCAAGCGAGGTGGCGTTGGGATGGTCCTGAGACAGTCCGGAGTTCGATACGGAATTGGCGCTTGTGATGGCCGCGGATATCATGACGTGATCGGGTTGAACCCAATCGATCCAGGCCTGAGAATTCGAGCCTGAGGTGTTCGAGCAATGATGGTCAGCCTTGAGATAAACGTCATCGGAAGCGCTCCACAAAGTCGGGTTGCCGTGGTTGTCACTGTAATTGGCGATGATCCCATTCTCGGTCTCGCCCTCGGCGTCGCCACAGAAAATATACCGTTGATTCCAAGCGCTCAGAAGACAGGCCACCGAAGTACGGTTTGGTTCGCTGTCGCTCGTTGAATGAGGGGTTAAATAGCAGCCCGTATTAAGGAAACGCAGCGAAACATCGCCGCTAACGATTGAGCCAAGGGTCGCGGGGCTGCCGGCCTCACCGCTAATGTTCAAGACGCTTAATCCGGTGAAAGAAGTAAACCCAGCATCGGAATTGAACATTGAGTGTACGGGAATATAAGTGCCGCCATGATCCGCCACCATGTATTTGGCCCGTACTTCGTCGCAGTATGGCTGCCAAAAGGAAGTGACTTCTCGATAAGAACCGCAGTCGACGATATAGCCAAAGGAAGTGACTCCGCCATCAATGAAGACATTGTCCGTTTCCGAGGCGTAGGTAAAGATGCCAGCGTGGTCATTATGCGAGTGAGTGGCGACGTATAGATCGAGTTTGTGATCGGTGCAATAAGTCGAAAGAGCCGAAGCGACGGTGGCTTTATCCGCGCTGTTGCCCCCATCAATCAAACAATCCCAGTTGCCATATTTTAGATAAATAGAATCGCAATACTGGCCGCTAAGGATTTCCTTGAAACGAACCATGAGAGAATATCCGGTCCCGATCGTTTCGACATTGACGGTGAAGGAGGCGGTTTTAGTCAATCCCCCTTCAGTAAAGGAGACGTTGACGGTCGTCGTTCCCGCTGTCGAAAGAGTGGAACCATTTGACGGATCCAAAACACAGCTGGTCGTCACATCGCTCGAAGAACTATCAGAATAATGGGCTGTTACGACGAGGCCGCTGGTATCTAGTGTCTCGCCTTGGCTATAGGAGGACTTGTTCGGAATTGCATCGACGGAAATCGAAGAAAGCGTCGTGGCTATCGATGACGAACCACTCGAGGATGAAGAAGATACGGACGAACTGGAAGAGGTGGCTTTCTCGGTCAAAACCGTGAAAACAATTTTTGCGATGTACGGGCACTTTTTTGCCGTCGGGGTCAAAGAAAAGCAAGAGGCGGCCGTGCGTGATCCAGAACCGCCATCAAGATCAGAAAATGTATATGCTAGGGCGGCGGTATCAGGCGTGTCCACGCTCAAATCCCCAACATCAACGCCAGAATAAGCATTGTATGGAACGCTTCTGGCAACCGTAGCAATCGTGGTGTCGGAGAGATCTTTTGTTTCCACAGTCAAGGTGGTGTTGCTTTGTCCCGCTGCGTCTGAATAAGCGTTCGTGTAGATCTTAACTTCGCTGATAATAAGTGGGCTGGCAAAGGAAAGCGTAAGGTTTGCCTGATTGGTGGTATTGCCAAATTTCAATGCTCTCCCTGCGGTGCTGTGGACCGTGGGATCGGATTTATAGCAATAAGAAGAGGCAAAGGTAAAAGAAGGAAGCGTCGTGGCGTAGCATTCGCTTGTCCCGACTTCGGTTCCGGAACTCGTGTAAAAAGTTCCGCCGAAGACCAAATCGTAGCAATTTTGAACGTATTCCGTCGTTTCGCCGGCAAGGAAACGGCTGTTCTCGCTCACGAGCGTCAAAAGGGAGAGCGCGCAAGCCCCCATAGCGGCAAAGGCAAGGAAGACTTTGTCTTTCTTTTTCATGCTATAAGTATATTTGACCTTTTAAAGAGTTTCCTCAACATTTTGGAACAGAAAGTCATTCGGCTTTTCCTTCGAAGAGAACTGCGAGCTCATTTCTTCAGTTAAGCGCTCGCTTTTTTAGATTATTCATTCCAAAAACATTACGGAACAGAAAAATGCCAAAAAATCTTTTTGCCGTTAAAAAATATGGAATAATGCAAAAAAAGAGGACAGGATCGGTCAACGAAGAAACATAGTTATATCGATGATGCCACCGCCAAGAAGGCGATCTCCGGAATAAAAGACCGCGAATTGACCTGGCGTGACGGCTTTGATCGGTGAGCCGTAATGGAGTATGACTTTTTCCCCTTCGAAGGAGAGGAGGCACGGATTGTCCGCTTGACGATAACGGAATTTGACTCCGACTTGGAGCGGGAGGTTTGGCTTTGGCCCCACCCAGTTGACGTTCGTGACCTCGCAATAGTTACTGAGCAAATGCTCGTCTTCGTCGCCATTGCTGACGTAGATGATATTTTTCTTCACGTCCTTGCCACAGACAAACCACGGGTTGGCGGCTTCGTCTTTCACCCCGCCGATACCAAGGCCGTGCCTTTGGCCCAGCGTGTAATAGAGAACCCCGATATGGCGGCCGAGGACCTTTCCGGTCTCAACATCCACCACGTCTCCCGGGGTGGCGGGGAAATAGTTCTGAAGAAATTCCTTAAAATGTCGCTCGCCGATAAAACAGATCCCGGTCGAGCCGTGTTTGAGAGCCACTTCGTCGAGCCCGAGATCCTTGGCGATTTTCCTCGCTTCCGGTTTGGTGAGGTCCGCCATCGGGAAAAGGCACGAGGAAATTTGTTTTTCATTCAGTTGGCACAGGAAATATGTTTGGTCCTTGTTGAGGTCCCGCGGTTTGCATAGATACTCCACGCCATCGACGGTTTTCTTGGTGGCGTAGTGGCCCATGGCAATCATATCAAAGCCATGCTCTTGCGCGAATTTTAGAAAGCTGTCGAACTTGATGTATTTATTGCAATAGACGTCAGGATTGGGGGTCCGTCCTTTTTTGTATTCTTCGAGAAAATAGGAAAAGACCTCATCCCAATACTCTTTGACGAAATCGACCCTTAGAAGCGGGATGCCGAGTTTCGCCGCCACGGCTTTGGCGTCGTCGTAGTCCTTTTCCTGCGGGCATTGGTCGTTGTTCGCCGTTGGGTTCCCAAGGTAATCGTTGTTGAGCATGGCGTCCCAGTTACGCATGTAGGCGCCCGTGACCTCATAACCCTGCTTTTTGAGAAGGTAAGCCGAAATGGCGCTGTCAACCCCGCCCGACAAACCGAGGAGGACTTTCATTTCTTGAGTTCCTCGCTGTCGAGCCAAAGAGTAAAGGGGCCGTCATTATTAAGAAGGACCTGCATATCCGCCCCAAAACGACCGGTTTCCACCGCAAAGCCCCGCTCTTTGAGGAAGTTGTTGAACAAAGCGTACAAAGGTTCGCTTTCCCCTCCCGGAAGGGCGTCCACGAACGAGGGCCGGTTGCCTTCCCTAGCGCGGGCGTAGAGGGTGAACTGGCTGACGGAAAGAATGGCACCCCCGACATCGGAAAGCGATTTGTTCGTTTTGCCATTCTCGTCAGGGAAAACGCGGAGTTTGACGACTTTGTCGGCCATTTTCTCGAGGGTTTCGACCCCGTCGCCCTTCGTGAAACCGACAAAAAGGAGAAAACCGCGGCCGATCTGGCCCACGGTCTCTCCCGCAATATCGACACGGGCTTCTTTAACTAGTTGAACGAGCACGCGCATTATTTATGGATATACGCGTGCACGATGGGGTGCACGATTACCTCTTTGTCCGAAAGCTCGAAGGCCTCGTGAATGTCCGCGAGGACATCGTCGATTCCCTCTTTGTTGGTATAGGCCGTCGCAAGGACTTCGCCTTTGGCTACGTGGTCGCCGACCTTCTTTGCAAGGACGATGCCGGCCGCCATGTCGATGACGTCCTTCATAGTGGCCCTTCCGGCGCCGAGTTTCATCGCCGAAACCCCGATGGTCATGGAGTCGATGCGACTCACAAAACCAGTGGTTTCCGCCTTGATCGGAAGAATCCGCCTCGCCACCGGGAACTTCTCCGGATGATCGAGATAGGAGATGTCGCCGCCCTGCGCTGCGAAGAGCTCTTTCTGCTTCTTGAATCCGCTGCCATCGTCAATGGCTTGGCGGATGCGCTTGACGCCCTCTTCGTGGGTCTTGACGATTTTGGCTTGCTCGAGCATGATGGCTCCCGCTTCGGTAACAAGTTCCACGAAATCCTTCGGTCCCTGGCCATGCAAGGTGGCGATGGCCTCTTTGACTTCTAGACTATTGCCGACGGCGAGCCCGAGCGGTTCGTCCATGTCGGTGATGATGGCGCGGGTGTCCCGTTTCAATGAATCGCCGATTTCCACCATCGTGGTAGCCAACTCTTTGGCTTGCTCAATCGTCTTCATGAAGGCGCCGCTGCCGAACTTAACATCCAAAAGGATGGTGTCGGCCCCGCTCGCCAGTTTCTTCGACATGATGCTCGAGGCGATAAGGGGAATGCTCTCGACGGTTCCCGTGACATCGCGGAGGGAATAAAGTTTCTTGTCGGCTGGGTCGATTTCTGAGGTTTGTCCAATGATGGCGATGCCGATGTCGTTCACCTGTTTGATGAATCTCTTCTCATCGATCGCAATGGAGGTTCCCGGAACCGATTCCATCTTGTCGAGGGTGCCGCCGGTGTGGCCCAAACCACGACCGGACATCTTGGCGAGCTTGGCCCCGCAAGCGGCCACGAGAGGCCCAAGGGCCAACGAGGTCTTATCGCCCACCCCGCCGGTGGAGTGCTTATCGACTTTGACGCCTTTGATGGAAGAAAGATCAATCGTCTCCCCACTATGCTCCATGGCATCGGTAAGGGTGGCGATTTCACGTTTGCTCATTCCCCTCCACACGATGGCCATGGCCAAGGAACTGGCCTGATAATCGGGGATGGACCCATCGGTGTAGCCTTTGATAAAAAAGCGAATCTCCTCATCAGAAAGCTCCTGGCCGTCTCTTTTCTTCTCAATGACATCAACCATTCTCATATGTTTTTCCCCAGTTTTCGGTGTGATGAGTACATTATACGCATCGGCGTATTCGTTTCATCGGTTTCCCGAAGAGAAGAAATTTAGCACAAAGGGCGACGGTAAGCAAAAACAGCAGAGCCAATTTAGTTCTTTTTCGGCAAAAGAAAAGAATGTTAACAGCCCTTCTTGCCCCACGGAAAGACCGCAATCTCTAGATAAATCGTTCATGTCTTCCCAATTTTTGTCCTTTTCACTATAATTGAACTATGGATTTTGGCCAATCATTACGCGAATATCTGAGTGAAGGCGAGGCGGCTTCTCTTGAAGAGGCCATCAACGGCGGCAAAGTCACCCACTGTCTGATCCTCAACCCCAAAAAAATGGGAGACGAGGAATTTCTTAAGCGTTATCCCCTTTGCGTGAAGCATCCTTTCATGCCCCACGCCTATTATTATAAGAAAGAAATCTACAACCTCGGGGACGACATCCTCTATGAAGACGGCGTTTATTCCATTGAGGACGCCGCAGCCATGATGCCAGTCTTTTTCCTCGCCCCAGAGAAAGACGATATCGTCTTGGACATCTGCGCCGCTCCGGGCGGCAAATCCATCGCCGCTTCCATTCTGATGGAGGATGGCGGAACCATCGTCGCCAACGACATCTCCTACCCACGGGCCAAGGCCATGAGCCAAAACGTCGAGAGAATGGGCCGGGGCAACATCATCGTCGCGAGTAACGACTTTGTCTTTAGCCACATCCATTTTGCCGGCACTTTCGATAAAATCATCGTCGATGCGCCTTGCTCCGGTTCCGCGATGATGCGGAAAAATCCCGAAAGCAAAGTCGATTGGCGTTTCGAGAAAGTCAAATCTTGCCTGAAACGGCAACTTGAGATCCTCGAATTGGCGTATGCAATGCTTAAATCCGGTGGCATCATTTCTTATTCCACCTGCTCTTTCAACAAAGAGGAAAACACCGACGTGATGCTCGCCTTCAAGGCCCAACATCCGGAAATCCAATTCGTCAACTTGCCCTCTGACGAGTCTTTCTACCGCGACTCCGCCCTTCCGGAGGCCGTTTACCTCTTCCCCCATCGCTTTGAAGGGGAAGGCCAATTCGTTTGTCTGTTTCGCAAGCCGGGTCTTCTCATCAAAACCAAAAAGACCATCGTCACGAACGATCGCTACAAGGACTTCGTGAAAGAATACGGCCTTGAAGGCCGAAGCAACGAGATGATGAGGAGCAAATTCTATTCCCTTGCTCAGCATTTTGACGTCAGCCACCTCAACATCCTTCGCTACGGAGTAAAACTTTTCGAAATGCGGGACATCTTCATTCCCGATCACCACTTATCCCATTTCCTCACCGCGGATTACTCCAAGGAAATCGGCTTGGAGCAAGCCAAAGCCTACGTCCATGGCGACACCTTCGGCGTCGATTGGCCGGACGGCTTCTATATCGTGAGTTTCGACAAGCAAAATCTCGGTTTCGTCAAAGCGACCCAAGGCGTGGCCAAAAACCATTATCCGAAAGGTCTTCGTCAAGAGTGGCATTAGCCTCTGAAACCAAATGAAAAACCACGCCTCGCAGCGTGGCTTTCTTTTGCTGTTTAGCGGACTTTTCCCTTCCGGAGGGGGATTTTCTCAAGGCCTTTGGCGAAGAATTCCTGTTCCTCCGCTTTGTCGATGGCATATTGGGCCGCCACGATGTCATAGATTCTCGGAGCAAGTTCTGTGGTCTTTTCTCCGGAAACGTCTAAGGGTTTCTCGAAAGTGAATTCCAAGGGCAAACGCTGATAGTCGGGGCGCTTAGCGAAAACTAGGGGCGTCCCGTAAATCGTGCAGGTGAGCAAGGGCACTCCGGTCTCCACCGTGGCTTTGAAGGTGCCCGGATGAAACGGGGCCACTCCATTCTCTGGATGCTTGTTGCGGGTTCCCTCAGGGAAAATCACATAGGAACAATGACCGGCTTTCAGGTTCTTCTCGACCTCCCGCATGGCGAGGAGGGATTGCCTGAGATCCTCGCGGTCGAGGAAAATGCCGCCCAAAGCCTTGATCGCCGTGCCGATAAACGGCATTTTAAGGGCTTCTTTTTTGGCGACGAAAGTGATGGGCTTTTCGCTAAGGGCCACAAGAGCGAGCGGATCAAAATACGAAAGGTGATCCGCTACGAGGAGATATTTCTGGTTTTTCTCTTCGAGCTCGCGAAGATACTCGAGCCCTTCGACTTTCATGTCGAGGCGAAAGTGTTTCGCGATGAAAACGATCAGATCGCGAACTTTGGCGTAGCGCCGTTCCAAAGGATAACGCTCCGGATGGCGGGCATAACGGTTGATGAAGAAGGCAAAATCCCAGAGGACCCGGGGTCCGGCAGTAAACACTAAGCGTGGGTACTTTAACATGCGTTTAGTGTAGCACAGACCCCGATTTCCGTCTTGTTTTACCTTTAATTGGTTTCTTTCCCGCCGCCGGGACGGTAAATTTCGTCAATTTCGTCTACGATGACGAGGCCCCGCTCCTGATCTTGTTCCAGGCGCCCCTTGAAGCAAATGTAGCTTCCGAGCGGGAGAGTCATGAATGAGGAGTCTTCTCCGATTGGCGAACGGACGAGAAAGTGGTCCGTCTCATAATGACCGTCGGCATTTGGTACCGAACGATCGACTTCAACGTAGCGGTAGCCGCCTATTTTTTTGCCAAGGCGGCCGGAAACAAAAACGCTGCTAATCATTAAAATGTCGCTCCTAAAAAATCTATGTGGGGGAGGTGGTTCCTGTCAGCGCGCAAAGGCCAGGAACGTATGCGGAGGGATTAAGGCCCGCATAACCTTGACGGATGCCTTCGGGACATAGCCCGCCGCATCCATCACGACCGAATAGTCGGACCCGAGATCGTAGCTAATGTTCTCGGAGGAAGGATTGAAAAAGAACACGATATCTAAGAAAGGAGAAATGAGGTTCTTATCGAGGAAGGAAACTTTAAACCCGCCTTTTTCGATAGGCTCGATGTTGAGAAGCTCGTCGATTACGCGGGGGTCGTAAGCGTGCAAGAAGCGAGATTCTTTGCGGAATCCCGTAAGGCTTCTAAAGTAATCATACATCGGTTTTCGCTCATCGAGCAGCCGATATGAGAATTTATTAAAAATATCCGGTAGATTATACGTGTTGCCCTTGCCGAATTTCGATTGCCCGATTTCTTCACCCGCATGGATGAAAGGAATACCGTAGGATGTCAGGACGCAAGCGAGGCCAAGCTTGCATATGGCGAGTTTGTCGGAAAGTTGTAAACCGCTTTCCCTCAGGGAAACGTAATCGAAAAACGTCTCGTTGTCATGACATTCGACGTAATTGATGGTTTGCTCTGCCGAAAGGAAGCGGGCCTTCTCGTAAAAATCTACCGAACTGGAAACATAGGCATGAGCAATCGCCTGGTAAGCGGCTTCGTTGAGATCCCCCGTCAGCCATTTTTTGAAGCTATCGCGGAAGTGGTCGTTAAAGAAAGCGTATTCGGGGAGATTTTTGTAATTTTCCATCGAGGCAAGAGGCTCGCTGGCCTCTGCTCCCATGCTCCACCCCTCACCGTAGAGAAGGAAGGACTTGTCGTGCTCTTTGGCCATCTTGGCGATGTCTCTCATCGTCGTTTGGTCCATGATCCCCATAAGATCAAAACGGAAAGCGTCGATGCCAAAGGTCTCAATCCAGTAGCGGCAACAATCAACGATCATTTTTCGGACCATCGGGCGTTCGGTGGCCACATCGTCACCGCAAAAGGAGGCATTGGCCATCTTGCCATTGGCCTTCCGGCGGAAGAAGTAATTTGGGACCACACGTTCAAAGGCGCTCGTGGCATATTCATAGACGTGGTTATAGACGCAATCCATCGAGACCCGAAGGCCTTTTTCATGGAGAGCGGAAACAAGTTGCTGCAGTTCGAGAAGGCGTGAATACGGATCCTCGACATCCGAGGAATAGGAGCCTTCTGGCACAAAATATTGGGCGGGGTCGTAACCCCAGTTATATGACTTCAGAGGATCCCTTTCATCGACGGTTTTGAAATCGAAGAGAGGCTGAAGCTGCAGGTGGGTCACCCCTAATGAGGCCACATAATCAAGGCCGGCCGGATTGCCACCGTCGGTCTTTCTTCCCGGCTCCGCCAAGCCGAGGTATTTGCCCTTATGGACGATATTGGTGTGCCGATCAATCGTGAGATCACGGACGTTGCCTTCGTAAACGATGGCATCAGTCGCACAGTTAAGAATCGGCAAAGCGTCCCTCTTCATTGATGAAAGCCGTCGTAAATCGATGACGACGGAGGCTTCTCCATTGGCCAACGAACCTTTGGCGTACGGGTCGGTAGCCACGGAAGTGACTTCGCTATTCATGACGTAATAAAGATAGGAAGCGCCCTCATAATCGCCGTTAGCGATGAAACGATAGATCCCTTTCGGAAAACGGACCATTTCGAAGTAGTTCCACTCCGTTTGGCCATTTTTTCGAACCTTCAGCCACACCGCACTTGCCAAAGGGGCCCAAAGGACGAAAGTGGTCCGTTCGGGAAGATAGGTGCTGCCTAAATCATTTTCTTCGTAAAAGAATTTCTCATCAAAGGAAGGAAAGTTCGTGGCTTCGCTGACGTCGAGGGGAATGAGACCGTAAGAGGGGACCGAAAGGGCGTAACTATGTCCGAGGGGCAAAGGTTCTTTGAGACGAAAATCCACGACGACCAACGAAGCGGTCGAAGTCGTTTTTGTGGCCACGATCTTCTCTTCTTTGATGTGGTCTTTCACCAAAGTGACCTCAAGACGTTCGTAAGGAACCGACGAGAAAATGATTAGCCGAATCAGGTCCTCGGCCACCAAACGGGCGGAAGTAAAGGTATCCTTCATGACTCCACGAGCGCCACCGCGATGGCGTAGCCTCCGTCATGGGCGATCGAAACTGGGTACCGTTTCCCTTGGAAAAACAAAACCGGGCGGCCACCCTCCTCGTAAACGACATCGATCTCGTTCATCTTGGCCCCGGACAAGCCGGTTCCAAGAGCTTTCAGAAAGGCTTCTTTGGCCGCGAAACGGCCGGCGACAAAAGAGGCTTTGTCCACCTCGCGGTCAAAAAGAACCATTTCATTTATGCTTAAGACGCCGCGAAGAAAAGAATCCTTCAGGGAAACCCGGCTGATCTGCACGATGTCGGTTCCAATACCCATCATTTCTCTCCCAGATGACCATCGTTGGGGTTCTTATAGGAGTCGGTCGAACCAGCCACTGGTTGGCTGTTATTTGTATCGACGTGCATAAGAACGCGGCAGCCTTTGGACGAGCCTGGGGTATCCGGTTCGGCAGCCACCACGCCTTCGGTGACAAGACGGGCAAAGAGGCGGCCCGCTCGGGGGAAACCCAGTCCATTTTCACGCTGAATGCGGCTGATGGAGGTATATTGCCGGGTCATGATTTGGGCTTTTAACTGCTGATAGTATTCTTCATCGTCAGAAGCTTTGATCTCTTGGCGAACGCCGGATGGGTCGTCGTTAGAGGAAGCGGCCACATCCTCGGCTTCGTGATCGACAAGATCGAGGAAGTTCGGATCGTAGACCACGGCCTGTTGCTTTTTGATGAAGGCACAGACGCTGTCGAGTTCGCTCGTGTCGACAAAGGCTCCTTGGGCGCGGATGAAGCCGCCGCGGAAGGCCACTTCGCAGTCGATGAGCATATCGCCATAACCGGCAAGATCTTCAGCCCCGCCTTGTCCGAGGATGCACTGCGAGTCGATCGCCGATTGAACGCGCAAGGCAACACGGCAGGCCAAGTTGGCTTTGATGACCCCCGTGATGACGTCGACCGAAGGACGTTGCGTTGAGATGATGAGGTGAATGCCGGCCGCACGGGCCTTTTGAGCAATGCGGACGACCGAATCCGACACCTCCTTGCAGGTGTCGACCAAATCAGCGAATTCATCCACTACCACAACAATAAAGGGCAAGGGAGATAATTGATGCCCCGGAGCGTAGTCGTGGTTGAATTGGCGAATGTCCCGGACATGAGAATACTCAAAGAGACTGTAACGACGATCCATTTCCTTGATGAGTTTGTCGAAGCAAATCTTGGCTTGGACCGGTTCCTTTATGATCGGGCAGAGAAGATGGGGAATGTCCTCGTAGTTGCTCATTTCGACGCGTTTGGGGTCGATGAGGATCAGTTTGAGGTCCTCTGGGCGATTTCGCATGATGAGGGACATGATGACGCCATGCATGAAGATGGATTTGCCGCTGCCGGTAGAACCAGCCACGAGCATATGGGGGAATTTCGCGAGGTCGCTACTCAAACACTCTCCGCTGATGGTCTTGCCAAACGGAATGACGAGATTGTCCTTATCGGTGTTAGGCAGTGCCGCGACCATTTCTCGCAGGCTTACCCGCGTCGTGACTTTGTTCGGAATCTCAAGGCCAGAGGTATTCTGACCCCTCACGACTTCCTGAAAACGAGTCGGGGCGCCGTTAAGACGTTGGGAAATGTCCCCGATATAGCGGTTAATGGTCGTGACGGAAACGTTGGGGTCGCACATGATGTTATAGCGGGTGACGGAAGGGCCAATAGTAAAAGATTCGACATGGGCTCCAACCCGGAAATCGCTCAAGCAATGATCGACCGTTATTTTGGTTTTTTCGCAATCGGCCCGAACTTCAGCGGCGTTTCCGTTGTCCACCGCATTCATCAAAAGGTCAATGTTTGGGAAAACGTATTTTGGCCGAATGGTCGCTGAAGGCTGGTTGATTGGATTTAAAGGCTTCGGGGGTTCGGGTTTCGCCGCGACTGGCTCGACCACAACCTCAGGTATGACCTTGGAAACGAATGGGGTTTCCTTCGGGGAAGTAAGCTGCGAAGGCTCCTCCAAAGGTTCTTCGTAAGGGTATTCCGAAAGATCGGCATGTTGAAGACGCGCCTTCGCCGGAATAACCGGTTCTGCGACTTCAGGGACTGAATGGGCGACAGGCAAAGGCTCAGGATAAGTTGGTTCGGGGACTGGCTCGCCAAGTTTCACCTCATTAAGAAAGACTGGATCGGGAAGAGGAATGGGGGCAGAAGGAGCCGGAGTAGGTTTCGGCGTCGCGGGAGCGGGCGAGGAAAAATATGGGTCTTGGATGGAGTTTAGGGAAGATGGCATCGAGGAAGAGGCCGAAGACGGCGCTTCGAAGGAACCGTCAGGAAGGAAAACCGCCTCTTGAAGGCCGGAGGAATAAAGCTGTGCTCGAGGTAGAGAGGGGCGAGGAGTCAAGGATTCGGGGGTGGTCAAATCCTGAGGCAGCGGGTTCCTAATGGAAGCCGCGCTATAGATATCAACCCGGGAAGGAACGGTCGGTTCGGGCGGTAGCGTTGGAGCGGGCGCGGGGGCCGGGGCTGAAAGTTGTAGACGGTTTGGAGTTTCTCTAGATAAAGAGTTCGCCGGAGCCTGCAGAAGGGCTCGATCAACGTATGGTTCGGAAGATAAAGGCGAGGTGGAAGGGTTATAATCCTTCTCCATTTGGACTCTTTGGCGCTGGGCCTGACGACGCGATTTTGAGAGAGCCATTCTCGCTTTGAGAAAGCGGAAAAACTTTTTGATGAACGGAAGGAAAATGATGGAAAGGCCAGCCAAAATGAGAAAAACGGCCAGGAGGCAAAGGAGCCACAAACCAGGTTTCACGAAGACGGCCGAGAAGAAATATCCGATGACGCCACCGCCGAGATCGTTGGCCGTGTAATAGCCGACCCGATTGGTCTCATATTTTTGAAAAGCCGTCCGAAAGATCGAGAAATCCGAACTTTTTTCGGTTCCATTAAGCCCAAAATGGCTCCAAAACATCCCGACGCCGAGCGAAAAAAGCGTGAAACCGTAACCCACGCGGCCGGTGATGTCCGGCTTTTCCCAACTGCCCGTGATCATGAGGACGATTCCGGCGAACATGACGAACGGAACGATGAGATAGAGGCCTTCGACGCCAAAGAGATAAGAAATTCCCGCCGCCAGTCCCCAAAAGCGTTTCGTTCCCGCCGAAAGCAGGCACAAAAGCGAAAAGAGAATCAAGCCGACGCCAAAAGCCTGATTGATGTTTTTCCGGGTGTATGTCTTCCTTGTGGAGAAGTTCATGACTCTTATTGTAGGTTGAAGATGGTTTTTCTAAAAGAAAAAAGGAGAAAAAGACTAGGCCACTTCGACAATGAGGGGAAGTACCATCGGCTCCTTACCGGTTTGGCGACGGATGGCCCGAAGGCACTTTTCGTAGACGTTTTGCTTAATCCCATCGAGATCGTAACCAGGCTGGAGAAGGTTCTCTTCGACCGTGGCGACGAAAATCTTGCTGACATCCCGGAGAATGGCGTCAGCGTCTTTCACGAAGACGAGGCCGCGCATCTGCACATCCGGCCCAGCGACGATTTTCTTCCGGCTCTTGGAGATCGTCAGGGCCAAAACGACGACTCCTTCGGCAAGCTTCTCGCGATCGGCGATGACGTTGGTTCCGACGTCTCCGACCCCGATCCCATCGATCATGACGTCACCGTGAGGAATTTTCTCATCGAAAAGACGGCCCCCGGTCTCATCGAGAATGATGGATAAACCATTTTCAAGCAAGAACACGTTTTGGTGGTTCAGGTTGATGCCCATGGAAAGGGCCACCTGGGCGTTGTGAAGCAAATCCTTGAAGAAGCCCTTCACCGGAATGTAGTATTTCGGCTTGAAGAGCCCGATCATCATTTTCAAATCCTCTTCCGAGGCATGCATGCGGAGGAATTTCTTCTTTGGGACGTTGAGGACATGGCAACCGCTGCGGTAGAGCTCGTCGAGGGCGTCCGTAGCCTCAATTTCGGTGTTGTCGTTGCTTGGGCAGGCCACGACAAAGGTGTCGGTCTCGCTGAGGCTGACTTGTTTCCCTTCGTTTTGTCCTGCGGCCAAAAGAGCAATCTTGGCGTAAAGACGAATACTGTATCCAAGCATTAAAACGATAATGTCGCGAGCCCGGAAGCGGTTTAAGTCATCAATCGGAGCGAAATTGTCCCGTGGAATCAGAAGTTGACCGCAACTTTGCATGGCCGCGATTGTGCTAGCCGTTTCTTCATCGAAGGGGATGATTTTCTTTTTGGAATTGATGGCGATGGTGATGACTTCGTCAATGTTATAGAAGTTCGGACTGAAGACGGCTATGAAGACCCGGCCCTCCGCATCCTTGACCGTCTGTTCGATGATTGGGGTAAGCTTATAGTCCGGAGCGGTATATCCGGCATGGGAAGCGTAAACGGATTCAGTAAGCAGGGCCAAAGTCGGCTTTTCGGAAATCTTTGCAATGGCATTCATGTCGTGAAGATAGTTCGGTGAAGCGTTGTTTTCCACCACAAAATCACTGGAGAATACCACGTTTCCATAGGTGGTCGAAATCGCTATGCCGCTCGATTGGGCAATGTTGTGCGAGGTCTGAAAATACGAAATCTGCCGACCGGCCACAGAAAATGTCGAGGACGGTTCGACGAAATGCAAATCGTAAATGTTAGGATCAAGGTTGACGTGCTGGGTGAATATTTTGAGCATCGTGAGAGTGACTCGCGAACCGTAGACGGGGGCTGGAACGTCTTTATACAAATAGGCCAAAGCTCCCATCTCATCATCGTGGCCATGGGTCAAAAAGTAGGCCTTAACATGGTCTTTGTGCTCTTTCAAATAGTCGAAATTCGGAATGACATAGTCGATGCCTGGCATCGTTTTGTCGGGATACCGAATACCACAACCAACGACAAAAATGTCGCCATTGATTTCTACGACACTGCAGTTTTTCCCATCCTCGTCGAGACCGCCGAGGGCAAATAGTCGAATTTTATCGCTCATAATAATTCCTTCCAAAAGGTGTTTTCGCGAGATTGCATATTTGAAAACGCTCTAGCGTTATTATAGGGTGCCCACAAGGATAAAACTAGTTTTATCTCGCTAGAGTAAACGTTTTCATGGCCTTGAAGGTATCGAGCTCCAAAATGCTGAGCTTATCGTCGACAAAAAGAGCAAAGCTGGCCGGGTTCCCGCCCTTGGGGAAACTCGTGGAACCCGGATTGAGGTAGACGATGCCTGACTTTTCCTCGAGAACTGGCACATGCGTGTGACCCGACATTACGATGTTGCCTTTAGAAGCCTTGACGAAAGAAGGGTCAATGTTGTCTCCGTGAAGCAAAACGCAGGTAAATCCATTGAGGACAAAGGACTTGCGGTCTTCAAGGGGGAACGAAAGAATATCTTGGTCGATTTTGGCATCGCAGTTGCCTCTGATGCCGATAATGCGATCAGCCAAAGGGTTGAGAAGGTTAGCGACGGCCATTCCATCGTAATCGGATGGGACGCCGTTGCGGGGTCCGTTGTAGAGGAAGTCGCCTAAAAGAACGATTTTATCGACCCCGAAACCGTCAATCGCGGCGACGAGTTTTTGGGCAGCCAATAAGCGGCCATGAATATCGGAAGCAATTAAAACCTTCATCAAATTTTCTCCATATCCCGACAAGCCACGACATCCACTCCGGTTCCGCAAACGTCTTTAATCACAACGTCTCCGACATGAATCGGAGCGACAAGTTTAACCTTATCGATTGACGACATGATGTCAAACATCTTGCCTTTCGGAGTGGCTTTAGCGGTCTTCACAGGGCAAAGAGGCAAATCCGCGCACTCAATTCTCACGGTTGAGGTAACGGTCCGAACTGGATTGGTTACCTCTTGTTTTCCGTAAGCGGCCCCCCTTGGGCAGAAGTTACCTGTCACGTTAAGTTTCTCATCAACCTTCAGGTGACACCCGCGAGGACAATTAATGCATATTAATTCTGTTACAGCCATAATCAAACCTCCTTTTGACGAATAGATACCTCGATAGATATCTGGGCGTTTTCTAGTAAATTCTTAGCAATTGATTCAATTTCCATTTCGCTAGGAATTATCACTTGTTTAAACACTGACTTAACTATTTTGCCATCAACTTTGTAATCGATGTAGACATTCTTGGAAGGCTTCTTGACGCGAAATTTGAAAAGATAATGATCGACATCGCCTTTCAGAGTCAACTTGGACGGAACGACATAGCCCACGCCTTCACCGGGAACAACATCGATTTGCTTGCCCTCGGAAGGGAGCTTCCCCTGAATAAAGGCCGCCGCAGCTTTGCCGGCTTCTCTAGCTTCGGAAACCACATTATCCACAAGGTCATGAACGTGGAGGACATTGCCACAACTGAAGACTCCTTCAAGCGGCGTTTCGTAGTTTTCATTGACGATAGAGCCTCTGCTTTTGGAAGTAGGAACCCCAATCGAGTTAAGCAAATCGTTATTCGGCACAAGGCCAATAGAAAGAATCAACGTATCAACGTCGAAGGACTGCTCCGTGCCCGGAATGGCTTGCATCTTTTCGTCGACTTGGCTGATCTCGATACTCTCCAATCGTCCGCGGCCAACGACCTTGCTTACGGTGTGCGAAAGATAGAGTGGAATGTTGAAGTCATAAAGGCATTGAACCAAATTTCGATTGAGACCATTGCTCCAGGGCATAATTTCCGCCACGCCGAGGACTTTAGCCCCTTCAAGAGTCAAACGTCGAGCCATGATAAGGCCGATATCGCCTGAACCCAAAATGAAGATTCGATGACCGCAAAGGTACCCGTACTCGTTAAGGAAAAGTTGGGCTTGACCGGCGGTTAAAATACCGGCCGGACGTTCGCCCGGAATTCCGATGGCTCCGGCGCTTCTTTCATAGCAGCCGGTGGCCATGATAATGGCCTTGGCCTCCAATTGGACGACGCCTTCCTTATCGTTTGTGTAGGTGACGACCTTTTCTTTGGTCAAACCCGTCACCGTCGAATTGAGAACAAAGGGAATCTTTCTCGCTTCAACCTGTTTGATAAAACGACCAGCGAATTCAGGTCCGGTCAATTCTTCCTTGAATTCCCCAAGGCCGAAACCGTTATGAATGCACTGATTGAGAATGCCGCCCAAGAAGGGGCTTCGCTCAATGACTAACAAATCGGTTACTCCCGCATCGAAAGCGCCGACGGCGGCCGCCATGCCGGCGCTGCCACCGCCAATGATGACCAAATCCTTTTTTACCATGCTATTTTGACTCCTTCTTAGTCTCGTCTTTGACAATCTGGCTTCCGGCCCGGTCATAGAGGACCTCGAGCGGAGTAACGTGATAGTAAGCAGCCAAAAGGCGAATGACTTGGGGCTGGCAGAAGCCACCTTGGCATTTTCCAAAGCCTGCCCGGGTTCTCTTTTTGAGGGCTTTGACCGTTAAGCAAGGAACGGAACGCGAGAGGACATCGTAGATCTCGCCAAGCGAGACCTTCTCGCATTGGCAAACCATCTCGCCATAGCGGGGATCTTTCTTAATGAGGGCGTTTCTCTCCTCAAGAGGCATAGAGAGCGGCTTCACGTACGGACGGACCCGCGATTTGTAATTGGGACGTTCGTTTAGGGGAAGAACGGCGCCGATAAGCTTCGTCGCGACGTATTCGCCGATGGCCGGAGAACTGACGAGGCCGGGGCTCTCGATGCCAGCGACATTGATGAAATCAGAGTATTTCTTTGAAGGCTCAATGATGAAATCGTGAGTCGAAGGGGTCGCGCGAATACCGGCGTAAACCCTGATTTCCTGATTAAACGGGACTTTCGGAACGAGGTTCATGGCTTGAGCCTTCACCGAGGCGAGGGTCATCACATCAGTCGCCGTGTCTTCTTTGTTATTCACGAATTCGCTGGAAGGACCGACCAGATAATTTCCACTCGTCGTCATGGTGACGAGAACGCCTTTGCCCTTGGCGCTAGGAAGTGGAAACAGAACATGGTTAACGAGGCCTGGAGCGTAGTGGTCAAGGACGTAATATTCGCCTTTGCGAGGCAGAATTTTCCATTCGATCGGCTCGATCATTCGGGCGATATCGTCGGCATGAAGACCGGCCGAATTCACGACGACTTTGGCCTCATAGGTTTTCTTGTTCGTTGTGACATGATAAATGCCACCTTGCTTGACGATCCCCGTCACTTCTTCTCCGAGGGCTAACTTGACCCCGTTGTCCATGGCATTTTCCATGGCATGGGCCACCAAGGTGAAAGGATTGACGATCCCGCCGGTCGGGCAAAGCAAAGCCCCTTTGACCTCGGGATTGATATTCGGCTCGGACTTCTTTACTTCATCAGCTGTCAAAAACTCCGCTGGAACGCCGTTTTTCTTGGCACGTTCCAAAAGATCTTTTAGCATTTCCAATTGTTCGTTTTCCGTCGCCACCGTCAAAGTTCCAACTTGGCCAAAGGAGACATCCAGCTCTTTGCATAACTGCGGAAACATCCGGTTTCCGGCTACGTTGAAGAAAGCCTTTTTCGTTCCGGGTTCAGGGTCGTATCCCGAGTGCGCGATAGCCGAATTGGCCATCGAAGTAACGTCGCCAACGTCATTTTCCTTCTCGATAACAAGGACCGAGACTTGGAAGCGGGAAAGGCTTCTGGCAATGAAAGCGCCGACGGCTCCCGCACCAATGATAATTACATCTTCCATACGGAATAGTATATCCTCTTTTTCCCTTAAGGGAACCAACCTCCCATTTTTGTCTTTTCGGTTTTTGATGAAGGTCCTCTTCAACCCCTTTTTGCCCCTTTTCTGGTTGCCAAAACGCTCTCAGAAGTGAGTTTTTTCCTTATCGAAGCGTTTTCTTTCCGCTCCAACAATCAAAACACTTCTATTCAGACCCCTTTAACGTATGATGTTTTTTGCAATGAAACTCTGCTGTTTTGATATCGATAACACCCTAGTCCCCTTCGGTCACCGGACCCTCAGCCCCAAAACCAAGGGAGCTTTGAACGCCCTTCTTCTTCAAGGGGACGCCGTTTGTCTGGCTTCCGGAAGGCCCTATGTCGGGGCAAAACAATATCTCGAAACCCTCGTATCAGGGAACAAATACGAGATTGTCAGTAACGGCTCCGCCATCTACTCCTTCGAGGGCGAGCTTCTCTTTGACCAACCGATGAAGCCGCAAGATGTCTATTATTTCTACGATCACTACGGCCACATTCCCGGTGTCACCGTGTATGCCTTTGGGGACCATAACAATCTTCTCGTCTTTGGGAAGAGCCCGTTCCACCTTCTCGAAGAACGCCTAAACCACATGACGGAAAAGACGGACTTCCTTGAGGAAGATCATCGGAGCGACGAAACGATGAAGATTCAGAAAATCATGGTCGCTTGCGATCCGGAAATATCCAAGAGCCTTCATTTGACCCCGGAAGAAGAGAAGCATTATTTCGCTTCCAGAAGCGCTCCGCCGTTCTTGGAAATTCTTCCCCTTGGCGCTTCTAAAGGAGCCATGGTCGAACGCCTTCGTCTCTATCTCGGCCTCCAGCCAGAGGACATCTATTGTTTCGGGGACGGGGACAACGACATCTCAATGCTCCGTAGATTCACTTCAGTCGCTCCCGCTAACGCTCTTCCTTCCGTCAAAGAGGCGGCTACCTATGTGACGAGGGATTGCCGAGATGACGGAGTTGCCTACGCTATCAAGGACATTCTCCATCTCATCAAATGAAAAGAACCGTCTCGTTGCCGAGCGGTTCTTTCTTTTTTGTCGAATTAGTGACGGAATCCGCCGTGCCCACCGCGATCGTTATGACCGTGGAAGCCACCGTGGTCGCTATGACTCGGGGCCGGACGTTCCGGACGCTCGACGTAGTCGGCCGGTTTGTCGACGAACTCGCGATGGGAGACTTTAACTTTGCCTTTTTCGTCGAGGCCGATGACGACAACCTTGAGGGTGTCGCCGACTTTGACGACGTTGGCGGCGTTATCGATGTACTTCCAATCGAGACGGCTGACGTGGCAAAGGCCATCGCAGTCGCCGAAGAGGTTCACGAAGGCACCATAGTCTTCA
>Ga0183100_1000003_pt2 | contig 38028 bp, 26 predicted proteins | sample Biomet2_FD_127789 | JGI IMG/M metagenome (GOLD analysis project Ga0183100, IMG submission 127789) | Microbial communities from bioreactor (seeded with anoxic lake sediment) at LBNL, California, USA - Biofuel metagenome 2 | ecosystem: Engineered > Bioreactor > Anaerobic > Unclassified ... | reverse complement strand
GAAAATGCCTCTCTTGCTTTTGAAGCTTCTAACACTCCAAAATCTTCCAAAGCGGAGCTTGACAAGCTCAAGAAGGAAAACGACAAACTAAACTCTAAGCTTTCCTCTTTAATCTCTGAAAGGGATTCCGCTATCACTAAACTTCAAGGCTTAGACGTTTCTGTCAAAAAGAAATTGATCGATACTAACTATAAAAATCTTTCCATTGCGAAACAATGTGAAATTATTAATCTGAACAGAACCTCGCTTTATTATACACCCAAAGCAAACGACAATAAAGATTTAAAAATTATCAATCGAATTCATGAAATACATACAACAATCTCACCATCTTATGGATACCGTATGATGCATCAACAACTTGTTAAAGAGGGGTATCAAATTGGTGTTAACAAAGTACATAAACTTATGAAGATGATGGAGCTTCAAGCTAAGCAGAAGAATGATGATCAGAACAAGATTCACCCCTATCTCTTACACACTTTAGATCTTGCAAATCCCACTAAATTATAGAGTACCTGTCAAAACGATACTTTATTTTAGGACACCTAGCTTATCAATAAATAGTCTAAGGAAATCATCTCGCGTTGCTTTTTTACACCTGATGTACCTGATGTATGACTTTGGATATTGATTCCTATTTTATTGTTGGGAATCGATAAGCCTTGCAATTTTTTACACGCTACATCGCGTTCATGAGTTACTTTTTCAACCATAGATGCTAATTCTTCATTTTCTTGAGTATATTTTTCAACTCTCTTTTGTAATGATTTCATTGAGCATTGTTTTTCAAAGATACATGAAGCATTTGTTAGAAATTGATGTTTCCATATAAGTAAATTTTCTACCATTACTCCATATTTGTTAGCAATATTAGCTATATCTGGGTTCCCTTGTAATAATTCAAGAACAATTTTTGTCTTTAGCTCAATGCTAAAGGTCATATGTGATTGACTCATAAATTCCTCCTTTATCTATTTGGAAATTATTCAATTACCAAAATCTTAACACTAAAGCATCCAATAAGCAGTAAATGATTGGTAACAATTCAAAATATTTACAAATTTGTATATTTTACGTTATTTAAAATTTAGAAAACTGCTTGAAACACCGTTACTATCGAATAAAAATGCTTATCGCAAATTCAATAATACTTTACAGTGATATTTTAAAAATCGTCTTATTTTTTGTGCAATCAAGCATTTATTTTAAATATAATTGAATTTATTTTTTTAATTTTATAGCTTTAGATGTATAATAATGCCATGATAAAAATTTTACTTATTGAAGATGATATCGAATTAGCCCGTCTACTTCAAAGAATCCTTTTAACTGAAGAAGTCGAAACAGTGATGGCTTTTCATCCTGTGGAGGGTTTAAAAATCCTTGAGCATGAGACATTTGATGCACTGGTGCTGGATCTTTCTCTCCCACAAATTGATGGATTAGAAGTCTGCCGTACCGTGAGATCATCTTTTCCAAATCTTCCTATTATTATCTCATCTGCTAGATCAGACACCGTCGATAAAATCATTGGTTTTGAGCTAGGCGCAGATGATTATCTGCCTAAACCTTATGAACCTATTGAGTTAGCCTTTAGATTACGCGCCATTCTGAGAAGAGGTATATTGGTCAACAAATCGACAGATGTTTTTAGCATTGATGAAAATAAACATATCATCAAACGCAATAATAGAGAATTACAGCTTACGAAAGCCGAATATGACATCGTCGCTTTTATGATGCACAAAGAGGGATATGTTATTGCTAGAGAAGAACTTCTCTTAAATATTAATTCTATCAAATTTCAAAGTGGACTTAAAAGTATTGATGTCATTATTGGCCGTATTCGTCAAAAAATAGGTGATGATCCTAAAAATCCTCGTTTTATCCTCTCCGTACGAGGGGTTGGGTATAAGTTTATCAATGCGTAACCTTTCTATTATTAAACTTGTTTCACTCTTTTTCATTCTGTTCCTAGCTATTATTAATTTTTCATTTATCGTTGAGTATGAAAGGCAAATTGCCGATTTACGGTACTTTACATTTCAGCGTTTTATGATGGGTATGCGTACCATTGGTGATGAACCAAGTGACCGTGATGAAACACTTCAAAAACTTGGCATTAAACTCAGTGATGCTAATAAAACCGTCATACGTCAAAATGGTCAAAAGATCCTCGAAGATTCCTATTGTGATATGATCTTATATCAAGATAAACTCTATTTTGTTCCACGTGATCCACCGCCTCCTAAAAAGTCTATGGTCAAAATAATGCTCTTAGCAGGTATTACCCCTTCCTCTGATCAAGAGGCTATTTCTATGGATGATAGACCAGCCCTTGAAAATTTAGAAAATTTTTCACTTAATCGTCTTTGGGTTCTTTGGGGAACTATTGATACTGTCATTATTCTGTTTTTTATCATTGTGTTACGTAAATTACTACGATTAAGAAGTTTAAAAAGTGCTATTCGAGCCTTTGGCGATGCCAATCTATCAGAAGAGATCCCTGTTGATAGTAAAGATGAGCTAGGAGAAATTGCAACAGAATTTAACCTTGCAATGAAAAAAATTCATCTCCTTAAAGAGGCCCGAACGCTCTTTTTACGCAATATCCTCCATGAACTTCGAACGCCTGTTATGAAAGGAAAGATGCTCGCAAGTATTATCAAAGATGATGAGTTCAAAGGGCAATTAAGACAAATTTTTGTCAGGCAAGAGATTTTATTAGGAGAAATGGTTAAAGTTGAGAAACTTGCTTCAAACGAATGGGTGCTTGTCGCCAAGGAGTATCGCATAGTCGATATTTTAGATCATGCTATCGACCTTCTTTTAATTCACGACACAAAACGTATTTGCATTCATGCACAAGAAATAACACCCATTATACTCGCTGATTTTGAGCTTCTCTCAACAAGTATCAAAAACTTACTCGACAATGCGCTTAAATATTCAAAAGAGGATGTCATCGTAGAGATTCATCTTGATCATATCAGCATATGCAGTCAAGGCGAACAAATACCTCAGCAACGTTTAGATTTTTCAAGAGCTTTCAATCGTGACGTAGAGAGTACAAGCATTGGTTTGGGATTAGGTCTTTATATCTCAAATACGATTATTTTAAAACATCACTATCAACTAAAATATTTTTATGAAAAAAGAACAAATTACTTTAAAATTTATTTTGATAATAATGATATAAGATAAAAACATTACTTCAAGTGCTGATATATTTTCTACAGAGCTAGGCTAAAAATGATGGTTTTTTATCCTAACTCTTTTGAAACCACATATAATGATCACACCTGATTATATTCAGAATTTATAAGACACATAGACTCGTACAATGCCTGTGTTTTCTGTGAAAACATGTTCAGTTGATACATGTTCATAATTGGCTTTTACTAAGAAATATTTGTCATAGGGATAGATTGCTATGACGCCATACGCTTTGACATCTCCCAGTCCAACATCATTAGAATATGATTCTCCTGCATAGGCGATGGTTGTTATACTTGTGATAGGTATAATAAACCCTCCAACGACGGTATCAGTATTGGCTCTTGCAGCAACCCCTCCCCCATTTACAGGCATTGCTGTAAAGAGTGTATCGCTTGTACCCGTTCCAGCACCAGTGTAGATAGCTCCATCATCCATACTTGAGGTATAAGCCGCGATGTATCCAAGCTTTCCAATACCCAGTCCACCCGTAGCTCTTAGCCCAAATACTTGTCCATCTTGTGCGCCCGCAGCTTTTGTTTTATCGGTAGAGGAGAGATATTGAGCAGAAAGAGTGTGTCCCGCAAGCACATAATCTGCTTGCACATAAAAAGCATTTTTATCTTCAAGAGAACTCATACCATTTTCATCAAGATATTGTGCTTGCAAGGTTAAATTTTCAATAGATGTATTTTTGACATATACCGTATATGCTCCATCTTGAAAGGTATTAAATTCTCCAGATTGTCCCAACCCATTTGTTTTCGCTTGATATTTGGATAGGTATCCAGCGACGAATGTTGTACTAGGAAGATCGGTATTGGTTAATACATAGCCTTCAAAAGAATCTTTTAAAATACTTTCAGAGGATTTACCATCTAACGCGGTACTCACAAGTGGCGTATAGATATATTGCCTACCTACTTTTAAAGAGGTGCTCGAAATTTTATAATCAAGATACGCTTCGGATAAGACTGCTCCTTGTGCATCTAAATCATCTTGAAATACAGCACCAGCAGTATCTGAATTGGCTATATGAGAGGTTTGAAAGGTAATACCGGCCTTTAATCCATAAAAATCGCTTGTTATAAAATTTAAGCTTCCACCATATGCACTGATATCGTCTGAATGTGTTTGCCCAATAAAATTTGAATCAGAATATTCAGCTTTAATTTCGCCCGTTAGTTTTCCTTCCTTAAATGCATCCACAAGCGTATCTGCTGCAAAGGAATGCGTAGAAAAGATCCCTATAATTAGTGTTGCCAAGCAGGGGTGTGGTAATCGCATCATTGTCTCCTTTAGGTTTTAAATACATCCGATAACAAGGCGCTTCACAAAATAGAGGCATGGTTTATGCAACCGTAGTGAAGCACCTCTAAAAACTCAAACCAATTGTGATTAATAAATACCAGATTTACCTGGAGATAAAATTCCTTTAGGATCAAGTGCTCGTTTGATCTTTTGGAAAACATTATGGATATCTTTACCGTATGTTTCAGCCACAAGATCCATAAATCCACTACTGGTACGATAAACGCCATACCCTTGTTTTGCAAATTCATGTACCAATTCAGCGTAACAATCATGTGCTTTTTTCAATTGGTCTGGATCATTTCGATCGTAGAGCAAATCAATAATATGGTGCATATCACGCCATCCCACAATAAATTCAGCAACATAGTCAAAACCATATTTGTTCATGATTTTTTTAGCCAATGCTTGTTGGTTAAGCGTATGTTTTCCTTCCGCAGGAGAAACAGGAGCAAACCACATACTTCCTCCGCCCCCTCTCCAATTGTAGAGACCAAACTCTTGAAGTGTCATATGACCTTTCATTAAGTCTGAACGGTATTTGAAGACAGGATCTTTTCCCATCTCTTTTTCGGTCAAGAATTTAGCATTTTTAAATTTAGCCAGCGTTGCTTTGATAATTTGCCAGTTTAATTCATTGGCTTCTTCCGTACCATACAAGGCAGCGTAGACGTTCCATGTACCCATGCCCGTATCTTTTTTAATTTTTTCGATCTCTTCATCGGTAATGGATCTGTTGCCTTTAACATAATCAGAACGGTTAACGACACCTGCCGCTTCGTAAAGTGTGCTTGCAATTGTAAAAGCATTTGGAATAATATTAGCGATACGAAGAGGTCTTAGCGATTCAACAATCTCGACAACATCTTCGACTTTATCAAATGTAATACAAAATGGTTTAAACGCAGGTGGCTCTGGCATTAACCAAATACCCATTTTGGTACAGATACCATAGTTACTTTGGGTAAAGATACCATCAAGAGATGGTCCGTATCCCCATTTAAAAACAGCCCAGCTTGTAGAATTTTCAATTCCGCCCATGCCGGTTTTAAAGGATGTTCCATCGGCTAAAACGATTTCCATACCACATTGCATCATAAAGTGCTCACCGTAAGGCGTGTAGCCAACACCTCGATCCATGGTATTACCAACAGGACTTGCTATCGCACTTGGTGCAGGGCAAGAGAGCCATAATTTGTACCCTTTTTCTTTGATATAGTCAAAGAGTTGTTGGTACGTAACACCTGGTTCAAGGATGGCATAGCACAAGTCAGGATTTACTTCAATAATTTTATTCATCTTATGAAGATCAAGGATGACAGAGCCTTTTTGTGCTGGTGCTGCTGTGCCATATCCCATATTTTTGCCCGTAGAAAATGTCCAAAGTGGAATCACATACTTATTACAGACTTTGACAATTTCAACCACTTCTTCTTTGGTGGTTGGTTGTAGTGCAAGTGAAGGCATATGATCTTTAATATCAACGGCCATCATAATTTTATTGTAGGGAACCATCTCATCAGCACCGATTAGTACATTGTCGGCTCCCAAAATTTTTACAAATTCTTTAATGGCTTTATTCATGGTTTCTTCTGAAACATTTTTAGGTAATGCAATCATTTTACTCATATTTAATCCTCCCTTTAAGCGTTTAATATAAAAGATACAAAAGCGTTTTTAGCTGTGTGATTCGATACAAAACTCATCTGCTTAGCATCGGCAACAGTCGTGTTCAATCCAAGCGCATGGTATGATGAAAGTGCCATGCCGTATTCGTTTGTATTAACGTCTACAAACTGATCAAATGCTTTTTTAACAGACAATGTTAAGAATGAATTTTCTGTATGACGCGTTCCCATATCTGCAGGCGTATGTGTCGTTTCCGAGATAAATTTTGCACCATTCAATGCTGCTATATGATGTAAAAGCATATAATCACTTTGCTCCAATAGCCCACAGATCAATGCCCCTTTATTTTTTTCCATGACTTCAGAAAAGGTCGTTAAATTTTGCAATTTATCAGAACCAAGGACCACAAGATCGTCTGTTTTGGTGCTATGACCTTGTGATAATGCGTTGATATATCCAGTTTCTCCAGCCGTTTTGGAGACAAAAGCAATCTTTTTTTGACTACTAGAATCACTGATAAATCCTTCTGCGGATAGTGGAGCGCATACAGCGGCTACGGCAGCGACAGATCCTTTAAGAAAAGCTCTTCGAATCATCATACTCTCCTTATTTTTCAGTAAAAGTGATTGTACCATTGGCCAATTTGGTTGCTAAATCTTTCAATGTGGCGTCATCAATTTCTGATTTTCTAAATGCAGGCATCGCATTGCTTCCACTTCTTACTGTTTGCATAATACTGTCTCTTCTTGCCTCAATACCTGCCTTGTCATCCATTTTCATATAAATAGATTTTGGCGCAATATTGATCGTATGACAATAAGCACAAACCTTTTGATAGGCATCTTCTCCATTTGCAAATTTATAATTTTGACCCAGTTCCACCGCAAAGATGGATGATGTAGCAAATATGAGCCCAAGAGCAAACTTTTCCATTCAAACCTCCCTAAATTATTTTCTTGAAAGTAAATATAAAATAAAAAAATCACAAAAAAATCGCAAAATCATTTTTGACACATTATAAGAGTGAATTTGATCATTATGTGATTTACATAAGGTAATATGTTACGACTTTGGTGTACAATCTAAATAAAAATGGAGAAAATTATTGTTAGATTGGGTTACATATTTATTGTTTAAAATGTCTAATTCAAATCGCATTAAGATCCAAGCCATAGGATTTGCTATTGTAGGAATTCTCGGTGTTGCCGTTGTTGATCGAGTTTCAATGAGTTTCATGACTATAGAAAATCATGGATTCTTTGGAATCCCTTTTTGTATCGGGGTCACCTTTTTTATCGTCAGTGCAACGATTTTATACTTATTACTGAGGCGGACTGCTCAAGTAGCCGAAGAGGCATTAAATAAGCTCTCTTGTCATCAGCGCCAAGAAAAAGAAAATCTTCAACTTTTTAACTTCGCGCTGGATAAAAGTGCTGACGCGATTTATTGGTTTACCTTCGATACGCAGTTTTTCTATGTCAATGATGCCGCTTGTAAAATGCTAGGGTATACGAAACAAGAATTACTCAGTATGAAACTGAGCGATATTGATAGAGACTACAAAAAAAATACTCCCGATTTTTTAATGCACATTAGGCAAAAGCAATATGTCTGTTTCGAGAGTCAGCAGACGCGTCATGATGGAAGTACGTTTCCCGCTTCTATTTCGGCGAGTTATTTTTGCGATGCTTCCAAAGAGTTTATTTGTGCTTTTGGTCGCGATATTACGGAAGAAAAAGAGAAACGAAAACTGATCATCAATCAAAACAAAGCCCTTAAAAATTCACTTCAAGATAAAGAAGTTTTAATTAAAGAGATTCATCATCGGGTTAAAAACAATTTAGAAGTCATCTCTTCACTTCTTCAAATGCAAAATCGACGAGAACCCAATGAAGAGGTTAAAGAAGCTCTTTCTAAGAGCCAAAGCCGTATCTATGCAATCGCTCTTGTGCATGAAATGCTTTATAAAAACAGTAATTCATCTAATATCAATATGAAGTCGCATCTTGAAAAATTATCGTCTGCTATGATAGATCTCTATGCGCAAAACAAAAATATATCTGTCAATCTCAATACGGATAGTATTTTTTTAACCATGGATGATGCTGTGTTAGTTGCTTTAATTATTCATGAACTTTTTTTAAATGCAATCAAGCATGCTTTTGTTGGGTTAGAGAGCGGGATTATTGATATTTTTATCAAAAATAATCACAATGGAACGGTTGTATTTGGGGTAAAAGACAATGGTATTGGGATGGATTCCACCAAAGCAGATACGAACAACTCGCTTGGATGCCAATTAATCCATACCATTACGGAATATCAATTAAATGGCACCATAGAAACAGATTCTAATCATGGATATTGCACTTCAATCACATTTAAGCCCAAGAAAAGTGAAAATCAATGAACGCAAAAATTTTAATCGTTGAAGATGAAAGCATCATTGCTTTAAATATCAAAGAGATACTCATGAGCTTTGGATACATTGTCGTTGGCATCGCTGCCAACAGTGAAAAAGCGTTCCATCTGGTTGAGACTAAAAAACCTGATTTGATCCTAATGGATATTACGCTTCAAGATAGAGAAGATGGCATAGTGCTTGCCGAAAAAATATCGGAACGTATTTCTGTACCGATTGTATTTTTAACCGCCAACGATAAAAACCAAACAATCGATAAGGCGATTACTGTTAAACCTTATGGCTATATTCTAAAACCTTTTAAAGATGTTGAGCTCAAAACAACGATTGAAATTGCATTGAAAACCTTTAGTGAGAATAAAACATTGACGGGAAAACTCAATGAAATAAACAGTGAAATTACATCACTTCAGAGTAAATTTTCTTTGGAAATAAAATCAAAAATGCGTTTTGTGAAACTGAAACATGGCTATATTTTTGATAATAATGAAGCAACACTCTTGCTTGCAGGTAAAGAGATTCTTTTAAACCATAAAGAAAAAAAATTGATTCAGTTGCTTGTGAGACATATAGGTGAAATTGTCAGTGTCGCACAAATAGAAGATTATGTTTGGGACGGAGAATTAGTAGGAGAAGGATCATTGCGATCTTTGATGTTTCGCATTCGACAAAAACTTCCCAAAGATTTTCTAATATGTTATTCAAAAGTAGGATACAAAATTATAGCCTATTAGCAACATTCTTGCCGAAATATCAATAAAATAATTGAACTGTACCCATTTTTTAACATGCCGGTGATGAGAAAATATATCATCGTAAGCCTATATGAGTGAATATACATATGGAGATAACCCCACAAAGGGGTTATCAATTAAAATGGATAATGTCTGTTTCCTATCGCTTCGACAGTGACCCATTTGAGTTCAGTCATCTCTTCGATGGCGAAGTGACCTCCCTCACGTCCCATGCCACTCTCTTTCACTCCACCGAATGGAATATGAGCTTCATCTTGAATGGTCGGTCCGTTGATATGTACCATTCCCGATTCTATCTCTTCAGAGAGTCTTAGCGCCGCACTTAAATTATCGGTGATGATGGAAGAGCTGAGTCCGTAGGTACTGTTATTGGCAAGTTCAATAATATGATCCAAATTGCGTGCTTTGATAAGAGCTACCGCTGGACCAAAGACTTCTTCATGAAAAATAACCATTTCTGCCGTAACATTGGAAACAACAGTTGGTTTGTAGAAACAGCCTTCATGCTCGCGTCCAGAGAGGAGATTGGCTCCTTTTGATACCGCATCATCAATCAACCCATCAATAAATTTGCAGTGTGCCTCTTCGATCAATGGTCCGATGATGGTCGATGGATCTTCAGGATTGCCGACTTTGAGCGTTTTCACTTTAGCCACAAACTTTTCACAAAATTCATCATAAATATTTGCTTCAACGATAATACGTGAGCCTGCCATACAGATTTGACCTTGATGCAGGAAAATACTAAATGTGGCAGTATCGACAGCATAATCAACATTTGCGTCTCCGAGTACAATGGTTGGAGATTTACCGCCAAGTTCAACTGTGCATTTTTTTAAATTCATAGCTGCTGAAGCTGCGACTAATTTACCAACACGTGTAGAACCAGTCAATGTAATCATCGAAATACGAGGATCCGTTTGAAATATTTCCCCTAAATCACTGCTAGAACAAGGGATAATGTTTAATACGCCATCGGGTAATCCCGCTTCTTTAAAAATTTCACCAAATATAAGACCACAGATCGGAGTATGGCTCGAAGGTTTCAAGACAAACGCATTCCCTGCCGCAATAGCCATGGCAAATTTTTTGGTGCTTAAAATCATCGGAGCATTAAAGGGAGATATGCCAGCAATAACGCCAAGAGGACGACGTGTGCTGTAAGAAAGTACACCGGGATCATTTGAGGTAAATGTCTGTCCAAATACACGTCGTGCTTCACCAGCAGCTACGCGTAAAATGTCTGCAACCAGACCGATTTCAAACATGGCTTTGGCATAAACTGAACCGCTTTCTCTCATCAAAATGGTTCGAATTTCATCTGTACGGTTTTCAAAAATATCGGCCGCTTTTAATAAGACCGCTTCTTTTTCACGTGGTGTTGTTTTTGCCCAAAGCTTTGATGCTGTATACGCACAACGGATCGCTTCTTCGATATCTTCTGCATTCGCTAAATGAACTTTGGCAAATACCTCTCCTGTTGCTGGATTGATATCATCGATCACTTTTCTTGTCGATGACACACTATTCTTTCCATTAATAAAAGGCATGTACTCTTTCATACGTCTTTCTCCATCTGTGAAATTTATTGAGCTTATCATAAATCAAAAAAATCGCGAAAAACTCGCAATGTTCTTAAATTTCAATTGATCTGTCAACAGTTTATGATGCACAAAAAAGACAATGTCTAAGCACTGATGTTATTTTATAATAGGTATTTATTTTCAAAATCTACTGGTGACAAAGAACCGTTAGTGCTCTCAGACGAAGTGCAGTTTTAGTCGCCACCCAATTCAGTTAAAGGCTAGAATGCGATTTATAATTTAAAAACCTCTACAGAATTTTGCACTTCACCTGACATACTGTGTTTAATTTTGTGTTTCTATCTTTTCTATAAATGCTAAAACTGCTTCTTTAATCTCTTCTTTGACTACTCTGATTTGCGCTAAATTCTCTTCATATGTTCCTGTAAAACCACTAGGATCTTTAAAACTCCAATGAATGCGACTCGTTTGACCTGGGAAAATAGGACATTTTTGACTATTGCCTTCATCACAAACGGTCACAACGTAGCTAAATAATTTACCCTCTTTAAAAACGTCAAACACTGATTGCGTTCGCTTTTTCGTTATATCAATTCCCTCTTCTTTCAAGACTGCTACGGCTAGAGGATTTAAAATGCCTGGCTCCAATCCGGCACTTTCAACACTAAATTTATCTCCACCATATTTTCTAAGAAGCTCTTCTGCCATTTGACTGCGAGCGCTGTTGTGAATACATACAAATAAAACCTTGATCATCATCTCTCCTCCTTGTCTATTTTTTTACAATTACCTAAAGCTTACATGGAAAAATATACAAAACGGTTACAAAGCTTTATATGTGTAAAAATGTGACATAAAAATGACTAAAAAAAGTTAAAATTAATTTTATATATCAACAAAAAGTAACGTATCCTACATATAATTACACACTATTTTTTTACATGTAAATATAAAAAGTGTTTTAATATAACAAATATTTATAGTTTAACTTTTGATTTTTAGACTTTATTTATAAAGAACGCTCTAATGTAGGAATGACAACATCCCGTAAGGAGAAACATATGGAGATCGTAGAAATAAAACAAACGAGACGAGAATTTTTTAAATTCTCAGCTTTAGGGCTGAGTGCAGTCGTGGCTACTCCATCACTCATTGCAGGTGATGCACACCCTACAATGAGTGTGTATGGAGGTTACATAAAAAACAGAATTGGTTCATTAGCGAAACTCAAAAAAGCAGGTGAGCTTGATTTTTCTTATCCTGATGAAAATGCTTTGTGTAAAGCAGTGTATGTCAATAATGAAGTCAAAGCCTACAGTATCATTTGTACACACAAAGGCTGTCCAACGGTTTACAATAAAGAAAAAACAATGTTTGAGTGCCCTTGTCACTTTACTAAGTATGATGCAAGAAAAGATGGACAAATGGTCATAGGTCATGCAACGGGAGCTCTTCCTCGCGTACTATTAGAAATTAGTGGAGATGACATCTTTGCTATTGGTGTCGATGGTCTTATTTTTGGCCGTATTAACAATAATGTAGGATAAGGAGAAAACTATGGCACTTACTTTAAATGATAGACTACCCATTCCTCATAAAAATGCTGAAGTCAAAAATGTTACTTGTGAATTTTGTATTGTAGGTTGTGGCTATAAATCTTACAAATGGCCACTTGGGACAGAGGGAACATACAAAGAAAATGCTCTTGGTATCGACCTTTCACAACAACAACCTACCTTTGGTAACTGGTGCAGTGAACGAATGTACAACATGATTACGGATCGAGATGGTAAAAAATACAATCTTATGGTCATCCCAGACCAAGCGTGCATGGTCAATATCGGTCAAAACTCTGTTCGTGGCGGTATGATGGGTATTTCAACTTTCAATGCAGCTAGCCCAACCAAAGACAGACTCAAAGAGCCTCAAGTTTTTCGAGGCGGTATGCTGATGGAAAGCTCATGGGAAGAAGCAACAACCATCATTGCCAAAGTGTATAAAAAAATCATCGATAACGATGGTGCGGACGAAATCTCGCATAAAACCTTTGACCACGGTGGCGGTGGCGGTGGCTTTGAAAACACATGGGGAACGGGCAAGCTCTTTCACTCTGCTATTGGCACCGCATCGGCTTCGATTCACAATCGCCCTGCCTATAACTCTGAAGTACATTCAAGCCGTGAAATGGGCGTGGGTGAGCTTAACAGCAGTTATTATGACACGAGCATCTCCGATACGATGCTTGTCATTGGGTGTAATCCTTATGAGTGTCAAACGAACCTTTTCAACATTCACATGCAAGCCAATCTTGATGGCAGTACGCTTGAAGATAAAAAGAGAGAGTATGACAAAGGCGAGAGTCTGAGCAAGGGTAAGATTATTTTTATTGACCCTAGACGTACAGCGTCCATTACGAACTCTATTGCGATTGCAGGCAAAGAGAACGTACTTCATCTTCAGATCAAACCAGGTCAAGATATTACGCTCATGAACGCATTGGTGAGTTACATCATCGAGCAAGGTTGGGAAGCTAAAGAGTTTATCAAAAACCATACGGAGAACTTTGATGCGATGTACAAGGTCAATAAAGTATCCCTAGAATACGCATCTTCTATCACAAATATAAGCGTCGCTGACATCAAAAAAGCGGCGGAATGGATCGCCAAACCCAAACCCAGCGGTCATCGTCCTCGTAATGCAATTTACTATGAAAAAGGCATTATTTGGGGAATTAAAAACTACGAAAATGTCGCTTCCATCGTCAATCTTGGACTTGTAACGCACAGTGTGGGTCGTGTGGGAACAGGAATATGTCGCGCAGGTGGTCACCAAGAAGGGTATACGCGACCTGAATACAATGGACCAAGTAGGCAAAACCTTGCGGTCATCGACACCGACATCATCGAAGGCAAATACCTTGTCTACTCGATCTGGGGAACTAACCCCTTTGGGCAATCTATTGCGACACAAAGGCTTAGAAATGCCGTAACAAAACGCAGTCAAATCGTCAAAGATGCGATCAATGGGTATCATGGAAATAACCTTGACGAACTCGCTGATATTATCTACAGAGCATGTAAATCAGGTGGTCTCTTTGTGGTTGATGTGGACATTTACCCAACCCAATCCAGTGAGCGAGCCCATATTGTATTGCCAGCGGCAACAACGATGGAAATGAACCTTACGTCAATGAATGGTGAGCGACGAATACGTTTGTCTGAAAAAGTGATGGACGCTCCAGGCAGTGCTAAGCCAGACTGCCTCATTGCAGCGGACATTGCCAATGCACTTAAAGCTGAATACCTCAAATCTGACAATAAAGAGATGGCAAAACGCTTTGAAGGTTTTGAGTGGAAAAATGAAGAAGATGCTTTCAAAGATGGCTTTGCAGGTCAAGGTTCGAAAATGGCAAGTCAAGGAGGCCCGAGTGGAACGCTTGCTACCTATAAACTTCTGCGTGATGCGGGAAATAATGGCGTTCAACTCCCTATCGTCAAAGTGGATAATGGCAAACTTCTTGGCACACGCCTTCACTACACTGATGGTAAATTTGGTACGAAATCAGGTCGCGCAACGTTCTTACCAACACCACAACCTGCTATGCCAAAACAGGTGGCGAAACAGGTCAAACGCTATAAATATTGGGTCAATACCGGTCGTATCAACGAAGTATGGCAGTCAAACTACCACACAGGTCGCCTTGAATTTACCGCCAAACGCTGGCCGATGGCTCCGCTTGAAATTCACCCTAATGATGCTAAAGAGCTCGGTATTACCAGTGGTGACATTGTTCAACTGAATAACGACTATGGCTCCACACGAGCGATCGCGATTGTGACGGATGCGGTGCGCAAAGGCGAAGTCTTTGGAGCGTTTGGTTTCCAAAACTCCATCATCAATGATCTCTGTACCGATTATGTCGATCCCGATACCAAAATTCCTTTCTATAAAGGAACCGCGGCAAATATTGTTAAAGTAGGACGAAGCGAAGGACTCATTAAAGACATGACCTTCTTGGAACGTGCCTAAAAGTATTAGAGGTAGCTCAGGCTACCTCATTATTTCTCTTCTTCCCCTTCATAAATACCGAACTCTTTTAGTTGCTTTTTAAGTGTATTTCGCGAAATATTGAGAAATGCTGAGAGCTGTGTGATGTTAGAGCAGAGCGAAAAGCTTACATGTAAAAGAGCTTTTTGCATCATCTGCTCTAATTCATGCGCTTGTTCAACACCTTCTTTTTCTAAAAAATCGCGACAAAATTGCTCTAAGTTCTGCTTTTCACACGGCGATGCGTCTTCAAACTCTTTGATGTCATCCGCTTTGATCATGTCATCACTGGCATTTAAGCAGGCACTGTAGATGGTATTGCGTAGCTCCCTAATGTTTCCTCGCCAATGATGGCGTGCAAGCTTCAGCACCGCCTCTTCAGAAATGGATGTAATGGTCGTTTTAAGATCACGGTTAGCTTTGGCAATAAAATGCTCACACAAAATAGGAATGTCTTGAATGCGCTCCTTCAAAGTAGGCATCGTAATAGTGAGCATAGAAAGACGAAAGTAGAGATCTTCTCTAAACATTGCTTTTTGCGTATGTGCTTTAAGATTGGCATTGGTCGCACTGATAATACGTCCTTCAAAATTAAGCTCTTTGGATCCCCCAACACGTCTAAACTTTTTTGTCTCCAAAAAGCGCAAAAGTTTACTTTGAAGCTCAATGTCAAGTTCTCCAATCTCATCTAAAAAAAGTGTTCCCTCCCCTGCAAGTTCAGCAAAACCGATGTGCTGTTTATCGGCACTGGTGAACGAGCCTTTCTCATGCCCAAAAAGCTGACTCTCAAAAAGCTCCTTAGGGATGGAAGCGCAATTCACGGCAATAAAGGGATGTTCACTATGAGTCGAGTTGGTATGAATCAGATTGGCGATAAGCTCTTTTCCTGTACCCGTTTCTCCGTAAATAAGCACAGAGAGGTCATTATTGGCGGCGATGCCAATCTTTTTATAAATTTCTTTCATCGTCTCATACGAACCTACAAACGCCTCTTCCCCTTGTTTTATAGGCTTTTTAGCACTCTTATCTTTGCTTGAAGTGTGCATGTATTTTCCAACCAACTCTAAAAGTTGCGCTTCATCAAAAGGCTTTTGCAAAATATCTTTAATACCAATTTTAGATGCTTCAATCATATTCGTAGGCGTCGTATACGCTGTCATCAAGATAATGGGAAGGTTGATTCCTGCTTTTTTAAACTGTTTAATCAAATCAATGCCCGTAAGATTATCTCCAAGCATGACATCGACGATTAAAAGCTCAACACCTTGCTCTTCAATGATTAAAGGAAGTTCAAACTCTTCGCCATTAAACTGCAACGGTGTGTGTTGATTGCGCTGTAAAATTTTAGCAACCGAGTAGCGAATCTCTTGTTGGTCATCAATAATAGCAATTTTCATACTTGTTCCTGACTGGGGATATAAAGGCAAAACTTTGTCTGCTCTTCTTCGCTTTCAAACTCGATGTAACCATTGGAGAGATAGACAATTTTATAGATACTAAAAAGCCCCAAACCAGAGCCCTCTTTTTTTGTGGTAAAAAACGGTTTAAAAAGATTGGCTTTGGTTTTTTCATCCATCGTTTCACCACTGTTTTTTACACACAAGATAGAAAATCCTGCTTGATCTGCCTTCCTCCATGTGATTTCAATAGTCGTAAGTTGAAATGCTGCATCAATGGCATTGTTAAGTAAGTTTATCAAAATTATTTCAATGGCATTTGCCCCCATTTTAACGCTTAAATCCTCTTCAACAATGCTCTGAATCATTAAATGTTTTTCACTCAAAGAAGAACGCAATAACGCAATAGATTCTTCAACAAACAGCTTTACATGTAAAGGTTTTTCACATTTAAAATCAGCTGGTTTTGCAAGCGCTAAAAAGTCCACTACTTGATGATCGATGCGCGCTAATGCTCCATGAATGATGGGCATATCCTCTTTATCAGGAAGTTGTGTGGGAGAAAGAAGTAACTTTAAAGGCTGTAACAAATTCTTCACTTCATGTGCAAAAGAGGAGCCAATTTCACCTAAAATGATAAGCGAGTCAGAAATACGTGCATTCTTTTCCTCTTTTTCAATGGAATCTCTTAGTTCATGCATCAACTGTGTCGTTTTTTCAATAATGCGTGTGATTTCATCATTTTCTTTCCCTTGATAAATCGTAATGTCATCCCAGCGCTTCTCAATGATTGCTTGTGCATTGTTTGAAAGTAAATGAAGCCTCCCAAGTAATCTGCCCATAAAAATATTGGCAATAACTAAGGAGAGTAACGCCACCATCACTAGGAGAACAAACTGTGCTAAAAAGGTATCTTGTAACATACTAAAAAGTGTTTGATTTTTAACTTTGAGGACAAAAGAGCCAAAGGTTACGCCATCTTGGGTAAAAGGGACAACATTGTAAGTATCAAATTCTTTAAAGATGTCTCCAATACGATAGTTATCTGTGTCAGTATGAGCCACAATGACATTTTGATTGTCTACAAATCCAGAACTTTCGATCAAGCTGCTGGAACTGAGCGTTTTAAGAAATTTGTAAAGTTCCCACTGATTGTGTGTAAGAATAAACTCGCTTACGAAGGCTTTATTAGAGTTGATGTTGGTCTTAATAAGCTCATCAATGATCTGATTAGTATGGTTTTTATGAATATCAATGTTGATGATAATAGAAACGGAAGAAATTGCGAAAACAACCCAAAAAATTAATGTTGCAAGTTTGACTTGAACAGAAAGCGCTAAGAGATAGTCAAACAGCCTTTTCATTGTCGTTTTTCAATCGCTTCAAGCATTTTCGCAACATTGGAAAAATCTTGACCTGAGGGAATATCAAAACGATCAAGTGAGAGTTTTTCCAAAATACTTTTCCCATAAGGATCTAAATGCATTGTTGTGAAGGCATATTGCAGCATATCAAACTGCTTTTGAGGCAATGAACTTCTTGCAACAATGGGAGAATTAGTATAAGGTCCTAAAACTTGTATCACTTTAAGCTGATCAATTTGAGAAGGATGTTTTTGAGCAAAACGGGTATAAACTATGCTATCCACACTGGCACCATCCACAAAACCGTCAATCACCGCCTTAATCGATTCTCCATGTTCATAGGTATAGATATAAGATTTAAAAAATGTTTTAGGGTCCATGTCATGGCTTATCATATAATAACTTGGAGCTGTAGACCCTGAGTTACTCTCAGGATCAGTAAATGCAAAAATTGCCCCTTTTAAATCAACCAATGAATCAAAACGACTATTTTTTCGTGTGATAATATAGGAATAATACTGATCACTTCCGTCAAAAATTGGAATCGCCAAAATCTTTCCCGTTCCATCTTTATCTAATTTAGTATAACTAGAATTACACACATACGCAATATCAACTTTATGCTCTTTAATGAGTGTATTCATCTCTGCATAGGTTCTTGAAAAACGGATTTGTATGTCAAAATCACTATTTTTACTCTCCAAATATTTTTCCCAATCCATAAAATTTTTAAGATCATCTTTTAAGACAGTTCCTGTAAGGCCAAGGACAATTTTTTCTTTGGCATAAAGTGAAAAAGGTAACAAGAGTAGCAAAAAAAGCATGGTAAATTTTTGAAAGGCACTGGTCAAAATTTGATCGTTTTTCATCTTCTGAAGGCTCCTTTTTTCTCTCAAAGTCCCTATTTTAGGGATTTTTGAAGTTGGCATAATAATTGCAGTTAGTACATTGTACTTGAAGAAAAGTTCAAAAAACTTTAAAGGAGTCCATGATGCATTTGTTGTGGGATATACGGGTCTCGCTCGATCTGTTTTTAGGTGGTTTAGGGGTAGGTGCCTTCCTTGTGGGGGTTGTACTTTACTATGTGGATGCAAAAATTTACGATGGTTTTGTTAAAAAATCATTTGTTGTTGCACCGCTTTTGGTAATAGCAGGATTGCTTTTGCTTCTCACAGAACTTGGTCGTCCGCTGAACGTTATTAAAACGATCTATGCGGTTAATCCAACCTCATTTATGTCAATTGGCATCTTTTTGCAAAGTGTATTTGTAGTAGTTGCGCTATTTATCGCCTTTAAAGTACTGACAAGCGGTGTTTCATCCCTGAGCTCAAAAATTGTCTATGCAGGTGCCATTCTTGCTGGCTTGGTTGGTTTTTATCATGGATTTTTACTTTCAGGCATCGCAAAAGAGCCTTGGAACAATGCCATTCCTGTGATTTTCTTTGTATCATCCATTCTTTCAGGAGCATCACTCATGGTACTTTTTAATCTTGAAAGTTTAGAAAACCTTGTGGTACGCTTTAAACTTCCCCTCATCATAAACATGGTTTTAACCCTTGAGTTAGCTGCTGTTTTTGCATGGGTTTACAATTTAGCTTTAACAACTGCATCTTCAAAACATGCCTATGATGTTCTTATCAGTAATTTTAGTATGGAATTTTGGGTGTTGAGTATCTTACTAGGGTTAATCGCACCTTTAGCCATTTTTACATTGGTTATTTTAAACAAACTTTCACTCAAAGCCGTAGCGATTCCAACCTTCGCAATCATAGTTGCGGGAAGCTTTTTCCTCAAAAACTTAGTTGTCTATCTCGGTCAAGTGGCATAAGGAGTCAATGATGAGTATTAACAGAAGAGATTTTCTCAAAACAACCGCAGGAACAGCGGCGGTAGCTTCAACACTATCTATTTTTCCAGAAGAAGTCGAAGCAAAAACAGGTGAACTGGGTTATGAAGGCGAAGCAGGTAAATGGGTAGCTTCAACCTGTCAAGGATGCACAAGTTGGTGTAGCATTCAAGGGCTTGTGGTTGATGGCAAGGTCATTAAAGTCAGAGGTAATCCAAACTCTCCAAGCAGTGGACGCATCTGCCCACGCCCACACTTAGCGTTGCAACAAGTATACGATCCTGATCGTGTTAAAACACCTCTAAAACGTACCAATCCTAAAAAAGGAAGAGGTATTGATCCTAAATTTGTGCCTATATCTTGGGATGAAGCGATCAATACCATCGCCGATAAAATTATGGAACTTATTAATGCAGGCGAAACACACAAATTCCTTTTGACACGTGGTCGTTACACAGGAATGAATGAAATCATGTATGGAACATTTCCAAAACTCATTGGTAGCCCAAATAACATTTCACACAGTGCTTTATGTGCAGATGCGGAAGAGTTCGGGCGAGAGCAATCTGAGGGCTATCCTGCGTATGCTGACTTTGATCTTCAAAACACCCGTTATATTTTGGGTTGGAGTTCTGATATGGTTGCATCAAATCGTCAAACACCATGGTTTATCAACCAATTTGGAAATGTTAAAGATAGAGCAAAAATTACGACAATAGATCCTCGTTTATCAGCTACTGGCGCAAAATCACATCGTTGGCTACCGATTATCCCAGGTACAGATGGCGCATTAGCTATTGCCATTGCACATGTTATTCTTGCCGAAGGCAAATGGAATAAAGACTTTGTAGGCGATTTTGCTGATAAAGTAAATTACTTCATTGTTGGGCAAGAAGTTCCAACAGAGATTATTGTTGAAGATAAAAAAATTCCTATTGTCTTTAATGAAATACATACCAATGGTGTTGTTGCATGGTGGAACTTAGAGTTAAAAGATCGTACTCCCGAATGGGCGGAGCCAATTACAGGGATTAGTGCTAAAGAGATTCGTGAAGTAGCTCGTGAATTTGCAGAAGCTGGCAATAGAGCCATTTCGTGGACAAGCCCAGGTGCTTCTATGCAAATCAGAGGTGGTATTTCCGCTTTTGCTTGCCATGCACTCAATGGTCTTGTAGGATCCGTTGATTCCGTTGGCGGTATCTTACAACAAGGTTCAGCACCTAATGCCAAAACACCTGATATGAAGCCTTATCTTGACCCTCGTTTTGCCGACAGTTTGAAAAAACCAAAAATTGATCAGCGAGGAACCAAAGGATTCCCTGCCCTTGAGCACATGAAATCGGGTGGCTTTGTGTGTACCTCAAGGGTTGCGCAAGCCATGCTCGATCAAGATCCGTATAACATCAAAATGGCGATTGGTTATTGGAACAACTGGGTCTTCTCTTCTATGGGAACAAAACAATGGGAAGAGGCAATGTCAAAATTACCATTCTTCGCCCATATCACAACCAATATTGCAGAGATGACAATGTTTGCAGATATTGTGTTGCCAGCTAAAATGCATATGCTTGAGCGTTATGGATTTGCTAAAAACAAACAAAACTTGACAGCCTATCTTTCCATCCATCAACCGCTTATCAAACCTTATGGTGAAGCTAAAACGGATGAGACAGAAGTGCCATTTATGCTCGCCCAAGCACTCGCAAAAAAAGGGTTTGATTTACCTCTGAAATATTATCAAGAGAATTTCAAAGACCCTGAAACGGGGAAAACGCCAGAGACTCCTGAAGAATTTGATCTTTTCGCAATGAAATTCTTCACTAAGCCTTGCTGGGATGGTAGCAGTAACAGCAAAGGCGATACGATAAATAGCTGGGCTGAGTTACTTGAAAAAGGTATTTGGAAAACAAAACGTTACAAAATTGGTGAAAAAATCGGTCATTTCCATACAGCAACCCATAAATTTGAGTTTTTCAGTGAAACACTTAAAGCAGGAATGCAAAATCATGCTGATAAGCATAAAATGACGCTTGATGAAGCTATTGAAGCTGCAAATTATACGGTTAAAGGTGAGCAATTCTTTGTACCTCACTATGAACCAGCCGTACGTTATGGGGATGAAACAACGTATCCATTCATCTTTATTGACCACCGTTCACGCCTTAATCGTGAAGGAAGAAGTCAAAATACTCCTTGGTATTACAGTACAAAGAGTGTTGATCCAGGTGATGAAAATGAAAAAGATGTCACAAAACTCAATCCGCTTGATGGTAAAAAATTAGGACTTAAAAACGGCGATAGAGTTCGTGTTATCTCTATGTTTGGAACCATTGAAAGTGAAATCAAACTTTGGGAAGGTATCCGTCCTGGAACCGTCGCTAAATGTTACGGCCAAGGTCACTGGGCATATGGTCGCGTAGGATCAGAAATTTTTGGATCCAAACCTCGTGGGGGAAATAACAACGATTTATATTGCTATGACTGGGAACGCCTTAGTGGTTCAAACCCACGACATGGTGGACATACTCGCGTAAAAATTGAAAAGATATAGGTGAAGGATAAACAATGGCAAAAAAATATGGAATGATTATTGACCTCCATCGTTGTGTGGGATGCGGTGCATGTGATCTTGCATGTAAAAGTGAAAATAACACACCTGTTGGAATTGATTGGGCGAGTCATAAGATCGAAACGTATGGCGTATTTCCAAAAGTTACCTATACCCATACGCCAACGCTTTGTAACCACTGTGAAGATGCTCCTTGTGTAAGAGTTTGTCCAACACAGGCAATGCATAAAACAGACGAAGGATTTGTAGTACACGATCCAAGCCTTTGTATTGGTTGTAAAAGCTGTATGTTGGCTGATCCTTATGGTGTTATCTTTTTCAATAAAGAGCATGCATTCTTGGATTATGCAACGGATGATAGCAGTATTATCAAAGGTGGAACGTTCTCGAAAAAAGAACTTAGCGATAAATCAAAAGCACCATTTCCTAACTTCAATGCAGCACGTGGGGCTGGCGGTTATGAGGCTATACGTCGCAAAGGTGCGGTTGAAAAATGTACTTTCTGTAACCACAGGGTTGCACAAGGGCTTGCCCCTGCTTGTGTGGTAGCGTGTCCTGCTGATGCACGTATATTTGGTGATCTCAATGATGAGAAAAGTCAAATTGCAAGAACGTTGAAAGCGAATAAACCAACGGTATTGCTCCCTGAAAAAGGCACAAAACCAAAAGTGTTCTATATAAGAAGTTACAACTAAAAGCATTAGACTCTCAATTGAGGGTCTAATGCCTTTCCCTTACTTGGCAAGGTAGTTATAAGGTTAATAACTTCTTCAAAATATTGATTGGTGATGACCGAAAAATTAATAGACACAATCTAATTCTACGAAACCTGTCATCTTTCTTTCTGATGCAATTTTTTTGATTATTGTGTAAATGAAAAACAACTTTATTCACATAAAATTCTTTTAAAAGCCTCAAGCAAGAGCTTATCTTCAAAATATATATGCCCATTCATGCAGTTCGCTTGACAGTTGTATCATTAGGCATATCACTTGGATTGGAAATATAATACCATCCCTTAATAATGGGTTTTATATAGCCATACTCTTCCAAAACTTCTTTTTGCTGACGGACAAACAAACTACTTTTAAAAATATTAATATTTCGCTTTTGTTCTTTCTTTATAATTAATATTGAGAGCTTCCACTAAAATATCAGTTTTCTTCATTGTAAAATCCTTTAACTACAGCACTTTGATATTTCGTATATATTTACTTTGGTATTTTACAACAATTTACTTTGATATTATGATAAAATTTAGCGTAAATATAGACGAAGGTAATCTATCAATTTACCTCACACTTAACCCCTCATCCATATACTGAATAATTGGATAGATAAAGAACTCAATGATTTTTCGTTTGCCGACTTTAATCTCTGTCGTCACATTCATACCAGGTTCCAATCGTTTCTCTTTTCCATCTATCATCAAGGATGTCGTAGTTGGAATGACTTTAATCTCATAGATCAGCCCTTGCTTCTCATCTTCAATCGCATCATTACCAATGCTATCCACTACACCTTCAATGAAACCATACTTTTGAAAGGTAAAAGTATCGATTTTAATGGCAGCACTCATCTGTTTGGTGACGAAGCCTATATCTTGATTGAGTACGGTCGCTTTAATGATCAATGGGGCATCATCAGGAACGAGGGAGATTAGCTTTTCAGCAGGCGTTACAACCCCTCCTTCGGTATTGACCATTAGTTTAGCAACATAACCACTCAGCGGTGCTTTAATCTGTTGTTGTCTGTTTTGAAACGCAATAGCATTGATCTCTGATTCTAAAGCACGAAGCTCTTTTTTCTTATCAAGAAGCTGATTAAACCATGTGGAGATGGTCTGTTCGACATAGACTTTTTCTTCATGTTCAACCTCTTTAAGATGTTGTTTGCTCTCGTGTTCTTTATGACGTGCCATAGTGAGCTGTTCATGGATGTTATTGGCACTCTTTTGTGCTTCTTCATAATCATTACGAGCAATGATATCGAGCACCTTTTCCATACGTTTAAGATGCGCCTGCTCTTTTTCTAAGATACCCTCTAATCTTTGAACATCTGCTTTTGCACTGTTATATTGTGCCCCTGCTTGAGATCGTTTCATAGCATATTGTGATTGGGAAGCTTTGAGAGAATCTCGTTGGTGAAGATAGAGATCACTTTGTTCTGCTAAAAGCGCTTGGTCGAAATGTTTATACTGTGCAAATTTTGGTTTTCGGTTTTCCACTAAAGCACTTAAACGTTCATTCTCTAAGATATGAACAATAAGATCTTTATCTTTAGAAGCAAGGCTTGTTTGGGTCACACTGGGGTCTATTTGCATCAGCACTTGATCTTTTTCCACATGTTCACCCTCTTTGACCAAGATCTTAGAGATAACGCCCGTTTCAATCGGTTGAAGTATTTTAACCTCCCCTGTAGGCATTACTTTACCCCGTGCACTGACCACAATATCAATTGTGGCAAAGCTCAGCCACATAATGCCAAAGAAGATCACTCCAAAGATAAGCCATAAGATACTGTGCCCTAAAGGATTAAGCGGTCTGTCTTCTATTTCAACCAGCAGAGGCTGAAACTCATGCACATCATTGTGTTGTTTTGTGACTTTCATGCCCTCTCCTGCTGTGTGGTTAAGAAGTGATAGTAGCCTTTAAGTGCCATTAGTTCATCATGACTCCCTCGCTCTACAATGTCTCCTTTATCCATAACGATAATCTCATCGCAATCTCTGACCGTACTGAGCCTGTGAGCTACAATAAACATCGTCCTTCCCTCTTTGATGGCTTTAAGATTATCTTGGATGATTTTTTCCGATTCATAATCAAGAGCAGAGGTTGCTTCATCAAAGATCAGTATCTTTGGATCACTCAGAAGTGCCCTAGCAATCGCGATACGTTGTCTCTGTCCACCAGAGAGTGATGAACCGCGTTCTCCTACAAACGTGTCATACCCTTCAGGAAGTTCTGAGATAAACTCATGGGCTCCTGCAATCTTTGAAACAGTGATAATACGTTCCATGGAAGCTCCCGGAACCGCAAAGGCAATGTTTTCCTTAATGGCACCACTAAAGAGATAATTCTCTTGTAACACAACGCCAATGTTGTGGCGAAGCCATGAAGGATTCATATGTCTAATATCCACACCATCGATGTAAACGGCTCCTTCATGAGGCAAGTAAAGGCGTTGTAAGAGTTTGGTGAGCGTACTCTTGCCACTGCCACTGCGTCCAACGACACCAATGCTCTGTCCGGGGCTTACATGTAAAGAGAGTTGCTTTAAAATAAGCGGACCATCTAGGGCGTAGCGAAAGGCAATCTTGTCAAAGTTGACCTCTCCTTGCACTTTTGGTAAAGTAATAGCTTTATCGTTCATCTGCTCGGTGGGAGTATTAAGAATATCTCCTATACGGTCTACCGAGAGCAGTGCTTGTTGGAACTCATTCCACAACCCTACTAAACGCATGACAGGAGAGCTAAATTGACCAGCAAACATCTGAAAGGCGATGAGCTGTCCTACGCTCAGTTTATTATCAATGACCAGCCCTACGCCAAAGTAGAGAATGCTCAGTGTCATCAGCTTTTGCAGGGCGCCACTGACACCGGAGAGGATATTGGAAAGATGCGCTAGATTAAAGCCCGCATTGACGTAAGCGCCTAAATACTCCTCCCACTTCTTTTGCATACTGCCTTCAATCGCTAAGGCTTTGACCGTTTGCATACCGGTAACCGATTCTACCAAGTAGGCATTGGATTGTGCCCCCATTTGAAACTTGGCTTCAAGTCGTTTTCGAAGATTTGGCGTCACAATAAGATAGAGTGTTGCGATAATAGCAATAAAGCCTAAAGAGATGAAGGTGAGTTGAACACTGTAGATCATCATCATGATTACAAAGACCACAGAGAAGAGCATATCTAAAAGTACAGTGACGGATTTATTGGCAATAAACTCTCTGATCTGGTCTAACTCACGCACACGCGCGATAATATTACCCACTTTGCGCTTCTCAAAGTAGACCAAAGGAAGTGAGATAAGATGGCGAAACAACCTAGCACCTAGCCTTGCATCGATCTTTGAAGTCGTATGCACAAAGACATAGTTGCGCACAATGCTGAGTAAAAATTCAAAGATAATGACGGCTCCAAAGGCAATAGCGATGACATTGAGCGTACTCATACTGTGATGCACTAGAACTTTATCAAGCACCACTTGGGTAAACAGTGGCGTTACCAGTCCAAAGAGCTGCATAACAAAGGAGGCTAAAAGCACTTCTCCTACGATACGTTTATAGTGTAACAATTGATTGTAAAACCATGCAAATCCAAATTTGATCTGATCGGTCATGATTTTATGTTTAAGGATGATCACTTTAGGCTGAATAGTCGTTGTAAAATCTATAAAGCTGAGTAAATAAGGCTCTTTAGCTCCTGCTTCGAAGACCAGCATCTGCTCTTTTTCAAGATCAATTTTTAGAATCGTGATGTAGCCAGCCTCTTTTTTTCGGGCAATACACGGCAGAGGGTATTTTTCCATTTGAGCAGGGGTAAGGGATTTAAGTTTGGTTTTAAAGCCCTGCTCTTTTGCAATTCTGGCTAGTACTTCGATAGAAGGCTCATTGGCATCTAGGGCATATTTTCTAGCAATGGCGGTGGAGTCAATCGCAATGCGGTTGAACTGTCCCACCACTTCAAGGGCGACTAATGCGCTGCGCATTCATACTCCTTTTGGGCAAAGAGGATCTCTTTGGTATGGCTCAGGCTGAGGAGCTCTTCAGCTTCATTGGAAGCGATAGCGGTTTGGTAGTATTGAATTTGGCTTTTTAGGCTGGAGAGTTTATCTTTTTGTCCATTTTCATGTAGGCTTTCAATCATTTCAGAGACATTCTGGGATGAGGCTTCGCTTTTTTGAGCGCTGCTCAGTCGTTGTTCTCTTTCACGGGACTGTGCTTGCAGAAGATACTGCTCTTTTTCATACGTTCGCTTTGCCTCTTCCAGTGCAATTTTTGCTTGCTGCAACTCTAGAAGACGTGTTTCAATAGCCGCTTCTCTCGCAAAGCCATCAAAGATGACCCACGAAAAGGAGAGTCCGATACGATAGCCATTGCGTGCCATTGTATCGGTTGCTTGATAGAAGCTATCTTTATCAGAGCCATAGAGATCGTATTTACCATAGAGGGAGAAGACGGGCAGATAGCGTGTCTTCTCGGCTTGCAGTTGTGCCTCTTTTTGCTCAATGCCTGCATAGGCTTGTTTGGCACGGGAACTCTCTTCAAAGCTTAATGCTCGCAACGAGATCTCTTTTACATGTAAAGGCTCTAGCTTAGAAGTATCATCCAATTTAACGCCTGTTAGATAAGAGATATGGGCTAACATGCTCTCTTTGTCTTCTTGTATTTGAGCACTCATAACAAGCTGATCCGCCATATATTGTGCATAGGTAATCACTTCGGTTTGGGCAAGTTCTCCTGCCTCATTGAGTCTTTTAGCCATGACATAGGATTCTTGATAGAGTTTTTGGATACGTTGGTAATAGGCAAGCTTTGCCGTAGAAATACGCACTTTGGCATACGCTTCTAACAAAGAATCTAACTGTTCTTTGAGATTCACACACTCCGCTGCTTTGGAGCCTTTGATCTGCTCAGTGGCCGCTTTAACGCCAAGGTTTGTAGCACCAAAGCGAAAGAGATCGTAGGTCAGAGATACGGTGGAGGAGTTTTGGTACTGGGTGGTTTGGGTTAAGCTATCATTTCCAATATACGTTGGCGTTGTTGTATCGCTAAACTTTTTAGAATACTCTGATGTTCCACCAAGGGCTAAGGTTGGCATATAGGCCGCTTCGGCAGTGCGGAGGCTTTGTTCTGCTATTTTGGTTTGAAGGCGCTGTTGTTCAAGCTTTGGGGAACTCTTTTCCATCGCATCTAATAACATTTCAAACGTCACACTTTGCTCAGCAAGGCTTAGAGTCGCAGACAATACTGCGACTCCTAAAAAGGCTTTTTTCATCATGCGTTATGCCATCCTGAGCTTACGATCTGCATAAGGGCTTGATTGTTTTGGATATCACTATTAGAGGTTAATGAAATACCTTTATCGACAGCATAAGCACTCATTTGTTGGATGATGTGTTCAACATCATTCGAAGTCATAAAGCTTCCGTCGCTAAGTTTTATCTTCTCAACCATCCCTTGATCATTATTTTGACCTAGAACAACAATACTATTCTGCTCCTTGCAGTTAATAGTAAGATTGTCTGATTCCATTAAAAAGGTTATATCTTTTTTCTCAATCCCCTCTCCAAAGACTATCGTATCATCTCCATTTCCATTATCATTTATGGTTATGTTCCCATCTCCCACAGTATAAAGGTATGTATCATTGCCATCTCCTCCAGATAAGAATGCTCCATAATGTTCTTTATCCAACATATCATTATTGGTAATAGTGTCAGTAGCATCATAAATGAACCCTACATCTCTTATAATGCTACTACCATTTGCACCACTGAAAGATGTCTCATTTAAGATGAGATTACCATTTTCATTACTTTGTTCAAATGTAATACCATTTGATTTATCAAGATAAATAGCTTTCACATTGTTTTTTTGAAGATTGCTAAGCTCTCCTTCTTCACTTTTACCATTTTGGTTAGCATCATTCCAAAGCAATAAATTACCAAATGCTGCATCTTGACTATCAATAACTCTATCATTATTGGTATCGTATTGTGCAAGGGCACTGTAACCATCTTTTGCTAAAGAGCCATTAGGAAGTTTTGTATGTTCGCCAAAGAGTTCACTCCCAGTTGTGATTTTACCATCATGGTTTACATCGACAACAAGCTGAGCATCACCTTTCTCTAACCAAGCAGTGTGTTCTCTGTTTCCATCACCATCATAATCGAAATATGCTATAGAGTCTGCCAAAGCAATAGATGTAATAGCATTATGATTCAAATCTAAAACAAGGGGTGTTGTCATAGTCGATACATTGAAAGTAAGCATCTGTTTTAAGACACCCCCATGACCATCATCTATGGTAATTTCAACCTTTTCTGTTCCTTTAAATGTACTATTAGGGGTGTAACTCCATTTTCCTGCTTCATCAACTGAAAAAACTCCATTTGTGGCACTTCCTGTATAAGTCAATGCATCACCATCCCGATCTACAATATAGTTGAAATCTCCTGTGGTACTCTGACCAGAATAGGCGCTAAATGTTTGAGTAGGATCCACCTCTTTTTTACCTAAACTGTTATATTGCTGCATATACACACCATATCCTGAACCATCCTGTCCATTAGATTGCCACGTAACAACATATCCACCATCATTTAATGCCGTGATCTGAGGTCCACCTTGCAGCCCTAATGTATAAGTATTAACCTGTTGTTCATCGCCAATCTTAGCCCCACTGCTATTATACTGCTGGAGATACACACCTGAACTTGAACCATCTTGTCCATCAGATTGCCAGGTAACAACATAGCCGCCATCTTTGAGAACTGTACTACTGAACACATATTGACTGTTTTCAGTATAAGTATTAACGCGTTGTTCGACACCTACCTTAGCTCCACTGCTATTATACTGCTGCAAATAGATACCATATCCTGAACCATCTTGTCCATCAGATTGCCAAGTAATAACATAACCTCCATCTTGCAAGGCTATAATTTGTTGCTGTCCTTGATAACTTGAAGTATAACTATTCACGCGTTGCTCAACGCCTACTTTAGTTCCACTGCTATTAAACTGTTGCAAATAGACACCATAACCTGAACCATCTTGGCCATATGAAAGCCACGTGACAACATATCCACCATCATTCAGTGTCGTAATCTTTGATGATCCTTGATAATTTGAAGTATAGGTATTAATACGTTGCTCAGCACCTACTTTAACTCCACTGCTATTATATTGCTGCATATATACACCATTTCCTGATCCATCTTGGCCATCAGAGCTCCACGTAACGACATAACTGCCATCTTTTAAGGCTGTAATCTTTGATCCTAATTGTTCTCCAGTAGTATAGCTATTGACGCGTTGCTCCATCCCAACCTTGGCTCCGCTATTATTAAATTGCTGTAAATACACACCATTTCCTGATCCATCTTGTCCATTAGAACGCCAGGTAACAACATAGCCCCCATTACTCAGTACAGTAGTATCTTCAGCATATTGATCCCCTTGTGTATAGCTATTAACGCGTTGGTCAATTCCTACCTTGGTTCCACTGCTGTTATACTGTTGTAGATAGACACCATATCCTGAACCATCTTGGCCAGAAGATAGCCATGACGTGATGACATACCCACCATCATTCAGTGCAGTTAATTGTGCTACAATTCCTGCATTATTTATTTTTTGTTCAGAGCCTATTTTGACCCCACTGCTACTATATCTCTGCAAATACATACCAGACGCTGAACCGTCTAGCCCCATTGAGCTCCACGTAACAACATAATCGCCATTCTTAAGAGTGATTATTTTTGGAGCCAATTGATGGTTTTGTGTAGTACTATTGACCTGCTGCTCTTTAGTTGGTACAATGGTTATCTCCGGTGCATCATCAATAGGGGTAATTGTAAGTCCTAATGTCTGAGTAGTACTTAAACCATACTCATTGGTTACTTTAAGAACAACACTATCTGTACCGTTATAATCCGAAGATGGCATATACTTGTAAGAGCCATCAGCATTAAGTGTGAATGTACCATGGGTACTTGTGTTCACAATCTCATAACTAAGAGCTCCTCCAACGGGGTTATTAACACTTAGAAGACTGTTCAAAGGTGTATCTTCTGCAAGACTCATAGAAGTACTTGTAATACTTGGAGATGAAACGACGAGGGTAAAATTCAAGGTTTCTTCTACGTTTCCACCTTTACCATCACTCACTCTAATAATGGCACTATCTTTTCCCATATAACCTTTTGCTGCTGTATAACTCCATTTTCCTGTTGTTGCATCAACACTCAATGTTCCATGACTTGGATTGGTTGAAACGGTATAACTTAAGGTATCTCCATCAATATCACTAGCCTCTATTTGACCATTGGTAATTCTGATATCTTGCAATGTCACGGCAACAACCATTCCTGATGTGACACTTTCACCCACTTTTTTACCATTACTATCAAACTGCTGCAGATATACACCATATCCTGAACCATCTCCATCTTGTCCACCAGATGTCCAGTTAACAACATACCCACCATCTTTGAGTGCAGTAATCTGTGGGTTCAATTGAGCTCCAGTATAACTATTGACCTGTTGTTCGATTCCAACCTTAGCTCCATTACTGTTAAATCGCTGTAGATAAATACCTCTGTGTGAACTATTTAGATCATAAGATTGACAGGTAACCACATATCCACCATCACTCAAGGCTGTAATTTGTGTTGCTGTTCCCAGATTATCGACCTGTTGTTCGACGCCTACCTTAGCTCCACTGCTATTAAACTGTTGTAAATACACACCTGTACTTGCACCATCTGCTTGTCTCATAGATGACCAAGTAACAACATACCCTCCATTATTCAATGCAGTAATTTGTTGATTGACTTGATGTCCTTCTGTATAGCTATTAACCTGTTGTTCCACTCCAACTTTTTCACCACTGCTGTTAAACTGTTGAAGATACAAGCCATAACCTGAATGGTCTTGGGTTACTCCATGGGGATCAGATTGCCACGTAACAACATACCCTCCATCTTTTAATGCCATAATCTTAGGTAGTATTTGATTTCCTGGATTATAGCTATTAACTTGTTGTTCGCCTTCTACCTTAACTCCACTACTGTTAAATCGCTGTAAATAAATACCACCTTTATCTCCACCATCTTGTGCATATGTGGTATCTTGCCCATATGAGATCCACGTAACAACATACCCACCATCATTCAGTGCCGTAATCTGTGATCCAAACTGCTGACCTTTGGTATAGCTATTAACTTGTTGCTCAAGTCCAACCTTAACCCCACTGCTATCATACTGCTGGAGATACACGCCACCACTATTAATACCATCTGCACTATTATCTTGTCCATTAGAACGCCAGGTGACAACATAGCCCCCATTACTCAGTGCCGTAATAGCCTCGGCATACTGATCTCCTTGGATATAGCTATTGATCTGTTGTTCAAGATCTACCTTAGCTCCACTACTATTAAATCGTTGAAGATAAACACCGGCACTTGAATAACTTGAACTATCTTCGCCAGTAGACGTCCATGTAACAATATAGCCTCCATCACTTAGTGCTGTAATCTGGGACAACACCTGATCTCCTTGAGTATAGCTATTAACCTGTTGTTCCGCTCCTACTTTAGCACCACTACTATTATACTGCTGAAGATAAACACCCAACCCTGAACCATCTTGTCCAGCAGATCGCCATGTAACCACATACCCACCATCACTCAGTGCTATAATCTGCGAAAGCGATTGATCTCCTTCAGTGTAGGTATTAACCTGTTGCTCTTTGATTGCCCCTGTGATCTCTGGGGCATTATTAACAATTTCACTCATACTTAGTATCCTTTTATAATCTTTTACTTTTCAAACATCACGATTTTTATCAATTACCAAGAGTCGCAGACATCAATGCAACTCAAACAAAGGCTTTTTTCATCATGCGTTATGCCATCCTGAGCTTACGATCTGCATGAGGGTTTGATTGTTCTCAATCGTGCTATTGGAGCTTAGATAAATACCATTATCCTTTGCATAGGCGCTCATTTGTTGAACAATACTCTCAACATCATTGGAACTTAAATAGCTTCCATCACTGAGTTCAAAGCGCTCTATTGCACTAGCGTCATTATTTTGTCCGGATATCACAACGCTCTCTTTATCACCATACTTGATGGAAAGATTGCCGCATTGCATTAAGAAAGTGACATCCTCTTTTTCGATTCCCTCTCCAAAGACAATGGTATCATCGCCTCCTTCTGGGGTGTTCCAAGAGCAGAAGCTAAAGGAGGTATCGGTGATTGTATCTTTACCATCGCCTAAGTTAAAGTAATAGGTGTCATTGCCTATTCCTCCTTGTAAGGTGTCATTCCCTGCCCCACCACTGAGTTTATCAGCTCCACTTCCACCATACAAGGTATCGCTTCTACTACCTCCGATGAGATAATCATCTCCTTCTTTGGCATCGAGTGTATCGCTTCCACTATCACCATAAAGCGTATCTTGACCACTACTTCCGGTAAGCGTGTCATTGCCACTGCCACCGATAAGAAGATCATTTCCCGCATTGCCGATGAGTTTATCATTATTGGAAGAGCCAAATAAGATGTCATTACCTGAAGCTCCTGTGAGGGTGTCACTATAGGTTGAGCCTATGAGTAAGCTATCAACGCCTTTGCTTGCAGTAGCACTCCCAAATGGCCACCACCATGCACCACCCGCTTGTTTGATTGCCTCTTTATTAATGTTGATTTCGCCCCAAGCAGTACCGAGCGTTGTCAAAGTTTGATTGGGTTGGGTGAAGTAATCACTAATGGTAATCACGCCTTGATCTTTAACCGTAATGGTCAGGTTATTGCCACTTTTATCGAAGCTAAGGGAATCCATACCATTTGTTCCTAAATCAAGGGTATCACCAATGTTTTGAGCTGAAATGGTAATATTACCTCCTTCATACACTATGCCTTTAGCGTTAAAGGTGATATTTTTAGTCATCACTCCACCATTTCCATCACTGACACTGATCGTTGCACTATCCTTTCCGATATACCCAAAGAGACTCTCATAGCTCCATATGCCTGTCGTTTCATTGAGCGTAAGTGTTCCATGGGTTGGATTGGTTAAAAGTGTATAACTGAGTGTATCGCCATCAATATCACTCGCATTAATAGCACCTGTGACAATGCGTGTATTTTTCAGCAGATACGATTCATCATCGCTCGAAGCAAAGGTTGGGATGTCATTGACAGAAGTGATAGCAAGATCAATAACTTGAGTAGTACTTAAGCCATATTCATTGGTAACTTTTAGCGTTACACTATCAGCACCATTATAGTTTGCCAATGGATTGTAACTATAGCTTCCATCACTATTGAGAATAAAGTTACCATGATCTGTTGCATCAAGGATGGCATAGGTTAGAACTCCACCGATTGGGTTTGTCACAGCTAAGGTGTTGCTATAGATGTTGTCTTCTAAAAGAGTTAAGGCGGTTGTATTGATCGTTGGTGCAGATACTTTTAAATCGAAGTTGAGCGTTTGCTCTACTACTCCGCCGTTACCATCATCGACTTTAATGATGGCACTATCTTCACCTATATAGCCAGCATTGGCTTTATAAACCCATGCGCCATTTTCATCAACACTGAATGTTCCATGTGTTGTTTGAGTAGTAATGCTATAGACTAGTGTGTCGTCATCTGGGTCGGTAACGGCTATTGTTCCAATGCTTTCTCTAAGGTCTTGCATTGATACATTTACATCTGTATCTGTCAAGATTGGAGCTTGATTACGTAAATCATCAAGGCTTAGAATTGTTCCATCATCCAACATGACGTTTTCAATCTCAAAGCCTGTTTGTGTCCAGTTTTTAATAGTGATGGTATCACTTAGCTCTTCAAAGCTTTTACCTGTCTCCTTCACTCCTAAGATAATATCATCACCAACGACTTTAGCTAGGATGTCTTCTCTGGTGATACCTGCACCTAACATCAAAGTGTCAATGCCTGCGCTATCGCTTATCAAATCATGACCACTATTTTTTTCGAAGATATAATAGTCATCTCCATTGCCACCCATTAAGATATCGCTACCAGAGCCTCCATCAAGGACATCATCACCATCATCACCCATAAGTTGGTCATCACCTGCTTGTCCACTGATATAATCATCGCCGTCATTTCCGCTGATAAGTTCGTTTCCTTCTGCTCCAAAGAGAACATCGTTGTAACGACCTCCCTCTAAACTATCTCCTGATACTAACACTGTAGCAGAGAGTTCACCATTCTCTTTGGTTTGGATAAGTTTTGCATAGATATCTTTAGCATCTAAGATAGTACCATCGGCAAAGACAAACTTCTCGATTTTACCTGTTGCATCAAACCAGTTTTTAACAATAATTTGATCGGAGAGATCTTTAAGTGCGGTATCATCGTCACTGTTTTCACGAATACCAATAACAAGTCCATTGGTTTGTCGATCCCATTTGACTAAGATTTGGTCTGCACTAATTCCACTTGCAAAACGAATCGTATCGACGCCAAGACCTGTTGTGTCATTATCATCAATGGTGTCTTTACCACCACCTAGTTTCATCACATAGGTATCATTGCCCTCACCTCCGCTGAAGCTTTCGTTAGCTACAGTAGAAATAAACGTGTCGTTGTTGGTAATTGTATCGTTTTGATCGACTTTAAACCAAACATCTCTGACGATGCCTGAACTATTACTACTTGAGGTAAAGCTTGTTTGATTGGAGATGATATTGCCAGCTTCTGTGATTTGGCTAAAGGTGGTACCATCTTCTCTGCTAAGATGGATGGAAGAGATATTGCTCAGCTGTAGACTTGTAAGCTCTCCAGCATCTGTGATACCGTTTTGGTTGGCATCTTTCCAGATTTTTAGGCTTGCAAAAGCACTGTCATTGGCATCGATGATATTATCGTAATTACTATCGTACTGAGCAAGTGCGGCATAACCATCGCTTGCTAAAGAGCCGTCTGAGAGTTTAGTATAGTTACCAAAAAGTTCACTGCCGCTATTGATAAGCCCATCGCCATTATGATCCATTGAAAGTAGAGCATCGCCCGATTCTATCCAAGCTGTTTTTTCCTTAACACCATTGCCATCATAATCAAAATAGACATTACTTGACTCTAATGCAATGGAAGTTTTAAGGTTTCCATTGAGATCAAGGACAATTGGAGGGGTATATTCACCTGAATTATCACCACTACGCCAGTAAGAGCTGATCATCTCCATCATAGAGGCATTAGCACGAATGACATCTGTACTTGTTAACGAAATACCATTTTCAGAAGCGTAGAGGCTTAGATTTTCGGTCAGCTTTTCGATGTCAAGATTGGTCATATAAGTACCATCACTGAGCACGATCTTTTCGATGGCATTGTTGAGATTGGTTTGAGAGTTAATCGTGATAAAATCGCCATTGCCTGCATCTACCTCTAGGTTGGCTCCGTTCATTCTAAAAACAATGTCACTAATAGTAATGCCATCACCGAACTTCAGGGTATCATTGCCACCATTGCTATAATTATAGTTGCTACTATAAGAATAAAAATCGTAGATCGTATCTTTACCGTCTCCTCTATTGAACAGATAGGTATCATTCCCTCCTCGCCCATAAAGAACATCAGCGCCCTTACCACCATGAATAGTATCAGCCCCATCTAAACCAATGATCGTATCATTCTCATCCGTTCCGATATGTGCCATAATATCTGCCGTCTTCCATGTCGTTCCATCACTAAAAGTAAAGTTTTCGACACCATAAAGAGCGTTATAATTATACGCACTCTCATAATACCTTATATCATTCCCTGACCAATTCTCAAGGGTTATTACATCGCTAAGCTGATCGAAGGTTTTACCCTCTTCTTTAAGTCCAATTACTAGATTATTCCCGACTTGTTTAATAAGAATATCATCAGCGGTGATTCCCTCTTTAAATCTGAGAGTATCATTGCCATAGCTATTATTCTCGAAGTTATTCTCTCTTACAAGGTCTTTACCATCACCTCGTCCAAACAAATAGGTATCGTTCCCACTTCGCCCTTCAAGAAGATCATTCCCTGTACCTCCATCAAGAATATCATCTCCTAATTGTCCATAGAGTGAATCATCTCCTGCACCTCCATAGAGTGTGTCATTCCCATCTTGTCCTTGGAGGTTATCATTCCCTGCTTCACCGTAAATCGTATCATTACCAGCCCCTGCATAGATCACGTCATTTCCACCTAACGCATGCACTACATTGTCCTCCGCTCCGAAGGTCAGGTTATCATCGTTCTCGGTTGGATCAAACAAGAATGCTGTATTTATCTCGGTTCCATCACTTAGCACGAAGTGTTCTATCCGATTGTTAACGTTATACCAGTCTTGTAACGTTACTTTGTCTTTGAGAGCCGAAAATTCAATACCATCTTCTCTGAGAGCCACGATAACATTGTTCCCCGATTTTTGGATAATTAAATCATCTGCACTGATGCCATCACCGAACTTCAGGGTATCATTGCCACCATTGCTATAATTATAGTTGCTACTATAAGAATAAAAATCGTAGATCGTATCTTTACCGTCTCCTCTATTGAACAGATAGGTATCATTCCCTCCTCGCCCATAAAGAACATCAGCGCCCTTACCACCATGAATAGTATCAGCCCCATCTAAACCAATGATCGTATCATTCTCATCCGTTCCGATATGTGCCATAATATCTGCCGTCTTCCATGTCGTTCCATCACTAAAAGTAAAGTTTTCGACACCATAAAGAGCGTTATAATTATACGCACTCTCATAATACCTTATATCATTCCCTGACCAATTCTCAAGGGTTATTACATCGCTAAGCTGATCGAAGGTTTTACCCTCTTCTTTAAGTCCAATTACTAGATTATTCCCGACTTGTTTAATAAGAATATCATCAGCGGTGATTCCCTCTTTAAATCTGAGAGTATCATTGCCATAGCTATTATTCTCGAAGTTATTCTCTCTTACAAGGTCTTTACCATCACCTCGTCCAAACAAATAGGTATCGTTCCCACTTCGCCCTTCAAGAAGATCATTCCCTGTACCTCCATCAAGAATATCATCTCCTAATTGTCCATAGAGTGAATCATCTCCTGCACCTCCATAGAGTGTGTCATTCCCATCTTGTCCTTGGAGGTTATCATTCCCTGCTTCACCGTAAATCGTATCATTACCAGCCCCTGCATA
>Ga0183100_1000397_pt1 | contig 38105 bp, 34 predicted proteins | sample Biomet2_FD_127789 | JGI IMG/M metagenome (GOLD analysis project Ga0183100, IMG submission 127789) | Microbial communities from bioreactor (seeded with anoxic lake sediment) at LBNL, California, USA - Biofuel metagenome 2 | ecosystem: Engineered > Bioreactor > Anaerobic > Unclassified ... | reverse complement strand
CCCCATGGGCCCGCGCCGTCCGAGGGAAGCTTGCCGAGGTTTTAAAGGGCCGTCTGTTTGAGTCGGTCGCGTTAGCGAACGGCGAGTTACGGCACTGCCTCGGCAAGCTTTTCTCGGACGGATTCAAGCGGGACTTCGGGGCCGTGTTTTCTTTGAATACTTTCTTTTTTCGGTAAAAAAGAAAGTATTTCGCCCGTCGGGCGAGACCGACTCCAAATCACTTCGCCTGCCGGGCGAGACCGGCTTAAATCACCCCGCCCGTCGGGCGGAACCGACCCTTACAACTTTAATGCAGCAATCGCCTGCTCAGCAGCATGAATCGCAGTAGCACGCTTGTCATCCCCCATATTGACCGCTTCGGCGCGAACCACTTCAATGTCGGTAATCCCGACAAAGCCCATCACCGTACGCAGATAATCTTCTTGGAAGTCCATAGCGCGACCTTGGTCGGTGGAATACACCCCGCCGCGTGACGAAACAATCAGCACCTTTTTGCCGCCAGCCAAACCAACCGGACCATTTTCGGTGTACTTAAAGGTACGCCCTGCTGCTGCAATCCGATCAATCCAGCTCTTGAGCTGTGACGGGATCGAAAAGTTGTACATCGGTGCAGCAATCACCACTACATCCGCAGCCAGAAACTCATTGACCAGCGTGTCAGTCAACCCACGCTCAGCACGCTGGGTCGCATTCCAGTCGGACTCTTCAATAAACGCCGCTCCCAGAATTTCGCCCGACAGATGCGCCACTGGGTTTGCCGCCAGATCGCGATGGCTCACTTCTAGGCCAGGGTGCTTTTGACGCACGGCATCGACCAGTGTTGCTGACAGTTTACGAGAAACCGAGTTATCGCCAAGGATGCTTGAATCAATGTGGAGCAGTTTCATTTTGGTGTCCTGTTCAGTGATGTCTATTACGATGGACACAGCTTATCTTGCCGCACTAATGATGACTAGATGGCTATAATCGGAATCATTGTTCCAAATATAGGACAATCAAGATGCAGGATCTAAATGATCTGTACTATTTTGCCAAGGTCGTCGAGCATGGTGGATTTATGGCTGCCAGCAGGATCATTGGGGTTCCCAAGTCTCGACTATCACGCCGCATCGCTGAACTGGAAGAGCGACTGGGGGTGCGCCTGCTGCAACGTACCACACGCCGCTTATCGTTAACCGAGGTCGGCAACCATTATTATCAGCACTGTCAGGCCGTATTGAGCGAAGCCGATGCCGCCGAGGAAACCATCGCGCACGCACGCGCCGAACCGCGTGGACTGATACGTATCAGTTGCCCAGAGTTGCTAGCAAAAATGCTACTGGCGCCGATTTTGCCGCGTTACCTTGAGGCTTATCCCCTGGTACGGATTCAACTTGAAGCCACCAACCGCCGCGTTGATCTGATCGAAGAAGGCATCGACATTGCGATTCGCGTACGCAACATGATTGAAGACAGCGCCAATCAAGTGGCACGTACCATTGGAATTGGTCGCATGGCCTTGGTCGCCAGCCCGCGCTTACTCGCTAAGCTGGGAACGCCCACCCTGCCACAACAACTGCCCAGTTATCCCTGCCTGACAATGAGTCGACCTGATGGGCGAGGACAATGGCCATTACTAGATGGCGATGGCCACGAAAACACGGTCTTGATTGATGCGCCGCGATTAATGACGGATGACCTGGTGGTGCTGGCCCAAGCCGCTGAACAGGGACTGGGCATCGCCATGTTGCCGCGCCTGGTGTGCCACGAAGCCCTTATGTCTGGAACCTTACAAGAACTGCTACCTAACTTCCAAAGTCCCTGGGGCATCATGCATCTGGTGTTTCCGACCCGGCGTGGACTGGTGCCAGCAGTACGTCAGTTAATTGATTTTTTAGCCGAAGCCATGCCCGATGAAAGTGAGGTTGATACCACATGTCCAGCAGGTCCGGCTTTGCTTGCCCATATACCCCCTAAAGGTATTTGATCAACGGGTAAAATCTTGGTTATACTGGCGCCACGATGTGGACATTTCTGAGGCTACTTTACCTGCTAGTGGCGCTGGTGCTGCTTCCGGTACCGGCAATGGCATTCAATGCCAAACCGATACCGCCGGTAGCGTGCAGCCACGTAGAACATCACGACAGCCATTGTCAACACAACGAATCCGTCCCCAGCCATAACACCCTGTCCCATAGCAGCTGTTGCCAGACGGCACTTGGCGACCTGGCGGGGCAAACACCGCTAGAACCGGTTCTAGGTACCATGCCACAAGCAGGCGCGTGCTGCGTCCGCTTTGATTCCCATATCCCACCGCACCCCGAACGACCGCCTCAAGCTTGAGTGGTTTGATCTGTATTGCCTTGTACTGTGGCAGGCCAAAAGCCTGCACACCTGCACACGCACAAACCCAAGACTCCTATGGAATTAAACCCTCATGCAAAAATTATTGAAGTCATCAGCACTACTCGCCATCACGCTACTGATGGCCAATAGCACCATGGCAGCGGCCCCACTCACGTTAACCATGATCAAAAATAAAGGCTGCGAATGCTGCGAACGTTGGGCGACTACACTGAAACCCAAAGGATTCAGCGTTAATACGATTGCATTGGACGATGTAACGTCAGTCAAAAACCAAGCAGGCATCCCTCTTGCCTTGCGCTCTTGCCATACAGCCAAGATCGGGGGTTATGTATTCGAGGGCCATGTACCGGCCGATCTGATTCTTAAGGTATTGAAAGAAAAACCAAAGATTGCAGGTCTGGCAGCGCCTGGCATGCCACTTGGTGCACCAGGAATGGAAACCCAAGGGGCGTCAACACCGTATCAGGTGATGGCCTTTACCCGGGATGGTAAAACCTCGGTCTACGCACAGCGCTAACTCGATCTATACCATCGTCAAGCACCGCAGACCGGGTATTACCCGGCTGCGGTATTGCCCTTGCGTAAAACCCAACATCGCGTTGGCCCAAGATGGCGGTTCAACCACGCAAGACGGTATAGTCGAATCATTGACTAAAAAAATAGTCCGTCTACCCAAAGGAGAAATACTGTGTTTGAACATGTCGAGTCCTATCCGGGCGACCCGATTCTTTCTTTGCTGCAAGCCTTTCTGCAAGACCAGCGACCTGACAAGATCAATCTTGGAATCGGGTTGTACTACGACGGCCAGGGTAAGATTCCGCGCCTGCATGTCGTGCAACAGGCCGAAGAGAAACTGCGGAAAAAGCCTGTGCCTTGCAGCTATCTGCCGATGGAAGGGGCTCAGAATTATCGCGAAGCATTGCAACCGCTGGTATTTGGCACCGCGGCCCCGGTTGAGCGCATCGCTACGATTCAGACACTCGGTGGCTCTGGCGCACTGAAAATTGGTGCGGATTTTCTCAAGCGTTATTTCCCGCAATCGCAGGTCTGGGTCAGCGACCCAACCTGGGACAACCATGTTGCCATCTTTGAAGGTGCTGGGTTTGTCGTCAATCGCTACCCCTACTTTGATGCCCAAACCAGCGGCATTCAATTTCAGGCCATGCTCGACTGCCTGCAAAGTTTGCCAGCCAACAGCATTGTGTTGCTGCACCCTTGCTGCCATAACCCCACCGGTACCGACCTGTCGAATGCAGAATGGGATCAGGTGGTCGCACTGGTGCAACAACGTCAGTTGATTGCATTTCTGGATATGGCCTATCAAGGTTTTGGCGACGGACTCGAGGCCGATGCCTATGCTATTCGCGCTTTACTGGCAACCAACATCTCCTTTTTTGTGAGTAACTCTTTTTCTAAGATTTTCTCACTCTATGGCGAACGCTGTGGCGGACTCAGTGTGGTCTGTGCCGATCAAGCCGAAGCCACGCGCGTACTGGGTCAGTTGCAATTCACTGTACGGCGCAACTACTCAAGCCCACCGGTGCATGGCAGTCAGCTCATCGCCACCGTGCTACTCGACCCGATACTGCGGGCGGCATGGGAGGTTGAACTCAGCGTCATGCGTCAGCGGATCAAAGCCATGCGCCAAGCCTTGTTTGAGGTGCTATCCACCGCACTGCCAGACCGGGATTTCAACTACCTGCTCACCCAACGTGGCATGTTCAGCTACACCGGGCTCACCCCTGCACAAGTTGATCAACTGCGCGAACACCATGCGGTTTATCTGGTCCACTCCGGACGCATCTGTGTCGCTGGACTCAACGGTGCAAATGCCCAACGCGTGGGCCAGGCGTTTGCAGCAGTACTGAAATAATACTCAGCTTGATTAGAAGGCTTTCATCCTGTGTGATGAAAGCCTTTTTCTATGCAGATGCGTCTAGTATTCGATCACGACCAAGGCAGGCGGCGGCTTTACGCACTATTATTCGCTGGTCGCAGGCTGAATCAGTCACCCCTGATTCCTCCTCCCGCCAGGGAAAGGTCATCACCATGCTGCGTTATTGGAAAATAGTCTGTTGTGCACTGCTGAGCCTCGTCTTAGCGCAGTCGGTACGCGCGGTGGACAGCCAAATCACGGTCATTGAGGTCGATGCGGCAAACCCGCCATTTATGTATGGCTCGGCCAGCAGTGCCAAGGGCATCTATCCTGCGTTGATTGAGACCGTATTCGGTATGATCGGCACCCCGGTGAGTTTGTCGGCAAAACCCTGGAGGCGCGTACTGCGCAATGTGGATCTTGGTCGGGCGGGTGTGGCCGGTATCTACAAAAACCAGCAGCGCAGCCAAAAACTAGACTTTAGCGAGCCATTGTTTAGCGAGCGCATTATGGTGTTCTACAACCGGCAACACCCGGTCAAGGTGCAAGGTCTGGCAGACCTGGAAGGCAAGCATATTGGGGTACTGGCTGGCTGGAGCTATGGCGACGCATTCGACCTAGCGCGCCAGGACAACCATTTCACGGTCTCTGAAGCCAACTCAGATGCGCAAAATATGGCAAAACTGGCGGCGGGTCGTCTGGATCTGGTGTTGGCAGTTGAAGAAACCGGTAGCGCCCAAGTCAACTTGGCACACAGCAAACAGATAAACATGCTCCCGGTGCCTTTATTCAAAAACCTCACCTATCTGGCTTTCAACAAGAAAGTGCACGCAACCTTGCTACTGCAACGCTTCAACGCCGGGTTGCAAGAACTAAAGGAAACCCCGCAGTACAATTTAATAGTAAAAAATGCGCTCAGCGCCCACCCGCGCTAACAGCGACAAGATTAGGCACATGACACTCACCTGACATACACTTGGCGCCACGGCAAGCCCTTCGGAGACGGCAGTGATTGAAGAAGAAATTACGCTACGCAAGCTTGAAGTGCTGGTGGCTTTTGTGCAGCACGAAAACCTGGCACGTACGGCGGATGCACTCCAGTTAAGTACAGTCAGTGTGCATCGTGCGCTGCACTCGTTGGAAAATGCCTTGCGTTGCGCCTTGTTCCGTCATGAGGGGCGCACGCTCAAACCATTGCCCAGCGCAGTCCTGTTGGCAGAAAAAGCACGCACGCTGCTCAGCGATTTGGAAAGTACCATTAATCAGGCCAAAGCCTTGTCAGGCTTTGCCGCCCAGCGTATTCGGGTTGGTACCCTGTTCTCCCTCACCATCGACACCATGCCGCACTTGATGATGGGGATGAAGCTACGCCGACCCGATCTGTCTATTGAACTGACCATGGGTTCAAACGCAGAATTGCTGTTCCGACTGAACAATATGGAACTGGATGCCGTAATACTGTCGCTGGATGACGACCTTAACCACGCCGGGCTAGATGTGATTCCAATGTTTCGCGACGATATCTTCTTAGCCTCGCCTCCCGACTTTCAGCACCCCAATCCAGAATTGGCCGATTTAAAAGATTACCAACACGAGAAATTTGTTTCGTTAGCCAATGGCTTCGCCACCTGCCACGGTTTTCGTGCAGCTTGTGAGGTTGCTGGGTTTGAACCGGAAATCGCGATGCAGGTTAACGATATCTTCTCGCTAACCAACTTGGTCAGCGGCGGCGTCGGTCATGCGTTGCTTCCCGGACGAGTCAGAACATTTTTTGATAACCGGGTATGTTTCACGCCATTAATGCAACAGTATCAGATGAAACAAAACATTGGCATGTTGTTCATGCACAGCCGTGAGCGCGACCCAAATCTGCTAGCCATGGCGGCAGAAGCGCGCATGCTTGGACACGCGGCAAACCATTAGCATAAGCAGGTCTAGCGTCATCCATACCCAGCGCCCGAGCCAATCCAGGGCGCTTTTGTTTATTTCTCACGGGCTTAGCTCAGACCCGATTCATTTCACGATGCTTACTCCAAAGCTAACATTCCATCGCCATGGTTAATTGATCGATATATCTGTGATAGCTAATGTTCACCTGCGTTCCATCAACATTGTGGAGTGAACATGCATAGAGATCCAGATCAGCCCAATCCATGGGCAAAACGCCGCGCAGAGAAGAATCGGCGCATCTCCAAGTTGGGCACGCTTGCCAACGGCCGTATTTTATCCAGCGATCGCTTAGTTCAAGTCTTCGAAACCCTATTGGCTCCTGGCGACAAGGTTGCGCTAGAAGGCAACAATCAAAAACAAGCCGACTTCTTGTCGCGCACGCTCGCCAAAGTCGATCCGGGCATTGTGCATGACCTGCACATGATCATGCCGAGTGTTGGCCGATCTGAGCATCTAGATTTGTTCGAGCGTGGCATTGCCCACAAGCTCGACTTCTCGTTTGCCGGCCCGCAAAGCTTGCGGATTGCACAACTGCTAGAAGACGGCAAGCTCGAAGTGGGCGCGATCCACACTTATATCGAGCTATATGCACGGATGTTCGTCGACCTGACACCCAACATCGCGATGGTGGCGGCATTTAAAGCCGACCGTCATGGCAATCTGTATACCGGCCCCAGCACCGAAGACACCCCTGCAATTGTTGAAGCCACGGCTTTCCGCGACGGCATCGTGATTGCCCAAGTCAACGAGATTGTTGACGATCCGGGTGATCTGCCTCGGGTGGATATTCCTGGATCCTGGGTCGACTTTATTGTTGAAGCCGACAAACCGTTCTTCATGGAACCGTTGTTCACCCGCGACCCACGCCTGATCAAACCGGTTCACGTGCTAATGGGCATGATGGCAATCCGTGGCATCTACGAACGCCACCAAGTGCAATCGCTGAACCATGGTATCGGCTTCAATACCGCAGCCATCGAACTGTTGCTGCCCACTTACGGTGAATCACTCGGACTCAAAGGCAAGATCTGTAAGCACTGGGCGCTCAACCCCCATCCAACACTGATCCCGGCGATTGAAGCTGGCTGGGTCGAAAGCGTGCACAGCTTTGGCGGTGAGATGGGGATGGAAGACTATATCGCCGCCCGTCCTGACGTGTTCTTTACTGGCCGTGATGGTTCGATGCGCTCTAACCGCGCCTTCTGCCAAATGGCAGGGCAATACGCAGTCGATATGTTTATCGGTTCGACTCTGCAGATTGATGGCGATGGTCATTCCTCCACCGTGACGCGCGGCCGCCTGGCCGGTTTTGGTGGCGCACCCAACATGGGCCATGACCCACATGGTCGACGCCATGCCACCCCGGCTTGGCTTGACATGCTGCAAACCGACAGCCCGCTGGAGCGCGGCAAAAAGCTGGTCGTACAAATGGTTGAAACCTTTCAAGCCGGAGGCAAACCCACCTTTGTTGAAACCCTGGATGCCGTACAGGTTGCCAGCGACACCGGCATGCCACTCGCACCGGTGATGATCTATGGCGATGACGTTACCCACGTTCTCAGCGAAGAAGGCATTGCCTATCTGTATAAGGCCCGCTCACTAGACGAAAGACGCGCCATGCTCACCGCGGTGGCTGGGGTCACGCCAATTGGCATGCGCCGTGACGAAAAGCTAGCGGCACAAATGCGCAAGGATGGACTGATTGCCCTGCCAGAAGATCTGGGCATTCGTCGTACCGACGCGACACGCTCGCTCTTGGCAGCAAAAAGCGTTGCCGATCTAGTTGAATGGTCTGACGGACTGTACAACCCGCCAGCCAAGTTCCGGAGCTGGTAATGCAAACCGTCCCTTGCCGTCGCGTACAGAGCGAGGCTGAAACCCTGGCAGAACAACTGGCTAATCTGGCAGTTGAATCGCTGATTGATGAAGCTGAGTTGTCTCCAAAACCGGGGCTGGTCGACAGCCGTGGTTCGGGAGCGCATGACGACCTGACGCTTGATTTGATGCGCCGTTCTGCCCACGCACTGCAACCCGCGTTCCAGTTCATGGCGCTTGAAGCCGATCGCCAGATGGTCAGCCTCAACTTACGTGAACGGCTGGGAGCGATTGGCCGTGAAGGCGAAGCCGCCATGATGCAAGCCACGGCAGGGGTAAACACCCACCGTGGCGCGATCTGGGCGCTAGGTTTGTTGGCAGCCTCTGCGGCGATGCGTCCAGACGCATTAACCCCAGAAGCCGTAGCCGGGCGCGCAGCCAGCATTGCCGTACTGCCAGACCGTTTTATGCCAATGCATCAGCCACGCAAGGGCGATGCAGTCTGCAAAGCCTATGGCATTAAGGGTGCGCGTGGCGAAGCGCAAAACGGTTTCCCGCACGTACTCTCTATCGCCCTGCCAACCTTGCGCGCTACACGCCTGCGTGGTGCTAGCGAACATGCTGCGCGGCTCAACAGCCTGATCGCCATCATGACCAGTCTAGTGGATACCTGCGTGTTGTCCCGCGGCGGCATGCCAGCGCTACTTGCCATGCAAAACGGCGCCCGCGCAGTTCTGGACGCAGGGGGCGTAGATGCATTGCCTGGTCGGCGCGCACTGGTGCAACTCGACAAACAGCTGCTCGACCTTCGGGCCTCACCCGGTGGCGCGGCCGACCTACTGGCCGCCACCCTATTTCTCGACCGCGTTGAGCGCAATGTTTTGGATTAAATCATCGGAAAGAGATCGCTATGGAAAAGATCCATCTTGAATACTCGGCACAAGCACCGGCATCCAGCCGCACCCAGGTAGGGGTGGTGGGATCAGGTGACCTTGAAGTTCTGATGGAACCGGGTCAAACCGGCAAAACCATCGTCAACATCAATACCTCGGTCGACGGTAGCACGCCCGTCTGGCGCGCCCAGATGGACCGTCTATTCAAACAAGACCATCTGCCTGCGCTGCGGGTAGACATCAACGACTTTGGCGCCACACCTGGCGTGGTGCAAATGCGCATTGCCCAAGCGCTGGAGGAAATCGGTCATGACTAATCTCACAAGTAAGCAATCCGCGATTCAAGCGCGCGATAGCTTTATCGAACTCGGTGCCCGCAGCCGTGCCAAGGCATTGCTGGATCAAGGCAGTTTTCGTGAATTGCTCGGCCCATTCGAGCGTCTCACTTCCCCCTGGTTAGAAGCCCAGGGCATCGTGCCGCAGGCCGATGATGGCGTGGTCATCGCCAAAGGGACCATCGATGGTAAATCAACCGTCATTGCGGCCATCGAAGGTTCTTTTCAGGGCGGCAGCCTAGGCGAGATCGCCGGGGCAAAAATTGCCGGGGCACTAGAGTGTGCGGCGGCAGACAACCGCAAAGGTATTCGGACCCAGGCGGTGATTCTGTTCGAAACCGGTGGCGTGCGTCTGCAAGAAGCCAACCTTGGGTTGTGCGCGATTGCCGAAATTCATTCGGCCATCGTTGACCTGCGCCAATACGCGCCGGTAGTCGGGGTTGTCGCCGGGACGGTTGGCTGCTTTGGTGGGATGTCGATTGCTGCAGCGCTATGCAGTTATCTGGTCGTCACCCGCGAAGCACGTCTGGGCTTGAATGGCCCGCAGGTGATTGAGCAAGAAGCTGGGGTAGAAGAATACGACTCGCGCAATCGCCCGCTGATCTGGAGCTTTACCGGCGGAGAGCAACGTTATCAAACCGGTTTCGCCGATGCGTTCGCAGCCGACGATGTCAAGGCAGTCAGAAGTTGCTTGCAACACTGCTTTAGCCAAGGGCTGCCAGCCAGTCATCGCAGTGATCGCTACCGCGAATATCTTGCTCGTCTGGAACAAGTGGATGTCACACGCCAGGCCGACAGCGACATGGTGCGCGCGATTTTCAAAAAAGGAGCAGAAGCATGAGCCCGCAATCGACAGAAGGCCGCGGAGCGGCCTGGCTGGAAGCCCTCACTCAGAATGGTCATCGTGTAGCGGGCTACCCTGCCTCAATCGCCGTAGTAGACGCGCCGCTAGCGGGCCAACCCGCTCGCTACATTTCAGTGGTCAAAGATGCCAACAACCGTTTCCCACGCGTGCGCAATGGCGAGGTTGGGCTGGTTGAAGGCTGGAGTCTGGCACGCGCAGTCAGCGAAGTGATTGAAGCGGATCAGGCTTCAAGCATCAAGCGCCCGATCGTTGCCATTATCAATGTACCCAGCCAAGCCTATGGCCGTCGTGAAGAAGCCTTTGGCATTCACCAAGCCTTGGCCGGTTCTGCCGGTGCTTATGCCCGCGCCCGTCAGGCGGGTCACCCGGTCATCGGATTGATTGTCGGCAAAGCCATGTCAGGTGCGTTTCTAGCCCATGGCTATCAGGCTAATCGTCTGATCGCCCTAGATGACGCAGGGGTCATGGTGCATGCCATGGGCAAAGATTCGGCTGCGCGCATTACGCTACGCTCGGTCGAAGATCTTGAAAAATTTGCCGCGAAAGTACCACCAATGGCCTATGACATTGGCAACTACGCAACCTTGGGCCTGTTATGGAAACTGCTGCCAGTTCACAACGCCGATAAACCAGACGCCGATGATCTGAAGCAAGTCAGCGCCACGCTGGAAGCAGCGCTTGCCGACATTGCAAAAGGCCCGCGTGATTTATCTGGCCGCCTGCTGGCCGACAACCGTAAAGCGTCCGCCATGGTGCGTGCACGACTGCAAGCTGAGTGGTCGTAAACCCAAAGAGCCTGTTGGGCTGAATCGGTATCAGCTCCAACAGGCTGCTAGCAGTTAAAAACATTTATAGTTATCACCGGAGACAAACATGACGCTCGTCATTATCAATGCGCTTGCCCCAGTGTTTTTTATCATGCTGCTTGGTTACTGGGCAGGTAAAATCAAGCTGGTCGACAATAATAATGTCGCCCTGCTCAACATCTTTGTGATGGACTTTGCCTTGCCAGCAGCGCTGTTCACCGCCACGGTTAAAACCCCATGGGCGGGCATTGTGAAAGAAAGCCCGCTAATTGTGGTGCTGACCCTGGCGATGTGGGTTGCCTATGCCGCACTGTATTTTCTGGCTACGCGGGTATTCAAGAAATCGTCACAGGATGCAGCAGTCCTGACCCTGACCGTCGCCCTACCTAACTATGCTGCACTGGGCCTGCCAATCCTGAACAGTGTGTTTGGCGAAGGTCCATCGACATCACTCAATGTTGCTGTGTCGATTGCCTGCGGTTCGGTACTGATGACGCCATTTTGTCTGATGATTCTCGAAGCTGGCAAAGCCGCCCAAGCCGGTGGTGAACAAAAATCCATGCTATCGATGCTGCCAGTGCTAATGGGCCGTTCGATTAAAAAACCGATTGTCGCCGGTCCGTTGCTGGGGGTGTTGCTCTCGGCGCTTGGCGTCACCATGCCAGGCATCGTGCTTAATGCCATCAAGCCTCTTGGCCTTGCTGCCACCGCAGCTGCATTGTTCCTGACGGGTGTCATCTTGTCGGCACGCAAACTCAAGATCAATGCGCCGGTCATGATTGGTGTCGTAATCAAAAATCTGGTGCAGCCGTTTATTGCCTGGGGTGTAGTGATTGCGTTTGGCGTCGAAGGCAGTGTAGCGCGTGCAGGTATTATCCTGATTGCCTTGTCTGCCGGTTTCTTTGGTGTGGTGTTTGGCAACCGCTTCGGGGTGCAGTCTCCTGATGCAGAAGGCACGCTACTACTCAGTTCGTTGCTGTGTATCTTGACGATTCCGCTGTTCATGATGCTGACGGCGGGGATGGTTTAAACCGCGCTCCTGGCGTCTAGTCTCAAACCCTCCACTCATCGGCAGCATTGCAGATGGGGGGAGGGTAGAGATCTCCTCAGCGCTGCTTGCCTATCCATTACACAGGATGCTTCGATGCAAAACCCAGTCTGCGCAACCCGTCCCTTAGCCCATAGCCTGGTGTGGTGTGAATCCACTGAGGCGCTGACGGCGGCATCGGACCGACTCCCCAGTTGGGTTGCAGACGCCTGGAACACTTCACGACCGCTGGTCGTACGCAGAGGCCCGGTGATTGATCAGTTGATACCCGTTGGTATTCGCGGACCTGCGCGTCATCTGCGCTGTGCCGCTTGGCTTACCCAAAAAGGGATGAGTCGCTGTGTCACCCCGCAGCAGATTGCCCAGCAACAAGCGTGGCGGACTCATCCACTACAGCATCGACTCCCTCCGCTGATCGCCTTAAAACAATTAGCACCGATTTTCGAGCAACTCGCCCTATGCTGGGGGATTACCGGTGCAACCGGTTTTGAACTGGCGAGCGGCATTACGGCGCTGCGACCAGACAGTGATCTGGATCTGAACATTATTTGCCCACAGCCAGTGAGCAGCAAACAGGCACAAGACTGGCTAAAAGCACTCCATACCGACGATTGCCGCATCGACCTGCAACTGGAAACACCTTATGGTGCGGTCGCATTAGTTGAATGGGCGCGCGGCGGAAGCAAATGCTTACTAAAAACCAATCTGGGACCATTCTTGGTGGCTGATCCCTGGGCAGCGCCACCATTGCAGCCCCCTGAAACCCAGGTATAGAAAGGCAACCAGCATGAGTATCGTATTTACCTTTCCGGGACAGGGTGCACAAACCCCTCAGATGTTGCACCGCCTCAGTCAGCACCCTTCGGTAGCTGAAACGCTGCAACAGGCCAGCGACACTCTCGGGCTTGATGCTTTGTCACTGGATTCTGCAGAAGCGCTGCGCTCAACCATTAGCGTGCAGCTATGTCTATTGATTGCAGGCGTAGCGTCTGCGCGTGTTCTAGCCGCACACGGCTGTGAACCCGACCTGGTCGCAGGGCTGTCGATTGGCGCCTATCCCGCAGCTGTCACTGCGGGGGTACTGCCGTTTGAACAGGCAGTGCAATTGGTGGCACTACGCGGACAATTGATGGAAACCGCCTACCCGCAGGGCTTCGGTATGACCGCGATACTGGGGATACGCGAAGATCGTCTGGAACCACTGCTCGCGAGCTTGCGCGCACAAGGACATCAGGTCTATCTGGCAAACATCAATGCAGAAACCCAATTAGTCATTGCAGGTAGCGAGCACGGCATGCAGGTTGCCAGTGAAGCCGCGCTGGCGCTTGGTGCACACCGCGCCAAAAGATTGGCGATTAGCGTTCCATCGCATTGCTCATTACTGGACGCACCCGCGGCCAAGATGGTCGACGCCCTGGCTACGCTCACGCTTCAGGCTCCCAAACTCACCTATTTAAGCGCCAGTAGTGCGCGCGCACTCTGGAAAACCGAACAGATCGCCGACGATTTGGCCAACAATATGGCACGCCAGGTGCGCTGGCATGATACCGCCGTAGTAGCGCTAGAACGCGGCGCCCAACTGGCGGTAGAAATGCCGCCAGGCAGCGTGCTGACGCGCTTGGTTAAACCGGTATTTCGCGCTGGTTTAGCGCTTTCCATGGCAGAAACTCGACTGGACTCACTGCTGAGTTTCTGTGCGCGTGAGCATGCTAACACTGGCGTATATAGCAGCAACAATAGCCAAGACTGGGTGACCGATTAGCCGTATCGGATCGGGCCAACCCTATAATAGCTGCAGCGTATTTTGCTCAAATAACTGGCGCAGCACCTGGTCATCCGAGTGGCCATCGGCCAGCAAGTTGGTATTCGCCAGATGAATGCGATGGATTTCTTGCTGGTAGTCAGCCTGATAAATAACCAACCAGGTAGTCGACGGATTCTCAGCGTACAGCATCATCCGGGACAGTGCCTGTTCACTGTCCCCTCCTTCCGGCAGCAAACCAGCAAGCAGCAACACATCTTCTCCAAGCTTGAAATCCAGCACCTGGTCGGTACCGTCGTAGTCGTCGGACTTCCAGCTAAACACATCACGACCTCTGCCCCCACTCAAGATATCGCGGCCTAGGCCACCATCCAATACATCGTCCCCCGGGTCACCATCCAGTTGATCTTGCCCTGCCCCGCCAGACAGATAGTCGTTCCCGGTATTGCCATACAGCACGTCATCACCGCTATCCCCTACCAGATAATCGTCACCATCCCAGCCGAACAAGTGGTCATTACCCCTGCCACCATCTAGCCAATCATCCCCGTTATTGCCATACAAGCGATCGGCACCATCCTCTCCTTCGATCGAATCTGAACCGTCACCACCGTATAACCGGTCATTGCCTGCACCGCCAAGCAACCAGTCTGTGCCCCGCCCTCCGGCCAAAGTATCGGCGTTGTCCGTACCGACCAAAATATCATTCTGGTTTAACGCCGGATTACGATTGCCATTGAAGAGATTATCGTGATCAAGAAAATTAAAACTGCTCGAACTGGCTAAGTTGAACTGTTGCATATCTCGTGTCCTCTATGTAATTCATCAATAACCGGCACAATTCAACGGAATTAGACCCAGCGAGACAAGGAGGAAAAGATAGATTAGGAAAGATGACTCGTCTAAACAGACAAGCTCCCCCTCCGTAGAGGAAAACACTTGTCTGTGTTGACTATTTATTGCAGAAAAATACAGAGAGGCACGCCCAGTTATGCGGGCAGATCGCGGCGGCGCAACTTCAAGGTCAAGGTCAAATCCCCATCGCCATCGTCGCTGGATTGCACATTTTTAAGTGTTATACCGCCAGGCAACAACACGCTGACGCCATGACCCACGCCATATTTACTCAGGGTACGTTCCAGGCGCTTGGCCATACCTTGCGCCGGCAGACTGGTCGCATTATCCAGAGCAAAGCCACAAGACTCGGCGGCATCATCAAAGGCCTGGCTTACCTGCTGGCTGGGTACAAATTTTTCAGCAATCGATTTCACTTGTCCGGCTGAGACGGTCTCAGCGGTATCGCACAAAGTCAGGCAGGCATCCTTGAAATTAGACTGCTCAACCGGGTCTTCAATCTCACCACTCAGTTGCTGTACGGCACTGGCCATCATGCGGCTACTGGACACCGCATCCGGTACGCGCATCGCCTGCAAGAAATCCTCTAGCCAGAACTTGGCTTGCTGCCCCTGGCGGTCAACCGCATACACAATCGGACCATGCTCCAAAATCAGCGCACCCTTGTCGATCAAGCGTGGATTAATCCCGGTAGCATGATGGATATCAAATACATCACCCGATTCAATCACCGTCAAAAAATCATCGCGGATCTCGGCCTTAAACACCCCGAGCGCCCGCAGATTGCGATCCCCATCCGACAACCCTTCGAACAGAATTACAAACAAATCGCCGGCACTGATATTCGGATGTTGCGAGCGTGAATAAAGATGCGTGGCGATACGTTGTGACACCGCCAGAAAATCCAGCTCACCACTAAAGAACTGGCGTGAGTAATGATAGATTTCGTTTAGCTTGAGGTCTGACTCGTGGAAAAACTGGTATTTCTTCTTGTCGGAAACAATGCCCTTCAGATAGCCGTTTAACAACAGCGCCGACACAGCTTCATCCACTACCGGGGTACGGTCAGATAGTTGTAACGGCTCACCACGCGCCTGGTTGCCAACACGGTGTACCGCCAGTCGCTCTACTTTGGATTCGCCAATCAACATTGTGTCACCCCTTGATTCATATGAATCGGGATTATTCCCGCCAGACCCGCTCTTGGCAACCCGCGCGTTACAACGGTTAGGCAATGCCCTGGATTAACTGCTCCAGTTGTGCCGCATCATTATCAGTGCGAATCTGAATCCACAGCGGCAAATGGTCTGACATTTGCTGGGTATAACGCAGCAGCGTCATCGGGAGGGCGTTCTCCGCGGGAAACAATTCAGCGATATGCGCCTCGTCAATATGGAAATCCAACACCCCACCTTGATCGGCAAAGCTGTTGGGATAAATCGCGGAGGGATGCTGCAGAATCTGGTCATAGCGCTTGTTTTTGGCCAGATTGCTGCCTAGATCCCCTCCCAGCAAAGCCTTGGGGCACTGCAGACCATACTTGCTTACCGCCTCGAACAAAGGGTGATCGCAATGTGGAATATTAAAGTCCCCCACCACGATCACATCGCGGTCGATGCCTTGTTCTGACTCGCGGAACGTCTCAATCCACTGTGCGAGCAGCGCCAATTCGGCACGCCGCTCCGCTATCTTGCCCCCCCAGCGGATATGCACTGAAATCATAATGAAATCGAAGTTCCCAGAGCGAAATGCCGCCAGATATGGCAGACGCCACCACATCTGATCAGGCAGATACTCGCCGGCAATTTTGCGCCGGGGTGGAATCGCCACCGCCGCCAAGCCATTGAACACCACCGCGCGGCGATCATACAGATAGGCAGAGCGCTCACCATTGCCACCAGGATCAGGGACCACGCCCGAGTAAACCACCCGCCAATCAGTGCCGAGAATGGCCATCACCCGCTTCAAATCGCCCAGATCGGCGCGCAGCTCAACAATAGAGACCAGATCAAACTGACCGAGAATTTCAGCAATGTAATGAATCGCCGCATCCGTGCGGGGGGTTTTACCAAAGTCCCGAATATTCCAGGTGGCCAGATTCAGGGTTTCATCAATCCGTGAAGAAGGAATCTTGGCCGCTGCGATGCGCTGTTTCAGCCGCAGCAAACCTTCCGCAATCTGCGGGGTAACCTTACCGTGTTCCATTGCAAGCACTCCTGTGTTGCACACATGCCGTCCACAATGGGCAACATGCGGCAACAACAGCCTAGAACGCAGCCCCATTGGCGAAAAGGGAGCGTGGTCAGGCTCTCCAACCAGTATTTCAGTGAAGACCGCACGCTATTGCCATTGACACAGACAATCCTTAAACTGGCCGACTATTCTATTTGAATTCTAAAAAGTCATTAATATACATTTTGACTAGACACAATATATGGATATCAATAGCCTGCTAGCTTCATTCGCCTCCGCCTTCGATCAGAACAACCGCCTACTGAGCCTGGATATCGGCACCGACCAGCATTGGGACGGGGTGTTGTTGCCGCAGCAGGTCGAAGGCAGTGAAGCGGTGTCTGACAGCTATCGCTATCTAGTCGATTGTTTATCACCGGACGCAACGCTCGAACTCAAGCAGTTATTAGGCTTGCCTGCCCGCTTAGCGATTCGTGATCAGAACGGTGCCGAAGTGGTGCGTACCGGGGTGATCACCTCAGCCGAGGCCAAGGGCAGCGACGGTGGTTTTGCCCGTTACACACTGACCATCGAACCGCCATTTGCGTTGTTGAAGTTACGCAGCACGTCGCGGGTGTTCCAAGACCTATCGGTCATCGATATCGTTAAGCAGATCCTGGCCGAGCATCAGGCGAATAACCCGGTGTTTGCCAAGCAACAGACTTTGGAATTTCATTTATCGGGTCGCTATGAGCCGCGTAGTTACACCCTGCAATACCGTGAATCCGACTACGACTTTATCGTGCGCTTGCTGCATGAAGAGGGTTTAGCTTGGAGGTTTGAGCATAAGGATGGCGACTTGCCACAAGTAGCGTTAGTGGTATTTGACGATCCCTACAGCCTGCCGCAATCCAGCCAAGAACGCGTGCGCTATCACCGGAGTGATGCGACTGAAACCGAAGACGGTCTGTCTGATTGGCAATCCACCCGTCAGGTGGTCCCCGGTAAGGTCAGTATTGCCAGCTATGACTATAAAGCTAGTTCAAGTAATACCAGCTTTGACCAAACTGCAGTAGAACAGGGTAACAGCGGCAACGCCGCACAAAGCACCTTAGAGCAATACGATGCCCCCGGCCTGTACTACGCCAGTGATGCCGACAGCCTGTCGCACTACGCACGACTACGGCAACAAGCCAACGATGCCCAAGCTAAAAGCTTTCAAGGGACCGGCACAGCACGTGGTCTGATCGCTGGGCAATGGTTTCGTTTAGATGATCACCCCGCACATGAGAGCGACAGCGCTGAACAGCGTGAATTCGTGGTGACCAAACAAAGCTTCAGCGCCAGCAATAACTTACCGTCTGATCTGCAACAAGCCGTCGGCTATCCCGTAGGGTGTAATCGCCAAAGGCATTACGCCAAAGACGCGGCACCGTTTACCTCCCAATTCGAAGCCCAACGCCGCGGTATTCCTCTGACCCCAAGCTACGCCAACACCGCTCTAGCCAAACCCAGTTCAAACGGAGTACAAACCGCCACCGTCGTTGGTCCCTCGGGTGAAGAAGTCCATACCGATGAACAAGGTCGGATCAAGGTACAGTTTCATTGGCAACGCGCTGACGAACACCCGACCATCGGTGCGAATCTCGATGACAAGAGTAGTTGCTGGGTACGGGTAGCGATGCCGAGTGCAGGCCATGCCTGGGGCCATCAATTTATTCCACGCATTGGCCAAGAAGTACTGGTGGACTTTATTGAAGGGGATATCGACCGCCCACTGGTCACCGGGGTGCTGTACAACGGCAGCCACGCTACCCCCGACTTTAGCGGTGCAGGCAGTTTACCGGCGAACAAAACCCTATCCGGCATCAAGAGCAAAGAACACCAAGGCAGTAACTACAACGAGTTACTGTTCGATGACACTCAAGGGCAAGTCCGCACCAAACTCAGCTCTGAGCATGGCAAAACTCAGCTGAATCAGGGCTATCTAACCCAACCACGTACGGATGGTAAAGCCGACCCGCGTGGTGAAGGCTTTGAGTTGCGCAGCGACTTACAGGGTGCGATTCGTGCAGCCCAAGGCGTACTGGTCAGCGCCGCAGCTCAGAATAATGCGAACGGCTGGCAAATGGCGCGAGATGAACTGCTTAGCCAATTGCAGCAGGCCTTAGCACTGGCAAAACAACTCTCGCAGACGTCGCAAGCTCAGCAAGCTGATAACACAGAAACCTCTCAGCAAGAACAACTCAAGGACAGCGTGAAACATTGGGATGCTGGCAGCAACGTCAATGCCAGTGGACAGAAAGAAAGCAAAGCCATCATTGCTGTCAGCGCCCCTGCTGGAATCGCCATCGCCTCACAATCCAGTATCACCATCGCGGCCGGATCAAACCATGATCTGGTCGCTGCCCAGGACAGTAATTTCAGCATTGGGCAAAACCTGCGCATGCGCGTCAAGCAAACACTATCCATCTTCGTTGAACAATTAGGAATGAAACTGATTGCCGCTTCAGGGAAAGTGCAGATCCAGGCGCAAAACAATCAGATGGAAATCGGCTCGGCAAAGCTACTGCACCTCTATTCTCTGGAAGAAATCAAGATTGAGGCACCAAAGGTGACGATTGTTTCCCAGGGAGCGGGAGCAGAATGGGGCGGTGGAAACCTGACGACCAACACCACCGGAACGCATACCCAGAAAGCCGCCAGCCATCAGAAGGTCGGGCCGGCCGCTAGCGATTTAAATTTGAAGTCACAGCCGTTTATCGCCCCTAAGGCGTATAGCCAGCGATTCTGGTTCAAAGACGCCATCCAGGGCGATCCTTCGGTCGCGGGTAGCCATTACAAGGTACTAAACGATCAAGGTGAAAAACTAGCCAGTGGTCAACTGGATAGCAGTGGGGCAACCCAGACGATCTTTACCGACCAAGCACAGAACCTTCATACCTACGTTGGATCGGGCGAGTGGACCATTGTTTCACACCAGCCAAACGGGCTTGATTCCCTTGAGGACCAGGCATGAGCGATATAACCGCAACCATCTATGTAGTACAAGGACGCGCATTGCCGATCACCGGCCTTAAATGCACGCTTTATCTGGATTCTGGCAATGTTCTGCTCCGAACCACCGACGGCGAAGGCAAGATTAACGCCATACTCCCGGCGAACAGTCGCATCAAAATGGCGGTGCAATCTAAGACCAGCATGGAAGTTGTGGTTATCGGAGAACTGGAACTGGGGCCGGACAGCTATACGGAGCAATACTTTACCGCAGTGGTTGATCTGACCAAGGTCTTCACACAAACCAAGGCCCATCCCAAAGGAACAGAACAAGCCATTTTCCCGAAAACCAGGATTCCCTCAAGACCGATAAACCGGGCCCCGTCAGGTAGCAATGACCAAGATTCACAGGGCGTGCCTGCACACGATGGCATGGACCCTAATGGAAATCCTTTAACTAAGGTCAACGCCCAGAACGCGACCCAAGTTACGCTGCCGCTGTTGCGAAAATTATGGCCAAGTCCTGTGGTGACGAATGCAGAGCTGCAATGTATGGCAGACGAAGTTAATACGAACCCCAGTAGATACAAACTCGACACACCACTACGCAAAGCGCATTTCTTTGCACAGATCATGGCGGAAGCAGGCGGCAATTTAACGAAAGTGGAAATCCTCAACTACTCAGTCGCAGCTCTGATTGGACTATTCTCATATTTTGGACATCATAAAGATGAAGCAGCGTTATATGGTCGTCACAGTAAACAAAAGGCAGACCAGATGGCCATCGCGAACAGGATATATAGTAATGATGGCAATAAACACCTGGGTAATGGGAGCGTTGCCAGTGGAGATGGTTGGAAATATCGAGGACGCGGCTACAAACAAGTGACAGGCAGATCAAATTATACGCAGTTCAATACTGCATATCCGGCGATATGGCCTGGAGATAAGTTAGATTTTGTCGGATTCCCAGATTTCATTCTTGAACCAAAATACGCCATGCGCTCTGCAATCTGGTTCTGGCTTGCAAATAAGCTATATGAGATTGCAGATGAAGGCGCAGATATAAGTGCTGTTGATAAAATCACTAAAAAAATTAATTCAGGGTTGATCACCAGTTACAACAAAGAAATCCAACTTGAGACAAAGGATAAAGCTGAAGGGAAGTCCTTAGACGCCAACAGGCAGAAGAAATCTGCGGGTTATCAATCCGTTTCCTTACGTCGGCGTAATTTCAAACTAACTTATGCGGTGTTCAAATGAAACTAAAATATCTAACCATTTCGCTGGTCCTTGCGACACTTTCTGTAGATGCTGTTGCAAGTTGCACTCCAGCGCACTCTATTACTAATAAGTTTGCCCCACATTCAACTTTTACAGCGGGGTTTCTTAAAATCCCACCAACTTGCAGCGATGATGTAAACGATACTAGCCTCTCGACTGGCATGGTTGCGGTTACTGTTAATTACAATGGGAAAAATTTCAAATTCTTTTCTAAACAGTTCAAATATATGAGCAATCTCGACTTTGCCCTTGGTTGGAAAAAAAATAGTCTAACCATATATGAAGAATCAGTATTTAATAAATCAGTTATGATTGTTACAGATTATCAATTTAGATTTGAAAATGACAAATTTCGTTTAATTGGGTTAAAAGAAGGCTTGGGTGGATCTGATTCTGCTGGCAATGTAATAAATCAAGCATTTATTGATTACAACCTATTGACAGGCGATTTTTCAATTAAAAAATCTGGCTACAATGGAATTTCTGATTACGTGACGACTAAGGGGAAAAGTGTACCACTTAACATATATTTAGATGGATTTACTTTCTTCCGCCCTTCTGACATTCTCAAACCAAATTTGCCTAAAAATTTAGTATCAGACATAAAGTATTTTTAATGCTGTTCAACCCGTTAACCGATCAATTAGTAAATGTTTGGCTAGTCGAAGCTGTTCAGCAGTTATACCAGCGGATTTAGTCTTTCCTTTGGAACTCAGTCATGCCCAATATCATCGTTATCGGTGACCAAACGACTCATGGAGGTTGTGTCACCGCTGGTAGCAGTCACTGCACAATCGACGGTAAGCAGATCGCTAGGCTCGGCGACCCCTGCTCTTGCCCAATGGATGGCCATGCGAATTGCAGTATCGCGGAGGGAGACCCTAACGATACCATCGGTGGGATCCCTGTCGCATATGAAGGCCACAAAACCACCTGCGGAGCGACGCTGATTGCCTCGGTAAGTAATTGTGCAAAATCCTAGGCGCAGAAATTGTTTGAATAGAAACAATGGGCATGACCTCGATATTCCCTCTGCACATGAAGCGCTCAAGAATCGGCCATGGCGTGTGGCAGAGTAGGCACTTGCCGACTCTTGATGCATAGGACACAGCTAGGCCTAGATGATCCACCAGTAAATAAACAATTGCAGCAGAAAGGTCTGCTTTCGTCTGCCACATAAGTTGGTGTGCCATGTGGTGTTCACTGGGTTTTGCAGTATGGGTACCTAGACTTGAAAGCGCATATGCAAATCTCAAAAAATCTGTTTAACCCACTTGGAGCGATGGTATGCGTTATTGCTGGATTATTGCCTGCCATCACACAAGCAGAAGTAATGCTGGACAATAATTACCCATGGGACATGGGTAAAGAATACATGGCAAAACAGGGAAGTCAGCCAATCAGACAAGCAGCTAAAAAATATACAGAAACAACTACACATTTTTCTCCAGATTTTAGTTTTTCCGATATAGCGGATACTCGTATGCAATTGAATGGCAAAGTTTATTACATTGCCGTTGTTCAATATGCAAACCGTGAGCAGGAGGCTGTTCGTCCTCACTATAAAGACATTCATCCAGTAAAAGGAGGGGGGGTCTGCTCGTTATATGCCACCGATGCCAACTTGAACGTGGTCGCACATCTTGACTTTCGCTTCCCCGAGCATGATGGCAATACTTGGTGCAATGGGGTACATGGGATAGCTAGAGTCAAAGGCCAAGATGCACTGTTGGTACCGGTCTCCTATTACCTGACTGATGATGGAAAACTCGCCAAAAACATGCGGCAGATCGGCGACGATTGGCGTTGGATGACGCTAGTACTCCGGCTCAAGCAACAGAATGGACAGTTAATTGTCACGCAGGATGACAGCTGCCTGGGCAACCCAAACCCCTTCAAAGACATCCCCTCTGCACGTAAAGCGATCAAAAATCGAACATGGTGTGTGGCAGAGTAGGCACTTGCCGCCCCCTGATGCATAGGGCACAGCTAGGCCTATATGATCCACCAGTAAACAAACAATTCAGTGATAAAATATCGATGCCAGCAAGGATTAACCTAGACTTGCTGCACCGAGCCCGTCGCGTAATCGATGCGGTGGCCCTGTTGTTTATCTGACTGATGAGGCCGTTTGCCTGTGCAACCGGATCCCCATGCTCGTAGACCAATTCCGTGAAATTTTAATGCTGCTGCAGCAGATGTGCGTTTACCTGGTGATCGCCTATCTGCTGAGTAAAACACCATTGTTTGTGCCGTTGACCAAGGTCACCTTTCGTCTGCCGCATAAGTTGGTGTGCTATGTGGTGTTCTCTGGGTTTTGCATTATGGGCACCTACTTTGGCTTGCATGTGAATGATTCGATCGCCAATACCCGTGCCACCGGTGCGGTGTTGGGTGGGATTCTCGGTGGGCCATTGGTGGGGATGGCGGTCGGGCTGACGGGGGGCTTGCACCGTTATATGCTCGGGGGCTTTTCGGCACTGGCCTGTATGATTTCTACCGTCACGGAGGGCTTGCTCGGTGGGCTGGTGCATCATTATCTGATTCGTAGCGGTCGGATGCAGCGTTTATTCGATCCTTGGGTGGTTGCGGCCACGGCCTTCGCCGCCGAAATCATGCAGATGCTGATCATTATTGCAGTCGCGCGTCCCAGCAGCGCTGCGCTAGCGCTGGTGGAAAATATTGCCCTGCCGATGATGATCACCAACACCGTCGGCGCAGGGATGTTCATGCAGATTTTGCTCGACCGCCGGGTGATTATTGAAAAATATTCCAGTGCGTTTTCCAGTAAGGCGCTAAAGATCGCGGCGCGAGCAGAGGGAGCGTTACGCCAAGGATTTAATCAAGAAAACAGCATGCGCGTAGCGCGTATCGTCTACGAAGAACTGGGCGTAGGGGCGGTGGCAATGACCGACCGCGAAAAGCTGTTGGCATTTATCGGGATTGGTGACGATCACCATCTGCCAGGTCAAGCGATTACCTCACCACACACCCATAGGGCGATTGCAGAAAACCAGGTCGTTTATGCCGATGGTGATGAAATTCCTTATCAGTGTTCGATCACATCGCAGTGCCGTCTTGGGTCAACGCTGGTGATTCCGCTGCGTGGCGAGGGCGACTTGGTGATTGGCACCATCAAGCTTTACGAACCCCGCAATAAGTTGATCTCATCCATCAACCTGACCTTAGGTGAGGGGATTGCCCAACTATTGTCGACCCAGATTCTGGCCGGGCGGTTTGAAGCCCAAAAGCAGTTATTGGTTCAGACAGAACTAAAGTTATTGCATGCGCAGGTTAACCCGCATTTTCTGTTCAACGCACTCAATACTTTGTCGGCGGTGATTCGCCGCGACCCGGAACACGCGCGCCAACTGGTGCACTACCTATCGACTTTCTTTCGCAAAAACCTGAAGCGCCAGAATAACGAGGTGACATTGTCGGACGAGATCGAGCACGTCAACGCCTATCTGAAAATTCAGCAAGCGCGCTTTGCCGGTCAGTTGCAGGTGGACTTTATGATTGAGGAAGCCACCCTCTCTACCCTGTTACCCACCTTCTCATTGCAACCCATCGTTGAGAACGCGGTAAAACATGGCACCTCGCAATTACTCGGTCCAGGGGTAGTGCAAATTGGTGCCGAATACCGCGATGGCAACTTGGTGATTTGGGTTAAGGATAATGCCGGGCTGTATCACCCCCAGCCGCTGGGTGACGGCCTGGGGATGAATCTGGTCGACCGACGGATCAAGGCGCGCTTTGGCGAGCGCTATGGCTTGCACGTAACCAGTCAGGCAGAAGAATGGACGTTGGTGGAAATTCAACTGCCTTCCCAGTTGGAGACGGTTGTATGAATATATTGATCGTGGATGACGAGCCGCTGGCACGAGAAGAGTTGCGGCTATTGCTTGAACCCGCAGAAGATATCACCGTCATTGGCGAGTGCGCGAATGCAATTGAAGCCATCGCCGCGATTCACCGCCTGAAACCCGACGTGGTATTTCTCGATATTCAAATGCCACGCATCAGCGGGCTAGAGATGCTGAGCATGCTCGACCCTGAGCATATGCCCCACATTGTGTTTCTCACTGCGTTTGATGAGTACGCAGTCAAGGCATTTGAAGAACATGCGTTCGATTATCTATTAAAACCTACCGACCCAGAACGCATTAGCAAAACCTTGACCCGTTTACGCAAGCAGCGTGGGACAGCGCAACCGCTGGAGCTGATCGAAACCAGCCAGCAACTTGGCTATATTCCCTGTTCTGGCGTCAATCGCATCCTGTTGTTAAAGCTGCCAGAAATAGAGTTTATCTGCTCACGCACCAGCGGGGTATATGTGGTTGATCGAGCCGGACAAGAGCACTTTACCGAACTGACACTGCGTACTCTGGAAGAAAAAACCCCTTTGGTACGCTGTCACCGCCAGTACCTGGTGAGCCTGGATGCGGTACAAGAAATTTGCTTTGGCGAGAATGGTGCCGCCGAGATTGTGTCGCGCAATCAGCAGAGAATACCGGTCAGCCGTCGCTATATGAAAACACTAAAACAGCATCTTGGCATTCCTGGTTAAGCTAAAGCGGCAACCGCTTACCGCCGCCAGACAACCGCTCAACGTGCCAGGCTGCCGCTTGATGATCTGCCGCTTGAAGGGATTTTTGCCCGCGCTAGAGTAACTCCTGAATCATTCTCAGGAGCATCCTCATGGACCATGCCATTACGTTTGTGATCTCCACCTTATGTATTCTTGCGATTTGCTACCGCTTCTATGGTGTGTTTTTTACCCGCAAGGTACTTGGGTGTAACGATGACCAGATCACCCCCTCACATGAACTTGAAGACGGCAAAAATTACGTTCCCACTAAAAAATGGGTCAACTTTGGCCAACACTTTGCAGCCATTGCCGCTGCAGGTCCCTTGGTCGGCCCGGTACTGGCAGCACAATTCGGTTACTTGCCCAGCTTTTTGTGGTTGTTGATTGGCTGTGTGATCGGTGGCGCCGTCCATGACACCGTGGTGCTGTTTGCCTCGATGAAGCACCAGGGTAAATCGCTGTCTGAAGTCGCCAAGGCTGAACTCGGTCCCGTCGCGGGTTGGTGTACCGGCATGGCGATGCTCTTTATTATCACCATTACCATGGCCGGTCTGTCGATGGTGGTGGTCCATGCGCTGGAGCGTAACCCTTGGGGTACTTTTGCGGTATTCATGACCATCCCGATCGCGATTCTACTGGGTTTGTACGAAAAATTCGTTGGTAGCAGCAAACTGGCCACCTATGCCGGTATCGCCGCGATCATGGCCTGTGTGTTGATCGGCCCTAAGATTCAAGGAACGCTATTGGGCGAGTGGCTCACCTTGCATGCCGACAGCGTGGCACTGGCACTGCCGATTTACGCCTTTTTTGCCACTGCTTTACCGGTCTGGATGTTGCTGACACCACGTGGTTATTTGTCTAGCTTTATGAAAATCGGCGTGTTCGGCGCGCTGATCATTGGCGTGGTCTTTATTAATCCAACCATTCAGTTTCCTGCTGTCACACAGTTTATCCATGGCGGTGGCCCGGTGCTGAGTGGTCCGGTGTGGCCATTTATCTCCATCACGATTGCTTGTGGTGCAATCTCCGGTTTCCATGCGTTTATCGGTTCCGGCACCACACCCAAGCTGGTAGACAAGTGGAGTGACCTGCTGCCAGTCGGTTTTGGCGCAATGCTGGCCGAATGTATGGTTGGCGTGATGGCGCTGATTGCAGCGACCTCGTTGCACCCAGCCGATTACTTTGCCATCAACTCGGCGCCGGCTGCGTTTGCCCACTTGGGGATGAATGTGGTTGACCTGCCTAAATTGAGTCAGGAAATTGGGCTTGATCTGTATGGGCGCACTGGCGGAGCGGTCACCCTGGCGGTCGGGATGTCTTCAATCTTTACCCGCATCAGTTGGTTCTCTAGCCTGGCTTCGTATTTCTTTCAGTTTGTGGTGATGTTTGAGGCAGTGTTTATCTTGACCGCAGTTGACTCAGGCACCCGCGTGGCACGCTATCTAATTCAAGACTTTGGTGGCGATTTTTATCCGCCGCTCAAGCGCATCGACTGGATGCCAGGGGCGATTGGTGCCAGCGTCCTAGCCTGCGCGTTGTGGGGTTATCTGTTGATGTCGGGGGATATTAATTCGGTGTGGGCGCTGTTTGGTGTCTCGAATCAGTTGATGGCATCCATCGGTCTGATTATTGGTGCCACGCTGATTTTGCGCCTGTCGCACAAACGCAGTTATATGATGACCTGCCTGGTGCCGCTGGCGTATCTATATGTCACCGTGAACTATGCTGGCTACTGGATGATTCGCTACGTCTATCTGAACCCGGCAGCCAAGGGCTTCAGCCGTTTCAACGCGATCATTTCGATTATTATGCTGGTTCTGGCACTGGTGATTTTGCTGTCAGCACTGAAGAAGTGGAAGCAATTATTAGCGCGCGACCCAGTGCTACAGACTGAACCGTCGCCACAAAAGCAGGTTCCAGTGAACGCTTGATCGCGTCCCAACCAACAAGAAGCCCCACTTGAGCTTGGCTCCGGTGGGGCTTCTTGTTACGCAACCGATGATCAGATCAAGAACGCATAATTTCTCAAGACCACATACAACACCGTGCCAATCAAAATACTCAGCAGGGTCTGACGCAACCAAAGTTGCAGCACAATCACCACTGCGGCGGACAACAGTTCCGCCCAAGGCCCTGACTGTGGATTGGCATCGGCACTGCCCACCAGCGTATGCACCAGCAACAAGGTCATAATCGCTGGCGGCAAAAAACGCCCCAGCCGCTCAACCTGAGGAAAGCGCTGCAGAGAGCGTGCACCAACAAACGGCAATGCGCGCAGCGCAACCGTCACCACGGTCATGACGACAATCACTATTAGCGCATAAGTGTTATCAATCATCGGTATTCTCCTTGGTTTCGAATTTCGCCAGCAACACCCCTGCCACCACACATGCGGCGATGGACACTGCCAAAGCCTGAGTCGGCATCAACCAACGCGCCACAAAATACGAGAGCAAGGCAACCAGAATCGGGGTTGCCCAGCGGGTACTGCGCCATTGCTCGACCGCCAATACCGCAAACAAGGCCGCCAAGCTAAAGTCCATTCCTTTAAGCGTGATCTGTGCTGACGCGCCGATCACTGCACCAAGCAGAGACCCCAGTACCCACCAACCATGGTTCAACATCGCGATGTGGATCATTTTCTTGGCAGGGGTTTCGCGCGGCAGAGAAGACAGAACCGAGTAGGTTTCATCCGTCAGCGACCAGGCCAGATAGGCTCGCTGCAGCAGGTTCTTCGGCATCCGGTCAAGCAAGGACAAGCCATAAAACACGTGGCGCAAGTTCACCACCAACGTCGCCAGCGCAATCGCGCCATAGGGCATGCCCGCCGCCACCATCGGGATCGCCATATATTGCGCGGCCCCGGCAAACACAAAAATACTGGCCACTGGCGCCAGCCACCATGCCGCCCCAGCCTTGACCAGCAGGAACCCAAATACAGCGCCAAGCGGGATATAGCCCATCGCGATGGGCAGTGATAAAGAAAAAGTAGTCAGGGTCGGGACAGTGACCGCTAACGCCGGTTGTGTATCACTCATTTATTGCCTCTGAGGTTCACACGGCATCGAAGCCACCACGCTAGAACCGCGCGACAGCTCAGGGGGAGAGACGGGAACCAGGTCTGAACGAACGTAATCTTTCTCCAACAGCCCATGTGATCCGCCAACATGGGATGAACAATATATCTCTATTGTATTTTGCTGTGCAACCGCCCCCCAGATTAACCATGATTGAAAAGACCCCACCGGGGCTTGCCCCCGGTGGGGTCTAGCGAAGTTTGACACCATCTAGACGATGGCTAAGTCACGCGCTATCTGGATTGGAATCGTCAGGGCAGGTTCCGGCACCAATTGTCGTGCCAGGCCACCGCAAGAGGTTTCCCGATACTTGGCATTCATGTCCTTGCCGGTTTCATACATCGCAGCAATCACCTTGTCGAGCGACACGATTGGCCGACTACTGCGATGCAGCGCCATGCGCGCCGCATTGAGGGCCTTGACGGCAGCAATGGCATTGCGCTCAATGCACGGAATCTGCACTTGCCCACCCACCGGATCACAGGTCAGACCCAGGTTGTGTTCCATCGCAATTTCCGCTGCCATACATACTTGCTCTGGGCTGCCTCCTTTCAGTTCAGTCAGCCCAGCCGCCGCCATCGAGCACGCCACCCCGATCTCACCCTGACAGCCAACTTCAGCACCAGAGATAGACGCGTTCAGTTTAAATAAGCAACCGATGGCACCGGAAGCCAAGAAAAACCGCAAGCAACTATTTTCATCCAATGGCTGAACAAACCGGTTGTAATAAGCCAGCACAGCGGGCACCACCCCACATGCCCCATTAGTTGGGGCGGTCACCACGCGTCCCCCTGCCGCATTTTCTTCCGCCATGGCCATAGCGTACATATTTACCCAATCGAGAATATTCAATGGGTCGCTAGCCAGACTCAAGCTACTACTCAAGCGGCGTTGTAATGCGGGAGCGCGCCGCGGGATATGCATCGGGCCGGGCAAATTGCCTTCGGTGCGAATGCCACGCTCCATGCTGGTTTTCATCACCTCCCAAACCCGCTGAAAATGCTGACGCACGTCAGACTCTTCACGCGCCGCCAGCTCGTTCTCCAGCACCAAAGCTGAAATCGACAAGCCAGTTTGGTTGCACATCTCAATCATTTGCTGCGCATTTAAAAAATGGTGCGGTACCGGCACGTCGCTGCACAGGCTTTGGTTAAAGTGTTCACCATCTACGATAAAACCACCGCCGATTGAGTAATAGGTTTTGCTGAGCAGGCAGTTGTCGCCGACAAAAGCGTGAATTTGCATTCCGTTTTCATGCAACGGCAAATTTTCATCGATGAACGCTAATGAAAAATCCACCGTTTGCTGGGTACGTCCCAACTGCAGACGCCCGGTTTTTTCAACTGCCATCACGATAAGGTCAGAGTTGTCAGGATCTACGGTGTCAGGCAGATTGCCAGCCAAGCCCAGGATGATGGCATGGTCAGTACAGTGCCCCTTGCCAGTGAGCGCCAGCGAACCATAGCACTCGACTTTGATACGCGTAGTCGCATTAAAACGACCGGTCTCCTTCAACGCACTCAGAAACTGGTGGCCGGCGCGCATCGGACCGACGGTATGTGAGCTGGATGGACCCACCCCAATTTTGTAGATATCTACCATGCTGAACATGATATTGCCCTCTTTGCTGATTCAGGCCCCGGTCAGTAGAACCGACCGGGGTACACGGGATGCGTTACGCAAACAGACCGAAGAAGATGGCTGAAATCGCAATCAGGCCAATCGCCGTCACAAAGATATTGCTTGGCAAGCCTTGGTATTTTTTCATTGCCGGTACGGTTTTAATGGCATACATCGGCATCAGAAACAGCAAGATTGCAATCACTGGGCCACCCATGGTTTCAATCATCCCGAGAATGCTGGGGTTAAACGTGGCCACCGACCAGCAGGTCAGAATCATAAACACTGCGGTATAACGATCCAGGCGCTCGGTTTTGACTGGTTGGCCACGCCCGCGCAGCACTTTGCTCATCAATCCATTCATGCCTTCTTTGGCACCAAGGTAGTGGCCAAGGAAAGACTTGCTGATGGCGATCATGGCAATGATCGGCGCAACCCAAGCAATCACCGGGTTCTCAAAGTGGTTGGCAAGATAGGAAAGAATAGAAATATTTTGCTGTTTGGCCGCCAGCAGATCCGCCGGCGTCAGGCTGAAAACACAGCTAAAGACAAACAGCATCACCGAAACCACCATCATCAGATGCGCGCGAAACAGCGTGCGATTTGATGCAAAATCTTCGTGCCCCGGATGCAAGCGCTTTTGGTCCATTGCAAACGAAGAGATGATGGGCGAATGGTTAAACGAGAACACCATCACTGGAATCGCCAGCCATAAGGTCCGGTAAAAACTCGGGCTTTGTAATGCATCAGCCAAAGTACCCGAATGGATAATCACCGCTGTGCTCCAATTCGGCACCAGGTACAAGGCCAGAATCATCAGGGCACAGACAAATGGATACACCAGAATACTCATCGCCTTGACGATCATCTGGCCCCCCAGTCGCACAATCGACATCAGGGCCAAAATCAAGACCAAGGCAAACACCGCTCTGGTCCCAATCCCGGTACCGACATCAATACCGATCTGGTGCGTCAAAAACGACAAGACGGTATTGGTGATCGCCACACTGTAGACCAGCAAAATCGGATAGATCGCAAAGAAATACAGCAGTGTGATCAGCTTGCCCGCAGTTTGACCAAAGTGGTCTTCCACCACCTCAGTGATGTCGCTTTCGCGCGTGGGGCCAGACAAGACGAAACGATTCAGCCCGCGATGGGCAAAGAATGTCAGGGGAAGAGCGAGAATCGCCATGATAATCAATGGCCACAGACCGCCAATGCCAGCATTGATCGGTAAAAACAACGTGCCGGCACCAATGGCGGTGCCATACAAACCAAGCATCCAGGTTGTATCCTGGCGGGTCCAACTCGAAGCGTGGCCAACACGCTGGCCTTGATCCAAAGTACGGGTTGTTGATTGGGACATACTCGCCCTTTCTTTAACTTAAGTCATGGTTGTGTGTACTTCGCTCTAATCGGTGCAAGCAGCGACACGCGGTCCGCTCTGCTTATCCGGGTTGCGCTCTAGCGTTCTGCTGGCGCAACCCAGGTTTTGTTATGAAATGCACTTAGAAATCGGTGCCGTAATACGGTGTTGGCCAAGGTGTGCACCATCAAAGTGGTTGAGCCGATGCCTGGTGGCGACGATCAACGCTGTGCCGCTCTAGCACGCAGGCAACGGCCCCTCTTAGATGAATAAAACCCTGCCTCACGAAATTTGATTCGCATTCTAAGCCTGATGTTCGAAATTGAATCCATGTTTTCAATTGTCATTTGACGATAATCAACTTATCTAATCAGGGTTTTTAGGTTTGATAACATACAAATTGCTGAATAGTTAGCAAATATCACTAACCATTCAATGTATAGGCAGTGATTTATCCTGAAATCTCTTAATATAAAATGTTCACATATCAACAACCAGGATTCTATTAACCTAGTTTTTTTACCTATAAAACCGGATAAAAAATCGTAAATGACCAATTTATCAACAAATTTGTCGCACAAATGAAACCGTATAATTGGAATTGTTCGTTATGGATGCGTTCACGAACATTCGAACAACGCAGTAGAATCATGTATTTCTAATATCAAATATATTTCTTTAATAACAATTAGTTAGATAACAAACGCCGGAGACACTTACCCGTACAAGCAATGGAAATTTAACGACAATGCATGTAGCAATCGATTGACAAACTTGACATAGATCAAGCAGGATGTTCACTTTCGAATATATATTAACTACGAAAGCACACAAAATTTTCGTTTTCGAAATTTGGAGGCGGTATGGAAGCCCTAACTCGTAGTGCAGTTGCTGCAGATCCTTGGCATGGTTTTGCCACTGGGGACTGGCAAGCCAGCGTAGATGTACGCGGATTTATTCAACTCAATTACACCCCATATCTGGGCGACGCCTCGTTCCTCGCGTCAGCAACCGAACGTACCAAGCGCTTGTGGGACAGCCTGGGCGAATTACTGCTGGAAGAACGTGCGCGTGGCGTGCTGGATGTGGCTTCCGACCGCGCCAGCAGCATTACCGCCCACGATGCCGGCTATATCGATCAGCACAACGAAGTGATTGTTGGCCTGCAAACCGACGCGCCACTCAAGCGCGCCATCATGCCCAATGGCGGCCTGCGCATGGTAGAAAGCGGTTTAGCGGCTTATGGCTTCAAACTTGACCCGATGGTCAAGGAAATCTGGAGCAAATACCGTAAAGATCACAACCAGGGTGTATTTGATGTTTACACCCCTGAAATTCTTGCGGCGCGCAAGTCAGCCGTGATCACCGGCCTACCCGATGCCTATGGCCGTGGCCGTATCATTGGCGACTATCGCCGCGTAGCGCTCTATGGCACTGATTTCTTACGTAGTGACCGCCAGAAGCAATTCCATGCGCTTGATAGCGCGGTGTTTACCGAAGAAATACTGCGTCTGCGTGAAGAACTCAGCGAACAATTCCGCGCACTCGACGAGCTACGCGAAATGGCGGCCAAGTATGGCTTTGATATCAGCCGCCCAGCCGCCAATGCGCGCGAAGCCGTGCAATGGACTTACTTTGCCTATCTGGCGGCCGTCAAAGAACAAAACGGCGCAGCGATGTCGCTCGGTCGGATCTCAACCTTTCTGGATATTTATATCCAGCGCGATCTGGATGCTGGCATCCTCAGTGAAGCTGAAGCCCAAGAAATGATTGACGACGTGGTGATCAAACTGCGTATCGTCCGCTTCTTGCGCACCCCGGAATACGATCAACTATTCTCAGGCGACCCGACCTGGGTCACCGAATCCATCGGCGGCATGGGTGAAGATGGTCGGACTCTGGTTTCGAAAAGCAGCTTCCGTTTTCTGAACACCCTCTACAACCTTGGGCCGGCACCAGAACCTAACCTGACAGTACTGTGGTCCACCGAACTGCCACGTGGTTTTAAAGATTTTTGTGCCAAGGTATCGATCGATACCAGTGCAATTCAGTTCGAAAACGACGATCTGATGCGGCCGCATTGGGGCGACGATTACGGCATCGCCTGCTGCGTGTCTGCCATGCGCATTGGCAAACAAATGCAATTTTTCGGTGCGCGCGCCAACTTGGCCAAGGCACTGCTGTATGCAATCAACGGCGGTGTGGATGAAAAGAGTGGCGTGCAAGTTGCCAAGGGCTTTGATCCGATCAAGGGAGAGATCCTCGACTACGATGAAGTAATGGCCCATTTTGACAAAATGATGGATTGGCTCGCCGCCACCTATGTCAAAGCGCTGAATTGCATTCACTTCATGCATGACAAATATGCCTACGAACGGATCGAAATGGCCCTGCATGATCGCGATATTCTGCGCACCATGGCCTGCGGCATTGCTGGTCTATCCGTAGCAGCCGACTCACTCTCGGCAATCAAATTTGCCAAGGTGCACGTGATCCGCAATGAAGCGGGGTTAGCCGTTGACTTTAAGATTGATGGCGAATATCCGGCCTACGGCAACAACGACGACCGGGCTGATAGCATCGCGGTATGGCTGACCACCACCTTTATGGACAAGATCAAGGCACAACCCGCGTTCTACCGTAATGCCACTCCGACCCAATCGGTACTGACAATTACCTCAAATGTGGTCTACGGTAAAAAAACCGGCAACACACCGGATGGCCGTCGCGCCGGTGCGCCATTTGCACCTGGGGCCAATCCAATGAATGGTCGTGATGTGAAAGGCTTTGTCGCCGCGGGGGCTTCGGTAGCCAAGTTGCCGTACGAATCCGCACTTGACGGCATTAGTTGGACTGCTTCTGCCACCCCAGACTCACTGGGACACACAGCAGAAGAACGCATCACCAATTTGGCTAACTGCCTGGATGGTTTTGCTGCGGCCAACGGGTTCCACGTCAATGTGAATGTGTTCAAGCGCGAAACCTTGCTCGATGCGATGGATCACCCTGAACTGTATCCACAGCTGACGATCCGCGTTTCAGGGTATGCAGTGAACTTTGTAAAACTGACGCGTGAACAACAGTTGGATGTTATCAACCGGACTTTCCACGCCACAATGTAATCCTGTCAGGCCGGGGTTCGCCCCGGCCGCCAATCTACAACCAAGGATACGCAGCCATGACGGACCACCCAATCGGCGACACGTCAGTACCCGCTCCAGTATTCGGTTATCTGCATTCAACCGAAAGTGGAGCTGGCGTCGATGGCCCGGGTATGCGCTTTGTATTCTTTACTTCTGGCTGCCAGTTCCGCTGCCTTTACTGCCACAATCCCGATACCTGGAATCGCAATCACGGTCGCAAAGTCACGCTTGATGAGGCTTTGGCGGAAGTCGCTCCCTACGCCAAATTTCTCAAAATCGCTGGAGGTGTCACGGTCTCCGGTGGCGAGCCACTGATGCAACCCGAGTTTGTTGGCGCACTGCTCTCACAGCTTAAACAGCGCCACAATCTGCATACCGCGCTCGATACCCAGGGGTTTCTGCACCAAAACATCAGTGATGAGTGGCTAGACGCAGTAGATCTGGTGATGCTGGATATCAAACATAGTAGCCCGGAGCGCTACCTTGCGCTCACCGGCCAAGCACTACAACCCACACTGGATTTTGCCCGGCGTCTGGCGCGACTAGGCAAAAAAATCTGGATTCGCTACGTTCTGGTTCCAGGGCTCAGCGATGACGATAGCGATATAGAACGTCTGGCCGAATTTGTTGCCAGCCTGGGCCCGGTGGTAGAACGCGTAGAAATATTGCCGTTTCACCAAATGGGCGCCGACAAGTGGAAACAGCTCGGTCTTGACTACACCCTCAGCCAAACGCCAGTACCCGATGCAGGACAGGTTGAGCGTGCGCAACAATTTTTTGCCGCAAAAGGCCTGTTGGTGACTTAATTTAGGCCTACCCGGTCAACAGATTTTCTTGCTTCTAGGTGCTTGCCTTATGACTACAGCAACCTCTCTGATTTTGGTCATCAACTGCGGCAGTTCATCGCTTAAGTTTGCATTGCAACCGGTTAACGACCGCGAACCCGTACTGAGTGGCTTAGCAGAATGCCTCGGTCTTGAGGACGCGCGCATTACCTTTAAGTCTTCCGCAGGAAAATCAACCCAGACGCTGCATGGTGGGCGCCATACAGAAGCCATGGATGCGGTCACCCAAGCGCTCACCGAACAGGGTTTGCTCGCACAAGTGGTGGCAATTGGGCATCGGATTGTGCATGGCGGTGAACGTTTCCACGCCTCGGTCCTGGTCAACGAAGATGTGATTGCCGGCATTGAAGCCTGCTGTGAATTGGCCCCATTGCACAACCCAGGACATCTGATCGGGATTCGTGCTGCCCAACGCGCTTTTCCTGGTCTGCCACAAGTCACGGTGTTTGATACCGCATTTCACCAGACAATGACCGCCGACGCCTTTATGTACGCGGTTCCAATGCGCTTTTATCAAGATTATGGCGTACGCCGCTACGGCATGCATGGCACCAGTTGCCGCTTTGTTGCCGACGAGGCAGTACGAGAACTAAGGCTAGACCCACAAGACCACGGCATCGTGGTCGCCCATCTGGGAAATGGGGCATCGGCCACCGCAATCAAAAATGGCCATAGTGTAGACACCAGCATGGGCATGACACCGCTGGAAGGTCTGATTATGGGAACCCGATGTGGTGACATAGACCCCGCCGCTGTGACCTACATCGCGCGGCGCGAACATTTGGATCTCGATGGCATTGACTACTTACTGAACCGACAATGCGGTCTATTGGGAATTTCCGGATTATCCAGCGATTGCCGCGCCCTGGAAGAGGCGGCGGCCAATGGACATGTCAACGCCAGACTGGCACTGGAAATGTTTGCCCATCGGCTAGCACGCACCGTTGGAGCGCTAGTGTCATCACTACATCGCTTTGATGCCCTGGTCTTTACTGGCGGAATTGGAGAAAACTCAGCCTTGCTACGCCGCATGACTTTAGAGCGTCTACAGGTATTGGGCATCCAAATCGATGAAGAGGCCAACCAACGTGCGGTCCGTGGGCAAAGCGGAATTATCAGCCTCGCCAATGGCCCAGCCGCCTTGGTCGTCAACACCAACGAAGAATGGATGATTGCACGCGATACCGCCGAGCTGGCGCGGATTCCCGGCTATCAATCCGAGATCAACCGCCCAGCGGCAGACTCAAGCGCATCAGAATGCCTCGCCAGCTAAGCCGCTTGCGCCATCAACGCCTGGCGGCACGCCGCCAGGCTACGGCGTTGTTGTCCCTCAGCATCGAAATTGTCTGCTGCCAGCCAAGTTTCAAACGCTTGCTGTGTCAAAGGCCACTCGCCATCTAACAGACTAAACCAAGCGGTATCGCGGTTAAGCCCCCAGTTGACCCGCGCCTGACGGAAAATACCTTCAAAACTAAATCCTAGACGTTTTGCGGCACGCATCGACGCGGCATTGAGTACATTGCACTTCCACTCATAGCGGCGATAACCCCAATCAAACGCCTGACGCATCATCAGATACATCGCCTCAGTTGCAGCCGCCGTGTGCTGTAGCGCGGGGGAAAAATGTAACCAGCCCACCTCAACCACACCATTAGCCGGATCAATCCGTTGATAGCTCGCAACCCCAAGCGCCTGCCCAGTCTCTTGGCTGACAATGGCAAAATAAAGCGGGTCCCTGCTCTCTTGCATCTTGCTGAACCAGCCCACCCAGTCGGCATCACACTCAGGAGCAGGCATCAGATACACCCAACCCGCACCATCCAAGTCTTCGGCTAATGCCGCACGCAAACCAGCAGCATGCTTAGCCGTGTTAAAAGGCTCAACACAGCAAAATCGCCCCGGCAAAATCACCGACTCAACCGCCATAGCTCCGTGCCAATCCGTCAACTCCTCCCCCAAAGGCCGACCCGCAGCGTCATAACGCATGATCTTGCACCCCCTGGCTTCGCTGCTCCAGCAAACTCCTGTGATCTATTTCAGAGACAAGTTTTGCCCGATAACACAATAATTGATTCATGGTTTCTCCTATTAGGCTGTCAGCCTTTCAACCTATGATAAGAGCAATCTACGAATTGCGAACAGAACCACAATGCATTAAAAGTTGAGGACCACTATCCCCAATGGCAATGGGCTTAGGCTCTTTATGGAATAGGGTTGAATCCGCTACGCGGATGATGATTAGAGCCGGTCTCGCCCGGCTGGCGAAGTTCTTTCTTTTTTACCGAAAAAAGAAAGAACTCAAAGAAAACACGGCCCCGAAGTCCCGCTTGAATCCGACCGAGAAAAGCTTGCCGAGGCAGTGCCGTAACTCGCCACGCGCTAACGTCGCGTGACTCAAACAGACGGCCCTTTAAAACCTCGGCAAGCTTCCCTCGGACGGCGCGGGCCGATGGGGATTT
>Ga0183100_1000396_pt1 | contig 38164 bp, 33 predicted proteins | sample Biomet2_FD_127789 | JGI IMG/M metagenome (GOLD analysis project Ga0183100, IMG submission 127789) | Microbial communities from bioreactor (seeded with anoxic lake sediment) at LBNL, California, USA - Biofuel metagenome 2 | ecosystem: Engineered > Bioreactor > Anaerobic > Unclassified ... | reverse complement strand
AAACCGGGGCCTTTTATCATGCATCAGCGCTTGTTGGAACGAATCCAGATGCCTTGCTTTTCAGCGGCGGCAATGAGTTCTTCACGGAACATGGGATGCGCCACGGAAATGAGACGCTCCGCCCGCTCCCAGGTGCTGCAGCCCACCAGATTGACGCCGCCGTACTCAGTGACGACATAAAACGCCAGACTGCGGGGGTCGGTGACCACATCGCCGGTGACTAGCGTGGGGTTGATGCGGGAGTGCACATTTCCCTTCTTGTCGGTAAACGAGGAGGTCAGGCAGATGAATGCCTTGCCGCCCCGGGATACAGCCGCGCCTTCCAGGAAGTCCAGCTGGCCGCCGGTGCCGCTGATCTGACGGATGCCGGAGCTTTCCGCGCAGATCTGACCGTACAGGTCCACCGAAATGCAGTTGTTGATGGAAACGAAGTTATCGATGGAGCCCACCATACTGGGGTTATTGCAGTACGAAATGGGGTAGGTGACCACGCCCGGGTTCTCCCGGATCCAGTCATACAAATCCTGGGAGCCCAGCGCCAGACCAAAAACGCTCTTATAACGGTCCATGGTCTTTTTCCGGTTGCTGATCTTCCCCGCCCGATACATATCCAGGTAGGAATCGCACAGCATCTCCGTGTGGATGCCCAGATCCTTCAGGTCGGATCTGGCGATCATCTGGCCCACCGCGTTGGGAAGGCTGCCGATGCCCAACTGCAATGTAGAACCGCTGACCATGTTCTGCACCACATATTCGGCAATCTTGATCTCCGTCTCCGATGCCTCCGGCGATTTGACCGTGGGCAGCGGGCCATGGGGCCCCTCCACCACCATATCCACATCCGATATGTGGATGCACTCGTCCAAACCGCCGTAGACCCACGGAAGCTGTTCATTGATCTCCAGGATCACCACGTCGGCTTTATCCAGTACCGCGCGGGCAGAGGCATTACTGACAGCGAAATTGAAGTAGCCATGCTGGTTCATAGGGGTCACGCACATGATCGCCACGTTGACCGTCAGAAAATGGGTGTAATATGCCCCCAAATTACGGAACACCATGGGAATAAAGTTGCAAAGTCCCCGGTCGCATAACTTCCTTTCATAGCCGGACAAATGCCAGCTATTGTAGATGAAATGCTTTCGTTCCAGATCGCACTCCACCATCGCAATGGGCTGCTGAATCAGATAACCTCTGACCTTGACGTCATGCAGCTCTTCTTTTCGTTCGGCAATGGCGGCATCCATGAGAGAGGGGAAAGCCCCTCCCATGGATACATCGATCCAGTCGCCGCTCTTAATAACCCGAGCCGCCTCATCAGGAGTGCAGAGCTTGCGCTTGTATTCCGATGTGTAGTCAAACGGTACTGCCATCGTATCAATCCTCTGCTCTATGCTTGTAGTACTCGTACTTGGCCTTTGCTCCGTCTTCCGCCTCGGCAAACAGCTTCTTGGCGTTGTCCGGGAAACTCAGCTCCAGGGACGCATAGCGCACTTCGCCTTTCATAAATTCATACAAACTCATGCTGGGTTCCTTGGAATCCAATGTAAGCTTCTTTGTTTCAGGGCTGTAACGGTACAGATTCCAATAGCCGGAGTTCACCGCGTCCTTCATCTCCTGCTGGACATTGTTCATGCCCTTCTTGATGCCGTGGTTGATGCAGGGCGCGTAGCAGATGACGATGGACGGGCCCTTGTGCACTTCCGCTTCACGGATGGCCTTGATGAGCTGGTTGGGATCGGCACCCATGGAGCACTGCGCCACATACACGTCGTCGTAGGACATCATCAGCAGGCCCAGATCCTTCTTCTTGGTCTTCTTGCCGGAAGCTTGGAACTGCGCCACCGCGCCCACAGGCGTGGCCTTGGAGGACTGCCCGCCGGTGTTGGAATACACCTCGGTATCCACCAAGAGCACGTTCACATCCTCTCCCATAGCAAAGACGTGATCCAGACCGCCGTAACCAATGTCGTAGGCCCAGCCGTCGCCGCCGTACATCCACATGGTCTTCTTGGACATATCCTTCTTGCGCTTGAGAATCTCATCGACGATCTTCTGCTCTTCAGCGGAGAACTTGCCCTTCTCCAGCAACGCCACCAGCTCTGTCGTGGCAGGAGTGGAAGCATCCAGATCGTCATAGGTTTCCAGCCACTTGGCAATAGCGGCCTTGACGGCGACGTCCTTGGTCGTTTCATCCAGCTGCTTGACATAGTTGGTCACGGCGCCGCGCAGCTGCTTCACAGCCAGGCACATACCATAGGAGAACTCAGCGTTGTTTTCAAACAGGGAGTTGGACCAGGCAACGCCCTTGCCTTCCTTGTTCTTGCAGTAAGGCACGCAAGGCATGGCAGCGCCCCAGGCCTGGGTGCAGCCGGTGGCGTTAGCCAGATACATCTTGTCGCCGAAGAGCTGGGTCAGGAGCTTGATATAGGGCGTTTCGCCGCAGCCGGCGCAGGCGCCGTTGAATTCCACCAGAGGCTGACGCAGCTGGCTGCCCTTCAGGCTGAACTTGTCGATCTTGTCGTCCTTCACGGACACGGTCTGCAAATACTCCCAGTTGGTCTGATCCAGAGACATCTCGGCGGCGGGCACCATCTTCAGCGCCTTGCCGGACTTGGGGCAGGAGGCTACGCAGCTGCCGCAGCTGGTGCAATCCAGGGTGGAGACGCCCATGGTGTACTTGAGGCCTTCCATCTTGGGGCCCTTGGCATCCACCAGGACCATACCGGCCGGTGCCTTGGCCGCCTCGGCTTCGTCCAACAGATAGGGACGGATCACAGCGTGGGGGCAGACGAAGGAGCATCTGTTGCACTGCAGGCACTCATCTTTATCCCAGACGGGCAGGTGCGTGGCAATGCCGCGCTTCTCGTACTGGGAGGTGCCCAGAGGCATGGTGCCGTCCTTCATGCCCAGGAACGTGGACACAGGCAGGTTGTCGCCCTTCTGGGCGTTGATGGGAATCAAAACGTTCTTGATGATATCGGGCAGATCCTTGTCGGCGGGCTTCAGCGCGGCGCCGGACAGGTTCTTCCACTCGGGCTTTACCTTGATCTCCACCACGGCGTTGATGCCGGCGTCCACCGCCTGCAGGTTCATGTTGACGATCTTTTCGCCCTTAAGGCCGTAAGTTTTCTTCACGGCTTCCTTCATGTGCGCCACAGCGTCTTCCACGGGGATGACCCGAGCCAGCTTGAAGAAGGCGGCTTGCAGCACCATGTTGGATCGGTTGCCCAGACCCAAGGCCTGAGACTCCTTGTTGGCGTCGATGATGTAGAACTTGATGTCGTTTTCAGCGATGTACTTCAGGATGTCGCCGGGCATCTTGGCCTCCAGCTCATCCTCGCTCCACTCGCAGTTGAGCAGGAACGCGCCGTGGGGCTTGAGCTCGCTGATGATATCGTACTTGGTCAGATAGGTCTGGTTGTGGCAGGCCACAAAGTCCGCCTTGCTGACATAATAAGTAGAGCTGATGGGCAGTTTGCCAAAGCGCAGATGGGACTTGGTGATACCGAAGGACTTCTTGGTATCATACTCAAAGTACGCCTGGCAGTACATATCGGTGGTCTCGCCGATAATTTTGATAGAGTTCTTGTTGGCGCCCACCGTGCCGTCGGAGCCAAGGCCCCAGAACTTGCAGGAGATGGTACCCTCCGGTTCCGTATCCAGTGCCGGGCCAAGGGGCAGGGACAGATGGGTCACATCGTCCTCGATGCCGATGGTGAAATGATTCTTGGGCTCGGAGAGCTTCAGATTGTCATACACAGCCTTGATCTGGTTGGGCGTGGTGTCCTTGGAGCTGAGACCGTAACGGCCGGCAAAGATCTGAGGACGATGATCATCGTTGATGTAAGAGGCGCAGATATCCTCGTACAGAGGCTCGCCGATGGAGCCGATCTCCTTGACACGGTCCAGCACGGCCACTTTCTTGACAGTCTTGGGCATGGCGGCCAGCAGATGCTTCATGGAGAAGGGACGGAACAGGTGCACCTGCAAAAAGCCCACCTTTTCGCCGTGGTCATTGAGGTGCTTCACCGTCTCCTGCACGCAGCCGGCCACGGAGCCCATGGCCACAATGACACGGTCCGCGTCGGGGGCGCCGTAGTAGTTGAACAGGTGATATTCACGGCCGGTCAGCTTGCTGATTTGCGCCATGTAATCTTCCACGATGTCGGGCAGCTTGGCGTAATCGTCGTTGTTGGCTTCCCGCAGCTGGAAGTAAATGTCGGGGTTATCCACCAGAGAACGCATCCGGGGATCTTCCGGGTTCAAGGCGTTGGCGCGGAAAGCGGCCAGCGCGTCATAATCCACCATCTTGGCAAAATCGGCGTAATCAATGGCTTCCACCTTCTGGATCTCATGGCTGGTGCGGAAACCGTCGAAGAAGTGCAGGAACGGAATGCGGGCTTTGATGGCCGACAGGTGGGCGATGCCCGCCAGGTCCATGATCTCCTGCACGCTGCCGGAGTTCAGCATGGCAAAGCCGGTCTGACGGCAGTTCATCACATCGGAATGATCACCGAAAATAGAGAACGCATGGGTACCCACCGTACGGGACGCCACATGCAGCACGCCGGGCAGCCGCTCACCGGAGATACGGTGCATGGTGGGAATCATCAGCATCAAGCCCTGGGACGCGGTGAACGACGTAGCCAGAGCGCCTGCTTCCAGCGCACCGTGGCAGGCGCCGCAGGCACCGGCCTCAGACTGCATCTCCACGAGCCGCAGCTGCTGTCCAAAAATGTTCTTCCGTCCGTTGGCGGACCATTCATCCGCTTTCTCTGCCATGGGAGAGGACGGCGTGATGGGATAAATACCGGCCACTTCGCTGAACGCATACGCGACGTAAGCGGCGGCTTCGTTACCATCACAGATTTTCATGATTTTGCTCATTTCACTTTTCCTCCTGTCATATTCTCTGTACCAAATTCGCAGAATTGGTCAATATCAGGGTAAAGATCTATGTGCCATAAAGCTGCCGCACAGACAGCCCTTCTCATGCAGTTTATATTGTTAATTTTATCACTTTCCCAATAAATGTCAACAAATATCCCTGCGGCACTTTTCCATTTTTAAATAGATTTTTCTTTTTTTATGCCAAATTTCATCTTTTAACAGCCGTTTATTGCGCCTTTCGCAATTTTTTAAATCAAAATTACCGGGTCTCCGGAAAAGGAAATCATTCCCTCCGCCACGGTAACGGCGGCTCCGTCAACGCGATTTTCATAGACACCGTCGGCCAACGGCACAGACACACGCCCCCGGTCGCCCTGCAAACCGAACACGCCCCAGGCATGGCCCTCCGGTCCGTCGTAGCGGGCGGTCACAAGACCGTCAGCCTCGGCGCTCGCCTCAAAGCAACTGTTCACCGGCAGTTCCTTTTTCATGCGGCCAAGCCGGCCCAGAAGCGCCTGCCAGTCCTGTCGGCGTTCCCGGCAGGCGGCGTCCCGGTCAAAAAGCGACACCTGATGGGTGGGAGCAAACTCCAACCCGCTGTACAACAGGGTCGTCCCCTTTGCGAAGTACAAAAACGCCAGATAGTTCCGGAACCGGCTCTCCTCTTTCACACGGGAGGCAAACCGGGGCTGGTCGTGGTTTTCCAGAAACCGCAGCTTGATGTGGTTGGCGGGATACACCGTCTCCTGCTGGTTCATCATCCGAATGTACTCCCCCAGCGTCCGCTCTCCGGAAAACAAGCCTTCAAAGCAGGGCCAGATGTCGTAGTCATAGGTGATGTCGAAGGCACGGTACAGCTCGCAGTCTGTGGCCGCGTAGGCCCCTTGGCGCCACATCTCCCGCACATAGTCGGGATAGACGCTCTCCGCCAGCCAGATGCAGCCCGGACGCACCGTCTCCACCGCCTGCCGGGCACGCTCCCAGAACGCTATCGGGACGGAGCTGGCCACGTCGCAGCGGAAGCCGTCCACGATCTCCGCCCACATCTTCAGCGTGTCGATCTGATAGTCCCACAGCGGCGCCACCATATAGTCCAGATCCGCAATGTCCCACCAGTCGGCCACCTTATGGGCGGGCTTGCCAGCCGCGTCCCGGAAGAAAAACGATGGGTGGTCGTGGGCCAGCACCGAATCCGGCGAGGTGTGGTTATACACCACGTCGATGATGCACTTCATTCCCCGGGCATGGATGGCGTCCACCAGATGGCGGAAGTCCTCCAGCGTGCCGTACTCCGGGTTCACCGTCCGGTAATCCCTGATGGCGTAAGGGGAACCCAGCGTCCCCTTGCGGTGCTCTTCTCCGATGGGGTGAATGGGCATCAGCCACAAAATGTCCGCGCCCAGTTCTCTGAGCCGGGGCAGATCCGCCTCCAGCGCCCGGAATGTGCCTTCCGGCGTGTGGTTTCGGATAAAAACAGAATAGATGACCGCCTTTCTCAAGGCCAGGTCGGTGGTTGCCGCCATGAAAAATCCTCCGTTTTATGATGTCTTTCAGTCTGCGGAAAACAGGTAGAAAGGGCTTGCCCCCTGCCATAACAGGCGGCAAGCCCTCCAAGACCGCTTAAACCGTTTTTCTTTTCACTTTGCAGCAGCTTTTGAGAGCCATGCAAAGCTGTTGCGCACGGCGCTTATTTTCTGTCCATCCAGGTGGGGCGCATATAGAGTTTCATGGGATAGATCGTCAGATCATCGAGTCCCTGCTCCGCGCAGACGCGCCGCAGCTCCTCCACCAGGTGTTCCTGACAGGTGTTGCAGACAATGGGGACGTGCAGCCGTTCAGAAATTTCTCGGCAAAGCCGGTAGCCCTTGAGCGTATCCTCCACCGTGGTCTCCCGCAGCAGATGGGTGTTGTTGATGAGGCCCTTCACCTTCAAGCCGGTTTCCCGCTCAATGGTGTCGATGTGATAGAGGGCGCCCTCCAGCGTATCCGTCTCGGGCCGGTTGGCATTGACCACCATGAGCATCTCACAGCCGTCTTCGTCCACAAAGTATTTCTTGAACTGGTTCAGCACACGGGCGCCCGCATTGTCGCCGCCCACATCGGCCACCACTTTGTACTCCTTGTTTTCCAAAGGAGCCTTCATGCAGGCCGACAGCGCCGGCAGATCTTCTGTGATGTCATAGCCGAAGGAGTTGTGATGCACCGTGATGCCCAGATCCTCCATGAACTCCTGCCGCTCTCTGCTGCGAAAGTAGGGGTTGGCAATGTCCATGTCCAAAATGGCCACCTTGTCATACTGCTTCTTCAACCGAATGACCTCATTGACGGAAAATTCGGTCTTCCCGCTTCCGTAATGTCCCACAATAAGCGTTATACGTTTCAATTTGATCTTCCTTATTCGTTCCAGGCCAGCAGTGCCTGTTTGTTGGCGGGGATGAGTTTTTCCTTTTTGCCGGTCATGGTCTTGGCCAGAACCTTGTCCATGATGGACAGTTCCACCACGCCGGAAGACCGGATGATGGCACCCAGCATGACCATGTTGGCCGTCTTGGCGTTGCCCACGTCCTGCTCGGCGATCTTGGTGCAGTCCACATAGTGGACCGATACGTCCGTTCTCTTGGGCTTGTAGTTGATGACAGAGGCATTGACAAACAGATGGCCGCCGGGCACCAGCATATCTTCAAACTTGTCAAGAGAGGGGCCGTTCATGGCCACCAGCACGTCGCAGGTGGTCACCAGAGGAGACGTGATGGGCTTGTCGGAAATGCACACCGTGCAGTTGGCCGTGCCGCCACGCATCTCGGGACCGTAAGAGGGCATCCAGGTCACTTCCTTGCCTTCATACATGGCGGCATAGGACAGCATCTGGCCAATGAGCAGAACACCCTGGCCGCCGAAGCCGGCGACAAAAATCTTTTTCGTACTCATTTACCTTACCTCCTTTACTTCCTCGGGGCACTTGAACTGCTGCACCGGATAATAGGGCATCATGTTCTCACGCAGCCATTCCAAGGATTTGGGAGCGGACAGGCCCCAGTTGGTGGGGCAAATGGACAAAAACTCCACAAACGCGAAGCCCAGTTTCAGATCCTGCACCTTGAAGGCGCGTCTCACAGCGGACTTGGCCTTGCGCACGTTGGCGGGAGAATCCAGAGACACACGCTCCACATACACAGCGCGGTCCATATTGGAGATGATCTCGCACATCCGCATGGGCATACCGGCCTGTTCCACGGTACGGCCGTCCACACAGGTGGTGGTCTTCTGGCCGATCAGCGTGGTGGGGGCCATCTGGCCGCCGGTCATGCCGTAAATGGCGTTGTTGATGAAGAAGGTGCAGAACTTCTCACCGCGCTCGGCGGCGTGAATGATCTCGTTGGTGCCGATGGACGCCAGGTCACCGTCGCCCTGGTAAGTAAACACCGGGGAGTTGGGATGCACTCTCTTGATACCGGAAGCCACTGCCGGCGCACGGCCGTGGGGGGATTCCAACATATCCACGTTCATGTACTGGTGGGCCACGATGGAGCAGCCGACGGGAGACACGCCGATGGCGTTGCCGATATCCCCGCGCTCTTCCAGCACTTCCATGATCAGACGATGCGCGATGCCGTGGGTACAACCGGGGCAATAGTGCAGCTCCGTTTCACGCATTCCTTTGGTATATTCAAATACGGGCTTCAACTTACTTCACCTCCATAATCTTCTTGGTTCTGTCAACAACTTCGTAGGGGTCAAGCAGCATACCGCCCACACGATTGATGAGGCTGACAGGCCATTTGCCTTCCACTGCCAGTTTGACATCCATCATCATCTGGCCCTGAGACAGCTCCACGGAGATGATATGCTTGGTGGCAGCGCCGATTTCTTCAAACGCCTTCACGGGGAACGGCCACAGCGTCTTGGGACGGATCAGGCCGGTCTTGATACCTTCCTGGGCCAGAAGATCCATGGCCTCCAGCACCACGCGGGAGGTGGAACCGTAAGACACGAACACCACTTCGGCGCCGTCCAGATCACGGGATTCCCACTCGGGCAGCTCGCGCTCGGCCTTTTCGTACTTGGGCCAGAACGCATTGATGTAATCCTCCAGCAGCTCCTGCTTGAGCCACACGGAGTTGATGGCGTGACGGTCTCTCTTGAATTTGTGACCGGTCAGGCAATAAGGCTTCACAGCGGGGATCTCCTCTTCCGTCAGAGGCGCCTTGGGCTCGGGCATGACAACGGGCTCCATCATCTGGCCCAGCATACCGTCGGCCGCGATGATGACGGGGTTGCGGTATTCATCCGCCACGTCGTACGCCTTGCCGATCATGTCGATGGCCTCCTGGATGGAGTTGGGAGCGTAGACCATGGTGTGATAGTCGCCGTTGCTGCCACCGCGGGTGACCTGGTTATAGTCGGCTTGGCCGGGCTGGATGGAGCCGATGCCGGGGCCACCGCGCATCACGTCCATGATGACCAGGGGCAGCTGCACAGAACAGATCAGGCCGATGCTCTCCTGCATCAGAGCGATGCCGGGAGAAGAGGAAGTGATCAGTACGCGCCCGCCGGCCGCAGCGGCGCCATACGCCATGTTGATAGCACCCAGTTCGGATTCCGCCTGAATGAAAGAGCCGCCCACTTTCTTCAGCTCACGGGACATATATTCCGGAATTTCACTTTGCGGAGTGATCGGGTAACCGAAATAATATCTGCAGCCGGCGTTGATTGCGGCGGCAGCGAAGGCCTCGTTACCCTTCATCAGTTTCTTTTCTGCCATTTTTCTGTTACCCTCCTCTTATTCCTCGACGTAAACATTGATGATGCCGTCGGGACACATCATTGCGCAGCTGGCACAGCCGATGCACTTATCCGCGTCGATCACACTGATAGGATGATATCCCTTCCGATTGACGACCACATCATCAAGCTTCAGTATGTGCATCGGGCAAGCTGTCACACACAGTTCACAGCCCTTGCAGCGATCCGCCCGAAACTCCAGTTTTCCTTTCTTAGCCAACTTGATTCACTTCCTTTTTTGTTTTTTCAGGGTGAAATGATACCCTGATATATATATTATACAAATTCATTTGGAAGCAGTCAATTCATATTTAGCCATTTCCTACAATGAAAATAGATTTTTTGCATTTTGATAAATTTTTTTAGTTTCTTTTGTGCAATAATTTCGCCGTGTTGCGTTATCAGAAAATTGGAGTTTTGATTGTTTCATTCAAAGAAACTAATGGTTGACTAACGAAGTCGAATCCGTTAAAATAGAAACAATATTCAAAGACCTTGGAGGTACACAGCGATGGGTTCCATCTCCTATCACGTTGGACAGCGCATCAAAAAATACAGAAAGAGCCGCGGCTATACCATTGAGCAGTTTTCCGCCATGATCAACAAGAGCAAGGCCACTCTTTCCAAATATGAAAATGGCACCATCACCATCGACATTGAGACGCTTTATGACATTGCCAAAGCCCTTAACGTGGATATGAAGTGCTTTATCGACTACCAGCCCCCTATTTTCCGCACCGACCACATCCTGCCACAGAATTTCTACTTCAACCAGTCTCGGGCCTATATGTACTACTACGACGGGCGCATCCGCCGCCTGGTGCGGTCGCTTCTGTGCTTCTCCCCCTCCATCAGCGGTGAGACCATCGACGTGATGCTCTATGTGGGGGTGGAGTCTTTCAGCGACCCAGACCGGTGCCAGCACCTCTTTACTGGGGAAATGAAGCCCTATGACACCATTACCCATATGGTGCTCTACAACCAGATCAACGAAGCCGAGAAAATGTATATCTGTATGCTCAACCCCATGCAGAACCGGGCGCCGGCCATCGGACTGCTCTCTGGCATCGGCAGCACGCCCTTTTTTGCCCCCATCGCGCTCAAGACCCTCATCTCCAAAGAGCCGCTGGAGGAAAACGAGCGGCTGATGAACACCGTGAAGCTGGACAAGGACGACTATCACCTGCTGAAATATTACAACATGCTGGTGGTGAACCGCCCCGCCGCACTGTTTTTGGAGTGATCGGCCCCTTTTTATCCAAATAAAAGAACACCTCAAGCTCCCGAAAAGAGTTTGAGGTGTTCTTTTGTTATTCAGCAAAGGCTCAGTAACCGCAGTTCCGGGCAATGAGGCCCAGCAGTTCCTGCTTGCCAATGCCCTTCTCGGCGGAAAACGGCAGCGGCAGATCGCTCAGCCCCAGGGTATCCCGGATGAGCAGCATCTGCGGCTCCACTTCGCTTTTTTTCAGCTTGTCCAGCTTGTTGGCCGCCACCACGACGGGACAGCCGGTCTCTTTGAACCAGTTGTACATGGTCACGTCATCCGCCGTGGGCTTGTGCCGGGCGTCCACAATGAGAACGCCCGCCGTCAAAAGCTGAGGCTCGGCAAAATAGTCCTCCATCAGACGGCCCCACCGGTCCCGCTCCGCCTTGGACACCTGGGCATAGCCATAGCCCGGCAGGTCGGCGAAATAGATCTTTTCGTCGATGCGGAAATAGTTGATCTGGGAGGTTTTGCCCGGCGTGGCGCCCACCCGGGCAAAGTTTTTGCGGTTGAGCAGGCAGTTGATCACCGAGGATTTGCCCACATTGGAGCGTCCCGCGAAAGCCACCTGCGGTCGGCCGTCTCTGACAAAGGTTTCGGGCCGCACAGCGGAAAGAACAAATTCCGCCCGGTTAAAATTCAGGGCCATGGTCAATTCTCCTTTTCAGACCCGGAGTCCCACCGTCGTGTCGCAGGGCTCGGGTATCATGGGCAGGGCGATCTGCTCCACCACCGGGGCGGCGTCCGACGCCGGATAGACCAGCGCCGCGGCAAACACCGCGTCCACCGTCTCCACCGGGATGAAATGCAGCTGACAGCGCACCGTCTGGTCGATCTCTTCCAGGTCTTTTTCATTCTCCCGGGGCAAGATCACCGTGCCGATGCCGCTGCGCAGCGCCGCCATAGTCTTTTCCTTCAGGCCGCCGATGGGCAGCACGCGTCCCCGCAGCGTCACCTCACCTGTCATGGCCACGTCGCCCCGCACCTTCCGCCCGGTCAGCGCCGAAAGGATGGCCGTGGTGATGGCGATACCGGCCGACGGCCCATCCTTGGGCACAGCGCCTTCCGGGAAATGCACATGGATATCCCTGGTCTTGTAAAATTCCTTCTCGATGCCCAGCTCTTCCGTCCGGCTGCGCAGACAGCTCAGCGCTGCCTTAGCGGACTCCTGCATCACATCGCCCAGATTGCCTGTCAGCTCCAGCTTGCCGGAGCCTTCCATGACGTTGACCTCCACTTCCAGGATCTCGCCGCCCACTTCCGTCCAGGCAAGGCCGTTGACAACGCCCACTTCGTCCCGCGTCAGGTGCAGCGACTCCGTATAGCGCACCACGCCCAAAAATTCCTTCAAGTCTCTTTCTGTAACGGTAACACGCTTTATATCACCTGTCACAAGGTGCATGGCTGTCTTGCGGCACAGAGCCGCGATCTGACGCTCCAGCACGCGGACGCCGGATTCCCGGGTATAGCCACGGATCACCGCGCGCAGGGCGTCGTCTGTCACCCGCAGCTGTGTTTTCCGCAAGCCGTGCTCCTTGAGCTGCTTGGGCAGCAGGTGACGGCGGGCGATTTCCACCTTTTCCTCATCGGTGTAGCTGGGGAGTTCGATGACCTCCATGCGATCCAGCAGCGGGCGGGGAATGGTCTCGGTGGTGTTGGCGGTGGTGATGAACATGACGCGGCTGAGATCCACCGGCAGCTCCAGGAAATGATCCCGGAAGCTGTCGTTCTGCTCGCTGTCCAGCACCTCCAGCAGGGCCGAGGCGGGGTCGCCCCGCATATCATTGCCCAGTTTGTCAATTTCATCCAGCACCAGCAGCGGATTCATGGAGCCGCCCCGGATCAGCGCGTCGATAATGCGGCCCGGCATGGCTCCTATGTACGTTTTCCGGTGGCCCCGAATATCCGCCTCGTCCCGGACACCGCCCAGGGACAGTCTGGCAAGCTTGCGGTTCATGGCCTTGGCCACGGAAATGGCGATGGACGTTTTGCCCACGCCCGGAGGGCCTACCAGGCACAAAATGCGGCCCTTTGCCTCCGGATGGATCTGGCGCACCGCAATATACTCCAAAATGCGCTCTTTCACTTTTTCAAGGCCGAAATGGTCGTGATCCAACATCCGTCTGGCAGCTTCCACGTCCGCCCGGTCCCGGGTGGTCTTGTTCCAGGGCACCTCCAGGCATACATCCAGATAGTTGCGCAGCACCGACGCCTCCGCGCTGCCGTAAGGCTGCTTGGAAAGGCGGTCCACCTCTTTGCGGAGCTTCTTATCCACCTCGGAGGGCAGTTTCTTTTCCTTGATCCGGGCGGTGTATTCGTCGATCTCTTCGTCGCCGTCGTCGCCCAACTCGTGCTGCAAGACCTTCACCTGCTCCCGCAGGATCATGTCACGCTGCACATGGGCCACGCGCTCACGCACCTTGCCCTCCAACTCCACCTCCAGCGAGATTACGTCCACCTCATGGGCCAGCATCTCGTTGACCTTCTGAAGCCGCTGGAGGGGGCGCAGTTCCTCCAAAATCCGCTGGCGGTCCTGATGGCGCAGCGTGATGTTCTGTGTGATATAATCCGCCAAATAACCGGGATCACGGCTGTCCAGCACGGCGGACACCATGCCGTCCTGCAGCCCCGAGACCAGATCCTTATACGCCCCGAAAACGGAGTAGGTCTGCCGCAGGAGTGCCTCCGTTTCGTTGCTCTCCCGGTTGGGAAGCGCCGGCTCGTGCAGCACCTCCACGTTGGCCTGCAAAAACGGTTCTGTCTGCCACAGGCGGCGGATCTTCGCCCGGCGGCGGCCCGCCACGATCACCCGTACGGAACTGTCCGACGTTTTGACGATCTGGATAATGTGGCAGATGGTGCCGACTTGATAGAGGTCGTCCTCGCCGGGCTCCATCACGCCGATCTCCTTTTGTGTCACCACGAAGATCTCGTGGTCGCTTTCCATGGCGTTGTCCAGCGCGTAAACGGAAAAACTCCGCTCCACATCGAAGCTGGAGGTCATCCGGGGAAAAACGGTCAGGCCCCGCAGGGCCAAAACCGGCATATTCAATGTTTCTCTGTCCATTTGCTTGCGCTCCTTTCCCGGCAGGCGCACCCGCCGGAATCGTGGGTCATAGGGATCAATATGTGTAAAAAGAAGAGGCGATGACATCGCCTCTTCTTTTTCACGCATTTAAGAGGCCGGTTCGGAAGAAATTCGTTTCTCCCCTTTCCCGGTCTTCTTCTTTGCCGCTTTGCCGGCTCTTTCCGGATCCTTTACCAAAATAGGCGCGGCGCCGGTGGCCACACACTCTGCCGTGATGGTCACTTCTTCAATGCTGGGATCGGAGGGAATATCATACATAATCTGGGTCAAAAGTCCTTCCATCACCGCACGCAGACCTCTGGCGCCGATGTTCCGCTCGATGGCCTTGTCGGCAACGGCGGCCAGCGCCCCATCGGCAAAAGTGAGCTTCACATCATCGTAGGAAAACAGCTTCTGATACTGCTTAACCAGCGCGTTTTTTGGCTCGGTCAGAATCCGCACCAGGTCCTCCTTGGTCAGACCGTCCAGCGCGGCAATCACAGGCAGGCGGCCCACCAGCTCGGGAATGATGCCGAACTTCAGCAAGTCGTGGGGCTGCACCTCTTTGAGGGTCTTGCCCGTGTCCTTGTCCTTCTTGCTCTCCACCACCGCGTCAAAGCCGATGCCCTTGCGGTCCAGCCGTTTTTCGATAATCTTTTCCAGACCGTCGAAAGCACCGCCGCAGATGAACAGAATGTCCCGTGTATCCACCTGGATGAACTCCTGATGGGGGTGCTTCCGGCCGCCCTGAGGCGGAACGTTTGCCACCGTGCCCTCCAGGATCTTCAGCAGTGCCTGCTGCACACCCTCCCCCGACACATCGCGGGTGATGGAGGTATTTTCGCTCTTCCGGGCGATCTTGTCGATTTCATCCACATAGATGATACCGTGCTGGGCCAGCTCCACATCGAAATCCGCCGCCTGCAAAAGCCGCAGCAGAATGTTCTCCACGTCGTCGCCCACATAGCCGGCTTCCGTCAGTGTGGTGGCGTCGGCGATGGCGAAGGGCACCTTCAGCACCTTGGCCAGCGTCTGGGCGAACAGCGTCTTGCCGCTGCCCGTGGGGCCCACCATGAGGATGTTGCTCTTTTGCAGTTCCACATCGCTGCCACCGCCATAGAAAATCCGCTTATAGTGGTTGTAGACCGACACGGACAGCACCACCTTGGCCGTTTCCTGGCCGATGACGTATTCATCCAGCACCGCCTTGATCTCCCGGGGGGGAGGCAGCGTGTCCGGTACCTCATAGGCGGCGGTGCGCTCTTCTTCGTAGCCGTCGTCCAGAATGGACATACACAGCTGCACACACTCGTCGCAGATGCGGACGCCGGGGCCCTGGATCATCCGATGGACCTGGTTTTCCGCCTTGCCGCAAAAGGAGCAGCGCAGCGGCTTTTTTTCTTCTGCCATTCGATTACCTCTTGTAAATGACCTTATCGATGAGCCCGTATTCTTTGGCCTCTTCGGCGCTCATGAAATTATCGCGCTCGCAGTCCGCCCGCAGCACTTCCACGGGCTTGCCGCAGTTTTCCGCCATGATGGTGGTCAGGCGGTCCTTGATCCGCAGGATATACTCCGCGTGGATCTGGATATCCGTGGCCTGACCCTGGAATCCGCCCAGAGGCTGATGGATCATAATGTCGGCATTGGGCAGCGAGATCCGCTTTCCCTTGGCTCCCGAACACAGCAAAAACGCGCCCATGCTGGCCGCCATGCCGATGCAGATGGTGGACACGTCCGCCTTGATATACTGCATGGTGTCATAGATGGCCATACCCGCGGTCACAGAACCGCCGGGGCTGTTAATGTACATTTGAATGTCCTTGTCGGGGTCTTGCGCCTCCAAATAGAGAAGCTGCGCCACCACCAGGCTGGCTGTTGCATCGGTCACCTCTTCGCCCAAAAAGACGATGCGGTCATTCAGCAGACGGGAAAAAATGTCGTAAGACCGTTCGCCCCGGTTGGTCTGCTCCACAACATAAGGTACTAAACTCATAAAATTTGCCTCCTGTTTCAATGAATGCCTTCTTTGGATATAGACGGTATCAATCCCTATTATATCCAGGCTTACTTGCTTTCAGCAGGCTCTTCCGCTTTCTTGGCAGATTTTTTGGCAGTCTTCGTTTCCTCGTCTTCGGCGGACTCTTCGCTTTTGTCCTCCTCGGGGGCTACGGCAACGGCGCTGTCTGCCACCACCTTGATGGCCTTTTCACGGATGACCTGCTCCTTGATTTGTTCGACGTGCAGATACTTCTTCACGGTATCCACATCCATGTTGTACTTCTCGGAAAGGTTCTTGTACTCGGCTTCCACTTCTTCGTCGGAAACCTCCAGGTTCTCTGCCTTGACAATGGCTTCCACCGCCAGATCCATGCGGATCTGCTGCGTGGCGGGCTCCTTGGCCTCTTCCACAAAAGCGGCCTCGGTGCTGTTGGTCATCTGGAGATACTGCTCAAAGGGAATGCCCTGAGAAGCCAGCTGCTGCTTGAAGCCTTCGCACATCTTCTCGCTTTGCATCTTGATCATGTCGTCGGGGATCTCGCATTCCACGCCGTCGGCCACCTTCTGCATCAGAGCGTCTTCAAAGGCGCGCTTGGCAGCTTCCTCACGCTCGGCGGTGATCTTCTTCTTCAGATCGGCCTTGAGCTCTTTGAGAGAATCGAACTCGGACACGTCCTTGGCAAACTCGTCGTCGATGGCGGGCACTTCCTTGTTCTTCACCTCGTTGACCTTCACATGGAACACAACGGGCTTGCCGGCCAGCTCGGGGGTGTAGTTCTCGGGGAAGGTGATGTCGATATCCTTCTCCTCCCCGGCCTGCATGCCGATGATCTGATCTTCAAAACCGGGCACAAAGCCGCCGGAACCGATCTCCAGATCGAAATTCTCGCCCTTGCCGCCGTCGAAAGCAACGCCGTTGTCAAAGCCTTCAAAATCGATCACAGCGGTGTCGCCCTTCTCCACAGCGCGCTCCACGGACACGAGACGGGCGTTGCGCTCGCTCATTTCCTTCAGGCGGTTGTTCACATCGGCGGCCATGACCTTCACTTCGGCCTTGGGTGCTTCCAGACCCTTGTACTGGCCCAGCTTCACCTCGGGATACACGGCAACGGTGGTCTTGAAGGTCACGCCTTCCTTGCCGCAGGACACCAACTCCACTTCGGGATAACCAACGGTCTCCAGCTTCTCCTCCTGCACGGCAGCCTCATAGGCGTCGGGAAGGAGTATATTCACGGCCTCTTCATAAAACACTTCCGTGCCATACATACCTTCAATGATCTTGCGGGGAGCCTTACCGGGACGGAAGCCGGAAATGTTCATCTTACCGCGCATCTTCAGATAGGCCTTATTGACAGCAGCTTCAAATTCTTCCGCACCCACCTCAATGGTCAGCGCGACTTTGCTTTTTTCCTGTTTTTCACAACTTTTTACACTCATTTTGTTATTTCCTCCGTTCAGCATCAATTCATATCAATGCAGTTTAATATAATAACAGAAAACAATTTGAATTTCCACTCTTTTTTGCATCAATCGCAAATTTTTTTAGGAATAAATCCCAGATAGTCTGCCGACACCAGAGAAAATTCCGTTCCCTCCGCCCAGCCTTCGATGGCTCGGTGCTGGGCCGCGCCGTGGAGATGGCCGTAACAGCAGCGGCGCACGCCGTATCTTTGCAGGAGCCGCAAAATCTCCGGGCAGCGATACCCTTGATAAAGGGGCGGATAGTGGAGAAAGCAGAGCTTCTCCCCCTCACCCGCCGCCTGCAGCGACGTTTCCAGCCGCCCGATCTCCCGGGCCAGCACCTTGCCGTCGTGGGTTCCCTCGTTATCCAACTCGTAAAACCAGCCCCGGGTGCCGCAAAGACGCGCCTGTCCGTAAGGAATGCAGTTGTTGTGCAGGATTTCCAGCGAGGTCAGGCCGTTTTCCTCAAAAAAATGCTTCATCTTGGAAGCGGTGTTCCACCAGTAATCGTGGTTTCCCTTGAGCAGGATCTTCTTCCCCGGCAGGGCATCGATGAAACGGAAGTCCGGCAGGGACTCCGTCAGGGACATCCCCCAAGACAGGTCGCCGCACAGGACTGTCACGTCGTCTTCTTTTAATAGGGAAAAGGCGTTTTGCAGCCGCTCCACATGATTTTCCCAGGCGGGGCCGAACACATCCATGGGTTTTTCCCCGCCAAGGGACAGGTGCAGGTCGCCGATTGCATACAGTGCCATATTGTCTCCTATTTTATCTTACGTTAAGATCCGGGCCAGATTGCCCCAGAAAATATCCTCCAGCAGCTGATGGCTGTAATGCCGCGCCTCCAGCGCTTCGTACAGCTTGTGGATGTCCTCGATGCCCCGCAGACCGCAGCTTTCGTTGTCGCAGCCGTCCAGGTCACCGCCCAGACACACCGTTTTCTCGCCGCCCAAGTCCAGAAAATGCTCCACGTGTGCCGTCAGCGCTTCCAGGTCGCCGCTGCCGCCCACAAAAGGCGTGTAGAGATTCAGCCCCACCACGCCGCCGGAATCCCGGATGGCCCTGAACTGATCGTCTGTCAGGTTCCGGCTGTGGTCACAGACGGCTCGGGCGTTGGAATGGGATGCCACCAGAGGCTTTTGCGCCATATCCAGCAGATCCCAGAAGCCCGTCTCCGACAGATGGGACACGTCCGCCAAAATACCGTTTGCCTCCATGGCACGAACAAAATCCCGGCCCTGAAGCGTCAGCCCCCGCTCCGGCTCTTCGCAGTGGGAGCCGCAAAGGGCATTGGCGCGGTTCCATGTGAGATTCAAAAAGCGCACGCCCCACTCTCCCGCCATGGGAACACGGCCGGGATCGCAGGCCAGCAGATCGCCGCCCTCCATGGACAGCACCGCCGCCGCTTTCCCCTGCCGGGCCGCTTCCTCCGCCTCCACTCCCGTGCGGCAGACGGTGATCCGCTCTCGGTTTTCTGCCATCTCATGGCAAAACCGGTCGTAGAGCCGCCGGCATACCGGCAGCATCCCCTGCGGGGGCGCCAGACGGGCGTCGTAATACAGGGCAAACAGCTGCCCATAGCGGGAAAAAGCCGCCGCCCGGGACAGATCCACCTGCCCGCTGTTGCGCCCCAGGGATTCTCCCGTTTCGTCACAGCGGAAAATGGTATCGCAGTGCGCGTCAAAATAAGGTATCATGCCTCACCCTCCAAAAGCGTTCTCCCAGTATTCTATGCGGGCATAGCTGCGGGCGGCATCGCTATATACTTCCGCCACATCGAACCGCACCGGGCAGTCGTACTCATGCTCCGCAAGATAGAAGGCCGCCGTCTTTTTCAGCCGCTCCTGCTTCCCCGACGTCACATATTCCCTGGGTAATCCGCAGGTGAGGTTCGTACGCAGCTTCACCTCGACCATACAAAGGAGATTTCCTTTACAGGCGATCAGGTCGATCTCCCCAAACCGGCAGCGGTAGCTGTGGGCCAGAAGCGTGTAGCCGTGGGCGCGGAGATAGGCCGCGGCCTGTGCTTCGCCCCAGGTGCCCACCGCGCGGCTCACGGCGTACCCTTCCATTTTTTCAAAAAGGTCTTACGGTGCACCGGGCTGGGGCCGTACTGTGCCAGCATGGCATAGTGCAGCTTGGTGCCGTAGCCCTTATGTTTGGCAAACTGATACTGGGGATACTCCTTGTCCAGCACCTCCGTCATGTACCGGTCACGGCTGACCTTGGCCAGAACGGAAGCGGCCGCGATGCTGGCGCTTTTCCCGTCGCCGCCCACCACGGTCTCGCAGCGGCAGCGGATTCCGGCGCAGCGGTTGCCGTCGACGAGTGCCAGCTCCGGGGACACCGGCAGCGCCTGGATGGCACGGTCCATGGCCAGCATCCGGGCGTTGAGAATGTTGATGGCGTCGATCTCTTCGTGGCTGGCGGTGGCAACGGCATAGGCGATGGCTTTTGCCGTGATCTCGTCGAACAGCGCCTCCCGCTTCTTCTCCGGCAGCTTTTTGGAGTCGTTGAGTCCCTCGATCTGACAGTCCCGGGGCAGAATCACCGCCGCCGCGTACACAGGCCCCGCCAACGGCCCTACTCCCGCCTCGTCCACGCCGCAGATGACGGATACGCCTTTTTCAAACCAGCCATCCTCGATGGCCCAAGGGTGTTCCATGTTGTGTTCCATCACTTGATATCCTCCGGCGTCTCCAGTGTAAAGCGTCCCAGCTTGCCTCCTCTAAACTCATCCAACAGCACACGGGCCATGCGTTCGGTGTTCACTTCCGCGCCGCGCATCAAAAAGCCCCGCTTGCGCCCCGCCTTTTCCAGCAGCTCATAGCCACTGTCGTCTTCCGAAACGTCAATCTGATAGCGCTCCTGCAAAGCGTTGGGGTAGTGCGCGCCTAGATACGCCATCAGACGGCTGGCCAGATCCTCAACGTCCAGCACCTCGTCCCGGATGGCGCCGGTGAAGGCAAGGCGCATCCCCACGTTCACATCGTCGAACCGAGGCCAGAGGATGCCCGGTGTATCCAGCAACTCCAGCGTGGCGTCCACCGGCACCCACTGCTTGCTGCGGGTGACGCCGGGACGGTCTTCCGCCCTGGCGGTTTTGCGCCCGGCGACCTTATTGATAAAGGTGGACTTGCCCACATTGGGTATGCCCAGCACCATCACGCGCATGATGCGCCCCACCTGCCCCTTGGCGGCGTAGGCGGAGAGCTTGTCCCGGAGCAGCTCCCGGACAGCTCCGGCAAACTGGGCCGTACCCGCGCCGCCTTTGGCGTTGGCCTCCAGCACGGCGTAGCCCTTGTCGCGGAAATAGGCGCTCCACGCTTTCGTCTGGGCCGGGTCCGCCTGATCCACCCGGTTGAGAACGATCAGCCGGGGCTTGCCCTCCGCCAGCTCGTCCACGTCCGGATTCCGGCTGGAAACGGGGATGCGGGCATCCACAATCTCGCACACCGCGTCCATGTGCTTCATCTCAGCCGCCACCATCCGCTTTGTTTTAGTCATGTGGCCGGGAAACCAACTGAGCCCTTCTATCTGCATGGTACACCTCTTCTAATTTAAAATACAGTATTTGCATTATAGCACACGGGAAAAAAAAGTAAAACAGGGAAAGAAACAGGCGCTTGCAAAAAAACCGCCGCCGAAAAACGGCAGCGGTTTTTGATGCGGCAGCAGGCTCTTACAGCTTTTCCTTGACCTTGGCGGACTTACCGACGCGGTCACGCAGGTAGTACAGCTTGGCACGACGGACAAAACCGTGACGCACTGTCTCGATCTTCTCGATAGAGGGAGAATGCATGGGGAACACCTTCTCCACGCCCACACCGTAAGATACGCGGCGGACGGTGACAGTCTCCTCGATGCCGCCATGCTTCTTGGCAATGACAGTACCCTCAAAAACCTGTACTCTCTCGCGGGAACCTTCCTTGACCTTCACGTGAACGCGGACGGTATCGCCCACTTCCACTTGGGGCAGCTCTTTTTGCAGCTGCTCCTGATTCAATGCCTTAATGAGATCCATGAGTTTTCCTCCTAATATATAGGTGTTCATGCCGCTGTTTGCGCCGCCCATTCCGCAGGTCGGCACGGCAGAGGACCGCCCTTTTCATGCCATGATAGAGTATCATAAATAGCCGACAAATGCAAGCAAAAATTTCTCTTTTTCCCGAAACTTTCAAAAAGTCAGCGGAAAACACCGCCGTCCGCGTCCAGAAGCTCCCGGCGGCGTACCCGGATAAAGTCCGGTGTGAGAGCCGGCAGTTTCTTTTCGATCACTTTGCCCAGCAGCTGGGGGTTCAAACCGGGGTTTTGTGCCATCACCGTGACGCGGGCCAAAAGGACTTTCTCCCCCGCTTCCAGTGTGAGACTGTGGAGCATGGGCGCCACGTCCACCTCCGCCAGTTCCTTGCGCTTGGTGCGCTTTTCGATCACCAGCGAGGGACGGGCAAAGAGTTCTTTCAGCTGCTCTGCCGCGCCTTCCGGCACGCCGGCATCATACTCCATCTCCACGTCCGCCCGCACCAGGGCCAGCTCCCGCACCGGGCGGGTGCTTTCATAGCACGACAGCGCCCGCAGTCCCGAAGGAAGACCGCCGTTGAGCTTTTCGGCAATGCCCGCGCCGTCGGTGTCCTGCGTCACTTCGAAGTCCAACAGCTCGCAGTCGCTGCTCTGCCCCACCGGCAGCGGCAGGACGATGGACATAATGGGATGGGGATGGAACCCCTGGGAGTGGCGGATGTCCAGCTCCGTCCGGGGAAAGACACGCTGGAAGGTACGCATCAGATCCAAGTGGGAGATATAGGAGGCCTGCGCCTCTTTGATAAACAACAACCGCAGCTTAGACATGGCACGTTCCTCCTACCAGATGATTGGCGCCGCAGCCGTTGCACTGGGTACGGCAGTCAGGGGTGGTGACGCCCTGACAGGCACGCTCCCACTCCCGCCAGAGATAGGCCTCCGTCACGCCGCTGGAGATCATGCTCCAGGGCATCAGCTCGTCCTTTTCCCGCTGGCGATTGGCGTAAAAATGAGGGTCAAGGCCGCACTCGGCAAAGGCTTCCATCCAGCGATCCAGAGAGAAATATTCCTCCCAGGCGTCAAGCTTTGCGCCTTTACGCCACGCGCATTCCAGCACTTTACAGAGTCTCCTGTCTCCGCGTGCCAGCACCGCCTCCATAAAGCTGGTGCCGGAATCGTGCCAGTTGTAGGTCACGGTTTTGGTGTTCATATATTCCCGCAGCAGCTTCACCCGGCGCTCGTATTCCTCCCGTGGAATCTGCGGCTCCCACTGGAAAGCCGTGTGGGGCTTGGGTACGAACCAGGAGGTGGACACCGTGATGCGGATGCCGCGGTTTTTGTTGCTGGAAGATTCCCGCCAGGTGTGCATCACCCGCGCCGCCACGTCCGCGATGCCCCGCACGTCGTCGTCCGTTTCCGTGGGCAGGCCCAGCATGAAATACAGCTTCACCGCGCTGTACCCGCCGGCAAAGGCGGTGCGGCAGGAAGCCAGGAGCTCTTCTTCCGTCACGTTCTTATTGATGACGTCACGCAGGCGCTGGGTACCCGCCTCGGGGGCGAAGGTCAGCCCCGTTTTCCGGCCCTTGGCAAGGCGCTGCATCAGATCCATGGAAAAGTTGTCCGCCCGCAAACTGGGCAGCGACAGATTCACATGGCGCTGCTCGCAAAAAGGCTCCAGCTCGTCGCAAAGCTCCGTCAAGGGCGGATAGTCGCTGGTACTCAGAGAGGAGAGCGTCACCTCCTGATAACCGGAGTCGTCGCAGGATTCCACCGCGTATTGGGCGCACAGATCCTCTGACCGGTTCCGCACCGGGCGGTACACATACCCCGCCTGACAGAACCGGCAGCCTCGGATGCAGCCTCGGAACAGCTCCAGCATCACCCGGTCCTGCACGATCTCCGTGGAGGGCACGATGGTCTTCTTGGGGAAATAGGACTTGTCCATGTCCTCCACGATGCGCTTGGTGACCTTTTCCGGGGCGCCGCCCGTGGCGTTGATTTGGGCCACGGTGCCGTCCTCTTTATAAAATACCTCGTAGAGGCTGGGCACATAGACGCCGGGCAGCCGGGCAGCTTTTTCCAAAAACGTCGGCTTGCTCCAGCCCTCACGCCGGGCCTGACGGTGCAGTTCGATCAGCTCCTCGGTGAGATCCTCGCCCTCGCCCAGACTCACGATGTCCACAAAATCTGCCACGGGCTCGGCATTATACATGGCCGTGCCGCCGGCGATCACCAGAGGCGTAAGCGACGTACGGTCGGCGCTGTGCAGCGGGATGCCCGCCAGATGCAGCATATTGAGAATGCTGGAAAAAGCCATCTCATATCCTACGGAAAAGGCCACAATATCAAAATCTGTGATAGGGTCGCCGGATTCCAGGGCAAAAAGGGGCATATCAGCCAGGCGCATCTCCTCCTCCATATCCCCCCAGGGAGCAAACACCCGCTCGCACCAGACGCCCTCCATCCGGTTCATGACCCCATAGAGAATCCGCATGCCCAGATTGGACATACCGATTTCATAGGTATCCGGAAAGCAAAAGGCGATCCGGGTATCCACGGTGCTTTTATCCTTGATGACAGCGTTATACTCTCCGCCCACATAGCGCGCCGGTTTTTGCACGCGGGGCAAAATACGCTCCAGTCTTTTATCCACGGTTTTTCTCCTGTCGTTAAATTATGCTTTGGCATTTTATTTTACCCTCTTCGCCGTGATTTGACAAGGGGAAAAAACCGCCGGCGGCCGCTGCCCCGCCTTGCAGCCCCGTGAAATTCCTTGTCCTCCCGGCAGGGGAACACCCCTGCGCTTCGCACCGTGCAGCATAGCAGTCCCAGCGCACCCAACAGCAAAAAGGGGCTGCCGCCCTGGGTGCCAAACAGCCACAGTCCGCCCAGTACCAGCAGCGACGCCGTACCCAATCCCACCGCGCCGCTGACGCGGTCCGCCGTGAACGGCTCCCACCGCCAGGCCAGCGCCAGCCACAGCAGCTGACCGCCGTCCAGCGGCCGCACCGGCAGCAGGTTGAAAAGGCCCAGCACCAGCTGCGCTCCGGAAAAGAGGTACAGCACTTCCCAGCGCTGGCCCACCCAAGAAAGCACCACCGCCCACAGGAGATTGACAAAAGGCCCCGCCGCTGTGGCCGCCATCTCCCCGCCGTAGGAAAGGCGCTGCGGGTGCGAAAGACGCATTTCCGCTCCCAGCGCCGTCACATACACGCCGCTGACGCCGCAGTTCGACCGGCGCAGCACAAAATAGTGCCCCAGCTCATGGGCCAGCGCCGCCAAAAGCAGCGCCGCCAAAAGCAGCGGCGAAGAGCACAAGATAAAAATCGCCAAAAGCAAAAAGACGGCCGGAGACACCCGAACCGTTGTTTTTTCCTTTTCATACATAGTAGACAGGATTGAGGTACACGGCGTCATGGTGGAGTTCAAAATGCAGATGGGGGCCAGTGGCGTTCCCTGTGTGTCCCACCTCCGCAATGGGATCTCCCTCGCGCACCGTCTGTCCGGAAGAAGCCATGATTTTGCTGCAATGGCCGTAGAGCGAGACAAAACCGTTGTTATGCTGCACCATGATGTATTTTCCCAGCTCGCTGCTGTCGCCCACCACCGTCACGGTGCCGTCGGCAAAGCAGTGGATGACCGTACCGTCATCCACACCCAAGTCCACGCCGTAATGAAATTTTTCCTGTCCATTGGAGGGCGCTGCGCGCAGACCGAACTCGGAGGTGAGGACACCCTCTACCGGCGCCTGGTAAGAAAAGCCCAGCACCTGCTGCTCCAGGCACACCCGGGCGGGTAAATTGTCCGCAGAATACACAACCGGCACTGACGCTGCGCCAGTGCCGGTTGTCCCATCGGTAGCTGCGGCTGTCTTCTCGGCCGTTCCATCTGTGGATTTGTTCTCATCCGATGGACCAAACACCGCTACATAAGCGTCGTTGAGGGCCTCCCCCACCTTGCCGCCGGAAACTGCCTTTCCCACATTGGAAAAGGCCGCCACAAAATCGGTGTTCGTTCCCATGAGAGACGACAGGCGATCGCTGACAGTCGCCACGGCCTGCGGCGCTGTCAGCTTCAAGAGCACCGCCAGCACCAAAATCACACCGCTGACCACCAGCTGCGCCATCCAGCGCCGCTCCCGCGGCGTAGTGGGGCGGTCACGCCTTACGGCGCCGCGCCGGTGCGCGGGCCGATATCCCGCGCTGCTGCCGGCCCCGCCGCCGGGTTTTTCATATCCCACAGCCATACCATGCCTCCTTCCGTTTGTCTTTATATATATGCGGAAAAAGCGGCCGTATGATGCCAATTCCCACTTGACAGCACTGGGGGAAACACATATAATAAATAAGCTGTCATCGGGGCGTGGCGAAGTTTGGTATCGCGCTTGGTTCGGGACCAAGAGGCCGCGGGTTCGAATCCCGCCGCTCCGACCAGTTAGAAATCCTGTAATCGTAATGATTGCAGGATTTCTTCTTTTTTGACCGATGGCTTAAATTAGGGTAGTTCTAACACCAATTCTAACAGTCACTTAGAAATACAGCTGGACATCTGATTTGCCATGTCTTGTTTTCTTTTGGTTTCCAGATGTCCATAAATATTTGCTGTTACGCCAATGTCAGAATGTCCCATCCATTCTTGAACATCCTTTAGATTAAAGCCTTGATTGATCAGCGTACTGGCGCAGCTATGGCGCAGTTCATGAAAGCGAATCATTGGCAGAGCATTCTTTTTCAGCAAATTATGAAACCGATGGCTGACATAGTCAGGCGAAAACGAATGGCCATCTGCCCAACAGAAAATATAATCAGACAGAACATAACCGGAACCCAACAGCTTTTGATTAGCTTCCTGTTCTGCGCGGATTTGCAGGAATAGCTCCCGCATTTCGGGCAGAAGAGGAAAGCTGCGATGGCTGCTTTTCGTTTTAGTTTTGTCCTTTTCGATTACAGTCGACACCTTAACAACCGTGTGCTTGATCGTCAGGGTATTTTCGTCGAAGTCAATACTGTCCCACTTCAAACAATCTTGAAGAATACTTTCGCGACTTTAATAAGGGAGCAGAAAATATTGATAAATTTAAAGTGTAATGGCGAAAATTTGAACTGCAATTCTAACAAATTCTAACACTTTCTTTAAAATACGATTTTGAGAATTTCATTGTTGGTTAGTGCATTTTTTTACCTAATACCTGAAATCCTTGCACCACAAGGATAACAGAAAGGACAAGACGGGACGCAGCGTGATGATACAACACAAGGTAACAGATCAAACAAGCTTTTCGGGACCAAGAGGCCGCGGGTTCGAATCCCGCCGCTCCGACCATGCGGAGTGTCCTTATAGGATTTGAGTATCCTGTTAAGGACACTCCGCTTTCTTTGTGCAAAACTGCATCAGGCGGATTGGGACGGGGCGTAGTTAAGAGCTACGCCCTTTCTTGTTTGCATCAGAATGTCCGCCTCGGGGATTTTCCGGCGATCCGGCACCTCAAACGCGCCGATGCAGTTATAGTGGATCGTAACCCGTTGAGTGGTAATACCGTCCTGCTTTTCGGCTTCGTAAACGTCGATATGATCGATAAGTTCTGACACCATACGTCTTGTGATTTCCGTTGCGTCGGTATAGCGCCGGACTGTCTCAAGAAACAGATCGACATCCATGCGCTTACCCTCGGACTTTTTTACTTCCAGCCGTAGCGCCTTGATTTTTGGTGTGTTTTCTCCTTGCTCCTGTTCGTAACGCTTTGACATTTTTGCAAACCGAGCGTCGTCGATCTTACCGGACACATTATCCTCGTACAGCCGTTCAAAGAGTACATCCAGTTCCTTTTCGCGGGCCAGCAGAATCTCAAGCTCTCGCTTTTTCCGCGTCTGGTCATTTTCAGCAACCTTTGCGGAGCGTCCGATCATGGCTTTTATGAAATCGTCTTCGTACTCATTTGCGAAACAGGCCAGACGGTTGACCTCGTATAGCACCACCCGCTCCAGAAAATCCTGCCGGATATAGTGTGTGGAAGAACATTTACGCAGCCCGGAATTGTGGTTTTGGCAACTGAAAAACTTGATGTCGTGATTACCTTGGTTGAAATGGAAATTGAGGTTGCCGCCGCACTCTGGGCATTTCAGCAGGCCGGAGAAGACGCTAGGCTTCTGCGTGACCGTAGGCCGCTTACGGCGGGTGCCGTTTACAAGGCCCTGCACCTTTTCCCACGTGGCTCGGTCAATAACGGGTTCATGCACATTGAGAAAGATCGCCCGGTTTTCTTTGGGAGTTTCGATGCGGTGTTTTATCTTGTAGGACTTGGAATAGCTCTTAAAGTTGATGATGTCGCCGCAGTATTCTTGCAAGCCGAGGATTTTCCGAACAGTGGTATGGCCCCATTTGGTAGGCTCTAGCGTGCTTTTGGAGCCACCTCGGTTTGTTCCCTTGCTCCGCCAGTAGTAAGTGGGATTGCAAATCCCGTTCTTTTCCAGCTCAGAGGCAATTTCCGCAAGGCCGTAGCCGTCCAGCGCCAGCCGATAAATTCGACGCACCACCTCTGCGGCGTCCGGGTCTATTACCCAAAACCGGGGGTCATCCGGGTTTTTCATGTAGCCATAGGGCGGCGGCGACAGCGGGATGCCGGAATTACCTTTCATCTTGTTGACGATCCGGCGCTTTTTGGAAATGTCCTTGGCGTACCACTCATTCATGATATTGCGGAATGGAGTAAACTCATTGTCGCCTTCGTCGCTGTCCACGCCGTCAGAAACGGCAACCAGCCGGACATCATGCTGCGGGAAAAACTCCTCGGTCAGCTTGCCGACCTCAATGTAGTTGCGTCCAAGCCGGGACAAGTCCTTTACGAACACCGCCGAAATATAGCCCGCCTCGATCGCCTGGATCATGCGCTGGTAGTCGGGGCGTTTCATCGTCGTGCCGGTTACGCCGTCATCGACAAAGAAAATTGTATCGGTGTAGCCCTTCTCCTTGGCGACCTTTTGGAGTATCTTTTTCTGGTTGCTGATACTGTTGGACTCGGTATCGAGATTGTCATCGCGACTCAGGCGGCAATATAGAGCGGCAGTACCTAGAGCGTAATTTTTGTTGTCTGACTGTTTCAAAATATCCTCCTTCCCAGCAGTCAAACAAGAGGCTTTATCCTACTAATAGTATACCTCCGCAGGCCGCCTGTGTTAAGGATGTCGAGAGAACAGCTCATGCCGGCGGCAAATCCGCCAGCATGAGCTTCAGAAGAATGTCCCGCAGTAGTTCGCCCTTTTCCTTGTAAACGGGCGTAACAATAAACCTGATTTTATTGACTTGGTATGTGTACTCCTCTTTGCGTTCTGTCCCCGCCATAGCACCATCCTCCTGAAACATCGCCACAAACACTATCACGTTCCCGCTGTCCTGTGAGGAAACGTACAAGGGCGGCACCCTTTCGAATGTCGCCCGTGTACCTGCCCTCACCTCTGGACAAAATGTCCTCAAGTGGAGAAGTAAAAATAGGGAGCGCCGCACTCATTTTCTTGGTCTGTCGTAAGACAACAATACTCAGCGCGACGCTCCCTCACAACCGAGGCGGCAGCCCGGAGGGACAGGCGGCCAGCCCGTCCACTCACGGATCGTGGCCGTGGGGCAGCTATTCCCACTTGCGGCGCTGGCGTTTCTCGCTCGTCCGTCATTTACGGGTAACCCAAAAAGTCGTAGACTTTTTGGGGAGAGGGGGAGCAGCATAGCGAATGAACTTTCGCGCTTGCGCGGAAGCGAACGATACGAAGCTTGCTCCGACGAAGTCATGGCGCGCCTACCGCCCGGCTCCCCATGTTACGCTCAGGGCCGCCTACTGCTCAGTTGCGGAGTGGAAGAAAACTTTCGCTCATAAACCATGACATTTCTGGGCTATTTTCGGACGGGTTTACTGATAATTTTTCAAATATTTTTTCATGTTCAGCAACCCGCGCTCAATGGAATGTCTCACGGCGCTTTCGTCCACGCCATCGGCCTCGGCAACCTCCGTCATGCTCTTGCCGAGAATGATGCAGGCGTCGATCCGACGGCCCTGCGATTCCGTCAGGGAGTTGATCGCATGGCACAGGCGGCAAAAGTTTTCCTTGCGTTCCAGAAGTTCCTGCGGAGTCGGCTCGGAAAGGCAGGCAGAGTATTCGATCCCATCATTACAATCAAGGGAATACTGTGCCTTGTTCCGGGTAACGCGTCGCTGGTAGGTCCTCTCGTATTGCTGATCCTCGTAAAGCGCTTCGGCAACATCGTCGGAAACTTCAATGAGCTCGTCTGCTATGTACCATGGGTAGAAATCCCGCAAATTAATTGTTAGCATTTAACTAGCCTCCATTCAGATCGTTATAAGCGAGTTGCAATCTGAACGGGGGTGGTGGTGATCTGCAGCCTGGGCAACCAGATAGGCAGTAAAAATGACTATGCGAATGCGTCAGTAAAAATTTGCATGATGATCAATATTACAATATTAATTAAATAGATATTCCATATATAATCACTTCAGTCAAAACTATTGACATTAAGAATTGAAATTTTAAACAATAGCCGCATTCTGTAATAATAATTTTTAAGCAATTACATGTGTTTATCCGTGTAACCCCTTTCAAATAGTATACCTATGAAGATATTTTCTATATTTTCAGCGGTATAATTGCTTATATGAATAAAAGTCAAGCGTACGATGGTGGGATGCGAAATACCCAACCATCGCACGCTTGCTTGCTCGAAAGCCACTTATCTTAATCGCTGATTATGTTAAGCAATGTTTTAAAGGCCCCTAATTGTTTTTTGCATGGTGGCAACCAACCCTAACAATATGACGTTGAATATTAAAAGGAAATCATTTGCTATATTAAATGCACGCCACAATTATTCCGGAAATTGTGCAAGCTATTGTGACAGCTGTTAAAACAAGAAGGCCCTTTTTAATTGCCCATCCGCCTCCATCTTCAAAAATGTTTGTGGAGAGCATCATGGCTGATTGCCCACTGCCTGCAGGGATTAGACACGCGGAGGTCACGCCGATGCCGATTATTGCAGGGAAAACAGAAACATTAATTCCACGGTCATATAAAAGAATTGATAATGGTGCAAGAACAGAGGCAAGAATCATCCCTGTAGCCAGATTTGAAAAGATTTGTGTCAAGAAGCAGGAAACAATCGCAGTTAAGATCATAATGGGGACAATTCCAATGCTGTTAAATATCTCTGTGAAGATTCCAAGCAACCACGGCGTAAAGCCTGCAGCATCCGAGCCAAGCGCATTCCCAAGCAACGTTACGCTTGCAATTGCAAAGACGATGTCCCAGTTTACACCTCTTGCAAACGCCTTCGCCGGTTCCATAATCGGCTCGTCGTCGATGCGGACAATACCAAGAAAAGCAATGCAGAGTCCCATAAATAGTGCCTGCCCAACACCGTTCAAAGTTGTGTAGATATTAGATTCGGCAGGAAATACCATGATCACGAAAGGATAGAAGAAAGCCAGCAATACTGTGATTAGGACAACCAACTGCTTTTTTGACATCTTTGCAAATTCGCCCGTATGGAGAACCGAAGTATCCATTGTTCTTAGCTTGTCGAAATTGAAGTGAAACATGAACCGGGCCTCCAGCATTAGCAAAATAATTGCGAATACTGCAACTAGGGCGCCTGTAAGCATATAGTAGCCGCTGTTGACCGACGTATTAATCGTTGCAAGGGAACTGTTGAACAAGCCAATAAATATCTGCGAAAACGCTTTGAACGGGAATAACAACTCTGTAACGCCGGAAAGCGCAACGATACTGAGTAGCAGAAATCGAATCCAATCATCTTTTTTGTTGACACCGGCAATCGATGCGATATTCTCAAGCAAAACCACCGCGAGCATGATAATACCGAGGGAACCCACGATGGTTCCCAGTGCTACCATTGTAATCAGGAATGTAGCAGTCAGCGTATAAGGATGGCCGTTTACAAATTTGCGGGATAGGAACCATCTGACTATATATTCAGCTGTTTTTGTGGATGAGAATACATCGACGAGAACAAAAATAAAGATAACAAGTACATTGACGTTGGAGCCAATACCCTTTGCAAAGATATCTGCAGCGGTATAGCAGCCGGCGAGTTGTACCGCGACCAGGGCAATCAGACTCGGAATAAGCAGACCAAAACCAGTAGCAGCCAGAATCAGCCAGCCAATCAGGGCACCAAGAATCTTTGTACCCATGGGTGTGACGGTCGCCCATGTCGGACAAATATATCCGAAAACAAACGTGAAAAACAGTGCGGCCGCCAGAATAAGAATGCGTTTAGTGTTTTTCATTTTGGATGCTCCCTATTATGTTACTCAAGATTTTTTAAAATTTCTGGCATTTCCTTTATATAGCCTGCAGCAATTTCACTGCCCCGTAGTTCCTGTGGAGTTTTCATCAGAGGGCGCACGGAGTTTTCGGCGATCTGATTCAGAAGATGAAAATCCACGCCTGTATGGATACCATTTCTTTCGCAGACCGCAACGATTGCCTGCAAATTCCCATTACCTGAACCTTCTCCCAAACCTTCCAGAGTTCCATCTACATACTGGCATCCCGCTAACACGCCTTCCACAGCATTTGAGACGGCAAGCCCCATATGGTTGTGGGTGTGTATTCCAACTGGGATAGTGATAGCGCTTTTAACAGACTGAACTCTGTCCACAACATCTTTCGCAATCATAGCACCGATAGAATCCCCAATGCAGATCATATCACTACCGCATTCCTGTAATGTCTTAGCCTGAGAGGCCAACTCTTCAGGAGGAAGGAGGTGAGATGCCATCAAGAATACACAAACTGTAAGATTCAGCTTCTTTGCCTCTCGGATATAGGGAATGGCGCTGGATGACTTAGTACAGAGTACTGCGATCCTGACTATATCCAAACCAACCTCTACACCTTGTTTTAAATCCTCCTTTGTACCGATTCCCGGGACAAATAGTGTAGCGAGTTTTGTGTTTTGCAGTGATTTTCTAGCCGCTTTCAGCAATTCGGTGGTTGGAAAACCGTTTTTGGGTGCAACTCCTCCGAGCCCAGTTCCAAGGCCAACTTCCATGGCATATATGTGAGCTTTGTCCATCTGACAACAAATATTAGCAACCTGTCCAGGGGTAAAGCTTTCATCCACTGCGTGACTTCCGTCTCGTAAGGTGGTATCAATGATTTGCACGTTCATAACCTTAAACTCCTTCCGTTAAATCCAATATGCAAATAGGCCTCCAATAAAATCATGATTTTATATTATTATCATAGCTTCTGAATTGTTCAATGTAAACAATATAATCACTGTATTTCACGTAAATGATTGTGCAAAAGTTTATATTCTCAAATCTTTGAAATTTTTTAAGAGATAAAAAGAGCAGACTGTCGCTTATACAGTCTGCTCTTTTTATCTCTTAATCTTTATATCATAAATTATAGCGATTATTTTGTATGGTAGTAATAGAGCTCTTAAAATAGCACTCTAGTTCGTTATGATACTTGTTGATGATGGACGATTGAATTGCACTAACAATGGCTATTTCACCAATTAGTTCAATCGGCATGTATCTTAAATCGTCAGGAATCTTTGCATTACAGCAGAGAGATATGTCTGCTGCCTTAGCTAGAAGCGATGTACTAAACCCGCAAATTGAAATAATTGTCGCATGGTGTTCTTTTGCGATTTCAATTGCATCTACCGTCATTTTGGCATCACCTGAAAAGGCAATACCAAGTGCCACATCCCCACGCTTTAGATGTGCCGCTGAGGTTAAAGCAAGGTTTACATCAGAAAAGATATAACTTCTTATTCCAATTTGCCAAAAGATAAATTGAGCAAACTGAGCTGCCATCATATTTCCGTCTTGTGAGTATATATGAACAATTCCGGCCTGAAAAATTTTCTGTGCAGCCCGCTCTATTGAATTGGAATCCAACAGATCAAAGACTTCTCCAATAAGCTGCTGATAAGCAATTTGTACTTTGCGCAAGGTTTCTGCTGTACTATCCTCTTTTAAAAAAGTAGACGTATGACTTACAGCAGTGGAGGTAATGTTATGTTTCATCGAAAATTTAAAGTCAGAAAAGCCGGAAAAGCCTAAAGACTGACAAAATCTTGTAATATTTGCTGGATCAACCTTAATTTTGCGGGCAAGCTGTGTAATAGAGAGGCTGTCAAAATCTGAAGTATGTTCTTTCAAGTACTCCATAATCTTTTGGTATGACTTTGGCATGTTTTCAGAGGTTGATCGAATATTGCACAATTCATCAATTTTATTCATTTTATTGTCATCTGTCAAAATATTTACCCCCTTATGATACTGCGATCTGCATCAGAAGTTTTCATATTTGAAGGTTATCTTTAAATATTACAAGTATATGATAATCTCACTATTAAAACAAGAGCGTCTTCATTACTTAGCTTTTGTGCAAATGGGTACTAATGGCAAGCAGGGCAAGTGTGGCCACACTTGCTATTTTTGCGTTGCAAAAATGCTTGTTGGGGAGCCTCCCCAAACCCGGCACTTCGGGACAAAGTGTCCCAAAGTTGGCGGCGCGTTGCGCCTTGTGATGCGGTACTGTCGCTAACGCTCCTGTGCCTTATTTTCCCTCCCGTCGGTCACGCCGAGCAAGTGGTCAATGTTCGTTTTTACCGCCACGGCCTCCCGCATTTCACGCTGGGCGTCCCGGTAATCCGCATACAACACCTTGCGCTTTTCGGCCAGCTCACGGCGGGATTTTTTCATATCGTCCATCTTTGGCAGCTTGGCCCCGCCCAGCAAATCCCGCATGGCAGCCGTGGCCGCCCGGTAAGTGGCAAGCTCGGCCTCGTGCTCGGCAAGATATTTCTTGCTGTACCGTGACGCCTTGTAGCCGTCGAACACAGGCCGCGCCTTGGCGTAGTTCACCGTAACCGACATCAGCTCGGCGGTTTTGGAAAGCGCCGCTTCGGTCTGTTGCAGCTCCTCCCCCAAACGGTGAAAGCGATCCACGGCAATCTCCGTCCGTGCAGCAAGCTGGGTGTAATCGGTCAACTTATACTCCTGCAAAAATTGCAGAGCGGCGGCCATCTGTTTGAGATTGTAGACCTTGGCCCAGCGTTCAAAGCCCGGCCCCTTGCCATTCTGCAATCGCTCTTGAATGTCGATAATGAGATTGATGCGCGGGGGCGGCGGGGCTTCGTCCGGCAGTTCCGGCATGGGGCGCTCCCCGGCAATGACAGCACGGATGTCATCGGAGTCATAGCCGCTGCCCAGCGTGGATGCCCGCAGCCGGGTGGCCCGTTCCTGCCCCTCCGCCCGAAATGAGATTACGTCGCCTCGCCCATGAATGACCGCATATCCGCTTGCCTCCATGAACACAAGAAAAGCGTCAAAATCGGCGGGCTTTTTCTTTAGTGCTGCAAGGATTGCCATACGCAGCCGCTGCTTGTAGGACGGTGGGCGTTCACCGATCCATTGCCCATAATGTAGAAAACGGCCTTTGCTGTGGAGCTTGGGATTTTGAATAACTGACAAATCATTTTCAAGGCATACCCGGTCAGAGAGCCGCCGCAGCGCAGCCGCTGATCTGAAAAAGTCCCGGTATTTCCGGGAACAGTCCAGCGAGGTTGAATTATAATAAATATGATTGTGGATGTGTTTGCGGTCTGTGTGGGTGCAAACGAAAAAGGCATAGTCGCCCTTCGTCCAGCGCATGGCGGTTTCATAGCCGACCCGGTTGGCCTCCTCCGGGGTAATCTCTCCGGGCAGGAATGACTGCCGGATTTGATAGCACAGTACATCGGCGTTCCGCCGCTGCTCCCGTCCTGTGACCGCCTTGTATTTTGCTTTGCTCAAAATAAACTCAGCGTCGGCGGTCATGTAGTCGCACTCATAGGCAGAAATCAGCTCTCCGGCTTGGGTTTTGTCCGGGTTTTGCCCATATTCAAAACGGTCTTTCAGCGATTGGGCAATGGTTTCACCCTTGCTGATATGGTGGGTCATCAAGCGGGTGGTAGCCGTGGAAACGCCTCCTTCCTATGAAAAGGGCGGCGACTAAACACAGCCGCCGCCTGTCGCCTTGGGACAATTTGTCCCGAAGTCCTCATCCCGTGATAAAGCATTTCAGCGAATAGTTGAGTTCGCCCAGCTTGTCAATCAGCCACTCCGCCACGGCGGGCAGGCCGAAGGGCGAAACGAGGAAGGCCAGCACCAGCGCCGTGATCCCGCCCGACATATTTCCTTGGATAAACCACTCAAACACGCCGCATATCGCGCAGATAAAATACAGTATGCCAAAGGCCCATGAAGCCAGCGAGAACACAAAGCCCAGCACAGCCAAAGCGAGGGTCAAGATCAGCACCGCAGGAGCGGCAATTATTTTCAGAATGAACATCATGTAAACCTCCTCAAAAGTGTGTTGTTTGCCCTGTATATATCAATTATAACTCCGCCCGAATAGGCTCACAAGGATGTCGAATACTCATCAAATCAGATGGAAAACCTAAATAAAGTGAAATAATTCGTTGTGTGAAAAAGAAATTGATGTATAATGATAAGCAACGGTATGGATTATTCTGCTTATTGATAGTGAGGCAAGATAATGAAAAGACAAGTTTCTCTCAATAACAATAGCTTCGATAGAGCAGGCATAACAAAAGACTGCAAAGATGGTGTATGCGAATATATCTGGAACGGTTTTGAGGCCGGTGCATCAAAAGTTAGCGTTGCATTGCAAGGCACGCCCCTTCAAGAAGCCATGTCACTACTCATTTCAGATAATGGTACGGGAATACCGTATGAGAGCTTTGATGATACTTTTTGTGCCTTTTTATCTTCCACAAAGAATAATGCTACAATTCGCATTAAATCACAGTCCAACAAAGGCAAAGGAAGATTTTCATATTTAGCCTTTTCCTCCGAGGCTGAGTGGACTACTGTATATGAAACTGATGGCGTACTCAAAAAATACGCCATCAAAACCGATTTTTGCGATAGAAGCCAGTTTGACACAACCGAGCCAGAGATCGCTACAAATCTTACAGAAACGGGTACAACAGTAGTTTTTCCTTTGTCAGATGCAAAAACTACAGATCAATTGGCTTTCGTGAATATGCGTCAAAAGCTGTTGGAAGAATTTGCTTGGTTTTTATACCTCAACAAGGACAAGGGGTATACACTCGAATACATGGGGTGTCCTCTCGATATTTCGCAATATATAAACACAGAATTATCATCCTCATGCGTTGAGGCTGTTGGGGACGTTGCTTTTAATATTAGTGTTGTTGTGTGGAAAAACAATGTCTCAAACTCCTCTAAAATCTATTATCTTACCGAGACGGGTGAAATTGCCGCAACCGAAAATACTTCATTTAACAAAAATAAAGTGGGCTTCTATCATGCGGTATTCGTTTCTTCAAAATATTTCAAACCAGATATGTTCCTACCTCAAGAGGATGATGGGGAACAAATGGTGATGGAAGGAGACTCTCAAAACGACCAACGCAGTATATTCCGCCAGCTAAAAAAGATTATTGTAAGACTTGTCTCCACAGCACTTAAATTCTTTCTTATTTTACAGGCAGATGTAAAACTCGTGGAAATGGAGAAGAAAGGAAACTATCCGAGATTTAGTGACGATGAATACGGAAAGTTGAGAAAGAAGGATTTTGAGACAGTAACCAGAGAACTCTACTGTGTTGAGCCACAGATATTTCATAAGTTGAATGATACACAGGAGCGTTCCCTTTTGGGATTTCTTAATCTGCTTCTTTCCTCAGAAGAACGAGAAAATGTGCTGCAAATCATCGAGCAAGTAGTAAATCTGACACCGGAACAGCGAAAAACCTTCGCAGGTGTATTGCAACGCTCTCAATTGCAGTATATTGTTGAGGCAATTGGCATAATTGAAAAACGTGTAACAGTAGTACAAGAACTCAAAAAAATTGTATTTGATCTCACAACATTTGCAAATGAACGTGATCATGTTCAAAAAATTATTGAACAGCACTTTTGGCTTTTCGGTGAGCAATATCATATGCTTACATCTGACAAAAACATGGCTACCTCGCTACAAGAATATGAGAAGATTACCGAGTGTGCCGATTTGCCAGAAGGTATTTCGATGACGAACAAGGAAGCGTTGCAACGAATGGATATATTCTTATATTCGCAGCGCATCCAAGAAGATAGTAGCAGTGAAATGTTGGTCATCGAATTAAAGGCACCTCATGTAAAACTGTCTCTTGATGTTTTTAATCAAATTGTTCGATATGCAAACACAATACGGAAAGAGCCGCGTTTCACCAGTAATAATAGGATTTGGCGGTTTTTTGCAGTGTGTTCAGAAGTTGAGGATGATGTAAAAGTCAAGTACAAGAACTTTGAACAGTTTGGGAAAAAGGGGCTTGCCGATGTTATCGGTAACTTTGAACTGTATGCCTTGTCATGGGATGATGTTTTCCAATCATTTGAAGCACGTCACGATTTTTTGCTCAGTAGACTTAAACTTGATTATTCGCAAGTTTCTGCTGAACTTGGTGTAGGAGATAATACCCCAACCTCAAGAACCGATGTAACAGACCTAACCCAAAAGTTATTAGCCCTGAAAGCACAATAAGATGGGCGGGGTAACGGCGATTAGTAGCCGTTACCCCGCCCTTGCCATTATTTTACAACCTCAGATAGCTTCTCC